>Ga0116189_1000834_pt1 | contig 25916 bp, 18 predicted proteins | sample AD_JPNTR3_MetaG_FD_89895 | JGI IMG/M metagenome (GOLD analysis project Ga0116189, IMG submission 89895) | Active sludge microbial communities of municipal wastewater-treating anaerobic digesters from Japan - AD_JPNTR3_MetaG | ecosystem: Engineered > Bioreactor > Anaerobic > Digestate | place... | reverse complement strand
GTGCAGGCATTGGACGGCGTGGGCATGAACATCCCCGGCATGGTGACGCCTGACGGGCATGTGCTGGGATCGCCCTCGGCCGGCTGGGGCACGTTTCACGCGCGCCCCTTGCTGGCCGATATGCTGGCGTTGCCGAGCGAGCGTCTTTTCTTTGAAAACGACATCAACGCCTGTGCACTGGCGGAGCAACGCTTCGGCAATGCGGGCGATGACTTTGTCTGGATCACGATCAGCACCGGCAACGGCGGCGCGGTCGTGGCGAACGGCCGTCTGGTGCGCGGCAGCGGCGGCTGCGCCGGTGAATTCGGGCACGTCAAAGTCGAGTATGACGCGCCCTATCCCTGCGGATGCGGCGGGCGCGGTTGTTTGGAGGCGCACGCATCGGGCGTCGCCATCGCGCGGCGCGCCGTCGAGGCGGGCCTGCCCGCCGACACGGACGCCAAGCGTTGCGAAGAGTTGGCGCGCCAAGGGAACGCCACCGCGCAAGCAGTCTACGCGCAAACCGGCGTCTACCTCGGGCGCGCGCTGGCTGTCGCCGCGAACCTGTTGAATCCCGCGCAGGCGTTTATCGGCGGCGGCGCATCGAAGGCGCTCGACCTGATGTTGCCGACCATCCAGCAAACCCTGCTCAAAGAAGCGATCCCGCAGTGTCAAGCGCTGCGCGTCACGCCGACAAGCTTGGGATACGAGGCAGCCCTGCTAGGCGCCGCTTCCGTATGTCTCGAAGGGCTCAGTAAGTCTGGCGCAGGTGTTTGACGGTCAGCGACTGCACGAAATCGTCGAACGTCACATTCGCATCTTTGGGCGTAAAGGTCAGGGTGATCGGACGTCCCGGAAAGAGCGCGAAGCTGTTATCACTAAACTCCCCGCGGATACCCTCCGCATTCACCCAAACGTAGAAGGCCGGCTTATCGGTCGTCAGTGTAATGGTCCACTGTCCCTGCCGGTCGGCGGGAATCGCATCCACCAGCGCATCGCCCAGCGCATGGCGCTTGTAGGCGTGGAAGAACCACTCGTTCCGGTGCGTCACCGTGTTCCCGGCAACATCGCCGCGCAGCACGATTTCGAGAAAACGGTCGATACGTTCCGTGTCATCACCGAATTGCGACACCGGGAATTTGCCGAGCATTTTGGCGGAGTGCGGTGCCAGTTCGGCCGGTAACTCTACCCCGTCGAAGCGTTTTCCATCGAATCCCCATACCTCGACCGTCGCAGTGGCGGAGACAGTCTCGGCGTTGTCGTTTATCGCCCAGAATTCAAGGTTCGAGCCCTGATCGACCGGAATGGTCATCACAGCCAACGGCGCGTAAAAACGCCGGGCGTGATAGTGCAGGTGCTTCCACTTGCCGCCGTACTCGAGGCTTGACCACGAGGCCACCGGCCAGTTGTCGTTAAGCTGCCAATAGAGCGTGCCCATGCAACGCGGTTGCAACCGACGCCACGCCTCGACCGCCGTCTTGATCGCCAGTGCCTGTTGCACCTGTGAAAGGTAGAGCACGTTATCAAAGCCCGCAGGGAAGCGGAAATAACGCGCCATGGTCTCCAGCATACGCGCGTTGCCGCCGCGATTTTTCTGGTGATGCTCAAAATCAGGTGCCGTCGGATTCATCTGATCCGGCCCGACAAAGGTTTTCGCCACTTCCGGCGAAGAGAAGGACTGATACCCGAACTCCGAACAGAAACGCGGCCTGTAGGTGTAATACGCGGAGAAATCCTTATTCTCGTGCCACACGGTCCAGTTGTGCATATCGCCGCGGCTGTCATCGTGCCACGCATCGCCGAAGTCGCCAGGCCCCGAGCAAGGCGAAGAGGGCCAGAAGGTGCGGTTGGGGTCGTATGTCTCCACCGTCTCGGCCAGCACGCGGCTGAGGCGGTCGTAGTTGATCAGATAACGATCGCGGTTTTTACGGCTCGGCTCAAACCAAGTAAGCGCGCCGATGCACTCGTTGTCGCCGCACCAGAGCGCGATGCAGGTGTGGTCACGCAGACGGCGCAACTGATGGGAAAGTTCCGCGCGCACTTCGTCCAGAAACGCACGGTCTGCGGGGTACAGCGCACACGAGAACATGAAGTCGTGCCACACCATCAACCCCAGTTCATCGCAAATCTCATAGAAATCGTCGTCCTCAAATTGACCGCCGCCCCACAGGCGGATCATGTTCATGTTCGCATCGCGCGCCGACTCCAGCAGGTCGCGGTAGCGCTCAGGCGTCTGGCGTTCGGGCAGGGCGTCGCACGGTATCCAATTCGCCCCTTTGCAGAAGAGGTCCACCCCGTTCACGCGGAACGTCATGCTCATGCCCGGCCGCGCCGACTTGTCACCGGGGTCGGGTTGATTGATCACCTCGATCGTCCGCAATCCCAGCCGCCGCGTCAACGTATCCGCGCCGACCGTCACCTTGAGGTCATAGAGGTGCTGATCCCCCGCGCCATTCGGCCACCACAGCTTCGGCCGCACGACCACCACCGTCGCCGAGACGCGATTCGCGCCAGGCTTCAGCATCACCGGCTTCGCCACGCGCGCCTCGCCGAGCGCCACCGCCAGCGTGCTTTCGCCGCCGTCGGCAGAGGTCACCTCCGCTGTGACCGTCACCTCGCACACGTCGGGACGGTGAACCTGATCGCAATAGACATAATCGATGCGTGCGAGATCGCTGCCCAGCAACTTCACGGGCCCCGCGAAACCGGTGGCCATCACCGCAATACCCCAGTCCCAACCGCCGTGACAAGCGGGTTTGCGGATCAGGTTAATGTGCGGTACCCGTCCGTTGTCCACCATCGGGATCGGATAGCTGAGTGCGTCGCCGCGCTCCTCCGTGATCTGCTCCGCACTACGGAACAGCGCCGTGATCATGTTGCGTCCCGGCCGTAACAACGGCTTGACCTCAAAATCATACCGGCGGAAACGATTGCCGGTCTCTCCGACCTTCCGACCGTTGATCGCGAGTTCGCAGAAGGTGTCCACGTGCTCCAGACGCAGGATCACCGACTGGCACTCCAGCAAGGTGGTCGGCACCTCGAACGACCGTTCCGCCAGCCACGCCTTCTGTCCCACCCACTGTATATCCATCTCATTCGCGCCGAAATACGGATCAGGGATGCGGCCAGCCGCCAACAAAGCACTGTGTACGTCGCCGGGTACATTCAGCGGTACGGCCGGCTGTTCGCCATCGGCCAGACGCACGGACCAGACACCCGCCAGATCGACACTCACGGTTGCACCGGCCATCTGAACTGCCAATGCCACACAACCCCATACCAAACACCAAGCAAACCGCATCGTCCTCATTCTTCGTCATCTCCCCCTTGATCACTGCCCCCACGGGCCGACTCCGTCGGCGGCCTAGAAAACAGCCGCGCATGGTTAAGGTAAATGATTGCCGGCCCCGCCGTCAATTGAAACTCGGCAACTCGGCGAGTCAGGAACCCCCGTTCCCGTCCGAGACAAAGATCTCCGCCTCGCCGATATCCATCGGATAAGCGCCATCGCAGGCCGGGACGCGTGTGCCGTTCTTTCGCACGTACTTCACGCCGGGCGCGAACGTCGCCGTGAACGCAGACACCGCATTGGGATCGCGGTTAACAACCACGAACACCTCCCGCGAACCCTTCCGCAGAACCGAGACCAGCAGGTCGCCGTCCGGCACGAACGACGTCACAAAGCCCGGGAGATCCCTTCGGGCGTCAAAGGCCAACGTTCCTTGAGGAATGTTTCCTGCGTGTCGGATGCGCACCGGCACCGAACCGAGGAAGACATCAGCACGCGCTTGCAACTCGCGATTGACCTCCGCCATCCGCCAGTAGGAGGGATTGATCCGACCCTCTGGGGACAGCGGGGCACCGTCCAGAAGGTAATTCTCGACGCTCTGGGCGCGAGGACAGAAATCGTAGTACTGCAATCCCTGGGCACCATAGGCGAGGTTTGAATACTGCTGTAACTTCAGGTGCGCGACCGTCGGCATCGGGTTGTCGAACGCCTTGTGGTTTCGGATGGGAACAACCGCCGCAAACGCCCAGAACGGAACGTCCGTCCGACACGAACGCTCAGACACAGCTTCCAGCGTAGCATACCAGTCCTTGCGCAAAACGAGTGGCGACTTCGCACGCGTCAGTGGACGGGAAAACCGTGCGGCGTAGATTGGATAGACATCGAACGTATAGAGCCCGGCTGGCACTTCACGGATGGACGTGTCCAGATACTCGTCGAAGGTCTCGACACCATACCAGCGCTTCATATCATCGACAATCCCGAACCAATTCATATACACGGGGTGTGCGTCATCGACCGCCCGAATCCGTCGCGTAATCGCGCCCAGCTCCTTCATTTTCTGAACGGGAGGTTCGTCCGCCAGATAGTAGGCAGCAAGCGCCGGATGATTCTTGATCTGCGGAATGACCTTCTCCGGATCACCGACCACCGTCGGGCTGTGTAACAGGAGCCGGATGCCCGCCTCTTCAGCCGCATCCAGACATTTCCTGATTCCGTCGAGGCCCTCCACCCACTGGATCGTATGGTTACAACCGCAATCGCGGATCAGACGATAATGCGCCGCATCCACCTCAGACGACTTGAACGGCCACCCCCACGCCACGATCGGCATCTCATCGGCCACACGTTTAACATGACTTCGGCATACACCGAACCAGCAAGCGCCAAGGCGACAACCACCCATCGAGCAAGCGCAAAAAGTCGTTTCCCAAACATCGAGATACTCACTTCGTTGTTCACATCGTAGCGGAACTTCTTACCTATTACTTTACTTCGCCCGTCCGGGCAAAATCGTGTCGCGCGCGATGCGGCGCGTTTCGGGATAGTCGAGCGTGTAGTGCAGGCCGCGGCTCTCTTTGCGACGCATCGCGCTGCGCACGATCAGTTCGGCGACGAGCGCGAGGTTGCGCAGCTCCAGCGTGTCGGCCGTGACCAGATAATCGAAGTAGTACTCGCGGATTTCGCGGCGCAGGTTGCGGATGCGGCGCAGCGCGCGCTCCAGCCGCTTGTTGGTGCGCACGATGCCCACGTAGTCCCACATGCAGGTGCGCACCTCCATCCAGTTGTGCGCCACCATCACCGCCTCGTCGCTCGCTACCGCCGTGCCGTATTCCCAGTCTGGGATGCGCAGCGGATCGGGCACGCGCTCCGGATGTTCCATAATCCGGCCCGCTGTCTGATAGGCGCACACCAATGCCTCCAGCAGTGAGTTACTGGCCAGGCGGTTGGCGCCGTGCAGGCCGGTACAGGCGGTCTCGCCGACCGCATAGAGGCCGGGCAGCGAGGTCTCGCCGCTGACCGAGGCGCGGATGCCGCCGCAGCAATAGTGGGCCGAGGGCACGATCGGAATCAGGTCGCGTGCCATGTCGATCCCGAAGCCGAGGCAGGTCTGGTAGATGTTGGGGAAACGCTCCTTGAGGAAGGCCTCTGATTTATGGCGGATGTCCAAGCAACAGTAGGGCGAACCGGTGCGCTTCATCTCGGCGTCGATCGCGCGCGCCACCACGTCGCGGGAGGCAAGCGCACCGCGCGGATCGTACTTCTTCATGAAGGGGCGACCTTCGGCGTCGGTCAGTTCCGCGCCCTCGCCGCGCACCGCCTCGCTGATGAGGAAGCGCTTGGCCTGCGGATGGTAGAGGCAAGTAGGATGGAACTGGATGAATTCCATGTTCGCGATTTCGGCGCCCGCGCGCCAAGCGAGCGCCATGCCGTCGCCGGTGGCGATGTCGGGATTGCAGGTATACAGGTAGACCTTGCCGCAACCGCCGGTCGCCAAAACCGTGTGGGGCGAGCGCACCGCATAGATTTCGCCGGTTGGCTGGTCGAGCACATACGCGCCGACGCAACGGTTGTCGCCGGACATCTTGAGCCAGCGCGTGGTGATCAGGTCGATCACCATCGTGTACTCGTGCGTCTGGATGTTGGGGTGCCTGCGCACCTGATCGACCAGCACCGACTCCACACGCTGGCCGGTGATGTCGCCGGCATGCAACACGCGGCGTTGCGAGTGGCCGCCCTCGCGCCCGAGATCGTAACCGGGCTCACCATCGGTGCGCGGGTTGAAGCGCACGCCCAGCGTCTCTAGATCGGCAATACGCGCCGGCCCGCCAGACACGACCTCGCGCACGACCTCCTCACGGCAGAGCCCCGCCCCCGCGTCCAAGGTGTCCGCCACATGCTGCTCGAAGCTGTCGCCCGCCTCCATCACGCAGGCGATGCCGCCCTGCGCGCGATTGGTGTTGCAATCATCGAGCCGTTTCTTGGTCACCAGCAACACGCGCCCCTTGCGCCCGAGATAGAGCGCGGTCATCAATCCGGCGATGCCGCTGCCCACTACAAAGTAATCACATGATTCTATGCGCATACCTTACCCCGCCTACATACTCGCTTTTCATGAGTGATGCGTATCGTAACACTGAGGGAGCGAATAGTGAATAACGAATAGTTAATAACTGGAGAGCGGTCGAGCGCGTGTTTTGTGAGTGCGCCTTTTCCTAGAATCGCTATCGGATCCGTTCGATCCCGATGCCGATGCTCTCTCCGCACTTGAGCGTTGAGGGTTGAGAGTTAAGCGTTGAGCGTTTTCACGGCAAAGACACCTTTTGTATGCCTGACTTTTTTGATAACATGCTTGCCCCTATTTCACTGGTGAAAGGTTTTTTCTATGATTCGAGTCAAAGTGGTGGGCGCAACGGGCTATGGCGGTGTGGGTATCACCGAGCTGTTGCTTCAGCATCCTGAAGCCGAACTGGTCGCTTTGGTCGCGCGTGAAGATGTCGGGCACCCGATCTCCGACGTTTACCCGCATCTCGAAGGATTCTGCGACCTGCCGATCCTGGCGGCGGACGATGAGCGTGCAGCAGAGCCGGCTGATCTCGTTTTTTTTGCGACGCCGGACAAGGTCGGTATGACGGCCGCCGCCGACGAGTTGGCGCGCGGTGCCAAGGTCATCGACTACAGCGGCGATTTCCGCTTCACGACCGTCGAAGCCTATGCCGACTACGCCACGCGCATCGGCAAGGATCCCTCGCACGCTGCCCCCGAACTGCTGACGCGCTGTGCCTACGGACTGGCCGAGTTACACCGCGACGCGATCCGCAAAGCCGACATCGTTGGGAACCCCGGCTGCTTTGCATGCAGTTGCATCCTGGGACTCGCGCCGGCCGTGAAACACGACCTGCTCGAACCGAACAGCATTATCTGTGACTGCAAGACCGGGGTCTCCGGTGGCGGCAAAAAGGTGAACCCTACTTTCCATTTTCCGGCGCGTTACGAACAGATGAACGCCTACAAGCTGGCCGGGCACCAGCACGTCTGCGAGGTCGAGCGTGAATTGGGCCTGCTCGCCGGGGACGAGGTCAAGATCACCTTCACCGCCCAGGTCGTGCCGACCTGTCGCGGCATTCTCTCGACGCTCTACGGCACACTCTGCCGCCCCATGAGCGAAGCGGATCTGGTGGCGCTTTACCGTGATTTCTTCAAAGACAGCCCCTTTATACGCATCTACGACAGCCGAGCCGCCATCGGCACGCTCCACGTGCGCGGCACCAATTTCTGTAACCTGGTGGTTAGCGTGGACAGCCGCGTCAACCGCCTGCGTATCGTCGCCCACATTGACAACCTGATGAAAGGCCAAGCTGGCTCGGCGCTCCAGAACATGAATCTCATGTTCGGCCTGCCTGAGACCGCGGGCCTCAACCGTCCGGGGATCTATCCATGAGCACACCGAAAAAAACGGTTTCAAAGAAAGCGGCCAAAGCAACCAAAACGGCCAAAACAAACAAGCCTGCCGCGACGGTCCGTCCCGCCGCGTCGCCCGCCGCTCCCCACCGGCATCCCAAGCCAGGGCTCGGGCGCGGTCTGGGTGCGTTGATCAGCCACATTCCGGCCGTGACCCCGCCCCCAACGACTGCGGCCCCGCTCGCAACGACGATGACACCGCCCGCACATGCGACATCCGGCGCCACCGCGTCCGCCACGCCGACGGCTGCCGTGCCCGCCGATGCGCAGTCGCAGCAGTGGGTGCTCGAAATTCCCGTCGGCGAGATCATGCGCTCGCCTTGGCAGCCGCGACAGACCTTCGATGAAGACGCGATGCGCGAACTTGCGGAATCGATCCGCGCCAACGGCGTGATCCAGCCGTTGATCTGCCGCAAGAACAGCGACAACCGTTTCGAACTGATCGCGGGCGAGCGGCGTCTGCGCGCCGCGATCGAAGCCGGCCTCGACAAAGTGCCGATCATCCTCGTGGATGCCGAAGACCGGCGCGCCGCCGAAATGGCGATCATCGAAAACATCCAGCGCCAAGACCTGAACGTCATCGAAGAGGCCGAGGGCTATCGCACACTCGCCGACACCTTCAATCTCACCCAGCAGGAAGTCGCCGACCGCGTCGGCAAGGCGCGCGCCAGCGTCGCCAACTCCCTGCGTCTGCTTGATCTGCCCGACGAGGTCAAGCAGCTCGTCGGCAGCGGCCTGCTCTCCACCGGGCACGCCAAGGTGCTGCTGGGATTGACCGACGCCACCGAGCAGACCCTGCTCGGGCGTAAGTGCGTCACCGAAGAGATGACCGTCCGCAGTCTGGAAAAGCTGATCCGGCGTCGCAAGGCCAGTCTCGAAGGCGCGGAGACGCGCCGCCCCGGCAAGCCCGACCTGCCCGAAAGCTACGTGCGCGACCTGACCGACCGCCTGCACAAACATTTCGGCACCGCCATACGGCTCACACCCGGTGTCACGCATGCCAACGGCAAGCACACCAAGGGCGTGCTGGAGATCGACTTCTACGACAACGACGATCTCGACCGCCTCCTGCACTTGCTCGGCGTCTCGCTGGACTGACCCACAAGCGGGGCGGAAGCCACTAAAAAAAGGTGTTTCTCACCACGAAGGCACGAAGGACACGAAGGTTTTGGGATTTGGGATTTGGGATTTGCGTTGCTCGGGTTTCCTCTCACAGAGACGCAGAGGGCACAGAGTTTTTTGGGAGTACTGCTCGGGTTTTTTCACGCGAAGGCGCGAAGACGCGAGGGCTGGAGGGCGAGTGTCCCCACGAGCCGCCTTCCGCTGCGCGGAAGGATGGTCTCAGGTTCCCTCGCAGAGCACCGGGAGGGACGAGCGTCGCTCGTCCGCGGGCAAGCAGACGCTTGCCCCTCCCAGTGCTTCGCAAGCCGATGCCAAGAGCTGGAGTGCGGCGGCCGGGTGGCGCGCAAAATGGGAAACTTCGTGGCCTTTGTGCCTTTGTGTGATATTGAATTAAGTTGCGGGTTTGTAAAACGGTGATGTAGGATCTGAAATGTGCAATCTGAAAAAAATGAAACCGGCACTGTGGGCATGCTGTGTATTGTCGTTCACGCTCGTAGGATGCGGAGACAGGCCGCCCGCTACTGAGACCGCGCCGCCGCGTCCCGCCCTCACCTTCACTGCGGCGCAGGCCAGCAATGCCTTCGCACACGTCACTGGACTCGTCGAGACTTGTACGCCGCGTGACGCAGGCACGCCCGGTGCTGAGAAGGCCGCGCACTGGATCCACGACCGTCTGGCTGAACGCAATGTCGACGTGCGCATCGACCGCTTCACCGATCCTACGCCGCGCGGAACGAAACCGTTTTTCAATGTGCTCGCGACCATCCCTGGCACCGGTGACGGTTGGATCATCCTGCTTTCGCACTTCGATACGATGAGCGGCATCGGCAAGGGCTTTCAGGGCGCGAACGACAGCGGCTCTTCCACGGGCCTGCTGATCGAACTGGCCGCGATCCTACGCGCGGCGGGTCCGCTCCCGCACAACATCCTCTGCGGCTTCATGGACGGCGAAGAGTGCATGCTCGCCTACAGCGACCGCGACGGCTTCCACGGCAGCCGACGCCTTGCCAAGCAGATCAAAGCCGAGGGCCGCGACGTCAAGGCCGTGATCCTGATGGACATGGTCGGCGACCGCGACCTCAAGCTGACGGTGCCCCGCAACAGCACCGCCGCGTTACGCCTGCTGGCGCTGAAGGCGGCGGAAGCCACCGGCGACCGCGCCCGCATCGGTCTGTTCGACGGCATCATCTACGATGGCCACCAAGCCTTTCTCGACCTCGGCTTCCCGGCGGTCAACCTGATCGACTTCGAGTTCGGCAGCCGCCCCGGATTAAACGATTACTGGCACACTCCGGAAGACACGCTCGACAAACTCTCGGTTGATAGTCTGCTGACCACCGGGCGTATCGTGCTGGAGATGATCAACCGCTTGTAACCCTCCGTAGTTCGCGCGTATGTGTACGCAACATGCTTTTTTCCTGACGGTTGACGGACGCGCGTTGTCCGCTACCTGCTTCGTGCCGGACACCGTGCGTGGCACCGTGTTATGTATCCCGCCGCTCGTCGAAGAGCGCAAGGGCGCCCTGCCGGCTTTTATGCAAACCGCCCGAGCGTTGGCGGCGCGGGGCATCGCCACGCTGCTCTTTGATCTGCGCGGCTGCGGCGACTCCGATGGCGCCTTCGAAGAACAAGACCCGGAGGGCTTCGAGCACGATTGCGACGCAGCGTGGAGTTGGCTGGCGGATCAATTTCCTGACGTGCCGCGCGCCGCGCTCGGGCTGCGCTGCGGCGCACTGCTGGCGTTGCGTCTGGCGGCGCGCCGCCCCGACATGGCCGCCTGCCTGCTGTGGGCACCGGTCGCCGGACCTGATTTCATCCGCCAACTCCTGCAACGCCGCATGGTCAATGACATGGTGGCCTACGACAAGGCGCGCGAAGGACGGGCCGATCTGGAAGCCCGCTGGCGCAACGGTGAGTGCGTCGATCTCGACGGCTACCCCGTAACCAGCGCGTTGTACAATTGGCTGCACAAGCTAACGGTTGAGGGTCTTGCAAAACCCCTTGCCTGCAAGTGTGGCACGGGCATCTTGCCCGTGTTTCATGGGCGGGACGCCCATGCCACGAGGGGTTTTGCAAGAGCCTCGATTGATGACAGAAGCGAGCGAGAATCATGCGTTTCTGATGAAAAGGGGGGGGGAGTCGGGAGCTTAGCACAGCACGAAACACGCGCTCGACTCCCGCTCTGTGTGAGCGCAGGCGGACACGACGCGCGGACAGCGGCAGAGGTGAGTGCGGCCGCTGGTGACGACGTGACGACGCTGGACGTGCGCTACCCGCCGTTCTGGAACACCGTCGGCCATGTGGACCTTAACGCATTGATTACGGCTAGCGTCGACTGGCTGGGCGACCGTCTGAACGCTCCGCCTGTCGCCGCGCCAACACTTTCACTCGACGCACAAACAGCCGGTGCCGAGTTGATCACGCTGCCGACCGCAGAGGGCGCGGTGCGCGCCATTCTAGACCGGCCGCCGGGTGAGCCGTGCGCGGGCACCCTGTTTCTGCACGGCTGGTCGGGCGACCGCACTGGGCCGCACCGGCTCTTCACCTGCTTCGCGCGCCAGCTCGCGGCTCAAGGCGACCTCTGCCTGCGGCTCGACTTCATCGGCCGCGGTTTGAGCGACGGCACAGCGTCGCAGGCATCGATCGCCGGCATGGCCGACGCCGCGCGTGCCGCGCTGGCGGAACTGCGAGCGCGATTGCCGGCCGACGCACCGATACGCGTCGTCGCCATCTGTTCCGGTTGCAAAGTGGCGATCACGCTGGCGGCGCATGAACCCGGCATCGACCGCTTGGTGCTCTGGTCCGCCGAATCGATGGGCGACCTGCGCAGCGCGGCCACCGGCATCCGCAAGACCGGTGCCATGCTACTCACCTATGCGCGTAAACTGACACGCCCTGAAACGTGGCGCAAAATCCTGCGCGGCAAAGTCCAGACGAACATGGTCGCCAAGGCGCTCGTGAAGCAGGAGACGCGCAGCGCGGCCGAAGCCGCTTGGGAAAATGATGTACTCAAGCGCTTCCGCACATTCCGGCGGCCAATCCTTTTTGTGTTCGGCGGCTCCGACCCCGATGCGTCAGGTTCGCGCGCCGCGTATGAGCGGTATTGCCGTAAACACGGTATCCCGTACACGGCGCATCTGATCGCACACGCCGGTCATAGCTACTACGGCGAAGCCTGGACGCGCGAACTCTTTGAGCGGACTCGACAGTTCATCCCAATCGGGATCGAGTGTAAAGATGGCGGCGTAACCGCCGCCGGTCAAGCAGACGCTTGACCCTCCCAGTGCTCCGCGAGCCCAGACCGGTAGCACTGGAGGGCGAGTGTCCCCACGAGCCGCCTTCCGCTGTGCGGAAGGATGGTTTCAGGGTTCATTGCTGAGCACCGGGAGGGACGAGCGTCTGCTCGTCCGCGGGCAAGCAGACGCTTGCCCCTCCCGGCGGCGGTCACGCCGCATCCATCAAAACCTCTGCGTTTCTAACCGATTGTAGTTTATGTTATCTGCGCTCTTGCCATGAGGCACCCCTTTTGCTAACTTGGTTGCCTATTTCGCGCCCATCGTCTATCGGCTAGGACACAAGGTTTTCATCCTTGGAAGCGGAGTTCGATTCTCCGTGGGCGCGCCATTTTATTTTTAGTCCAAATCAAGCGTAAACTGGTGATGGGCATGGTCCTTGCGGAAGCTCACACCGTCACAAACCCTGTCCTGCTGGGGCGAATAGGTCCACACCTCGATTTTCTTTTCGGCGGGACGGAACCGATAGAGCCGGAGCCAGTCCTGATCGTCGGCCGTGCGAGGATAGTCCTGCAGCGTAGCGTGAACCGTGTTGCCGTGCACGCCTTTCTGTTTTTCCCGCCAGCAGATCGCAAAACTTTGGTCGCCGCTCACAATCAGGATCAGATTCGCGTGCTTTGAGAAACACGTCTCCCATGCCGTTGTGGCTGGAACGCCCCTCTCGCCATGGCTTTTTGTCCAGTCCATCACGCCGAACCAGTCGTCCGGGCGGCGCGGATCAGTGCGGCGTATTTGGTCGATCTGCTTCGTCTTGTAACCGAGATACATGTGCGTGCAGATAATGGCCTTGCGGTCGGCGTGCTTCTTCAACATCTCACCCGCCCACATAAGGACGGGGGCCGGGGCATTGCACTCAAGGTGTAACACCACGAACTTCATACCGCCCGACGCGAAGAGCTGGCAACTGTTGGCGTTCCCGGCCGAGAAGATTCGCGGTTTTTGCTCCTTGCCATCGAGAACCTCGAAGCCATCGAACCCGCCCGCATACCAGGCGTTCTTCATACGTACCGCTGCCCCGATAGAGCTGTGTGTCAGGAATCACCACGTAAGTAAACGCCCCGTCCGGTAATGGCGGCAGTTTCTCGGCAAGTCCCGCGAGGGCTACCACCACGAGGGTCACGAATATCACTATGCGTCTCATCATGCGCCTTATTATACGCTTCGTCGCGTTTCCTTTGGGAAATTATCTGACGATAATTCCACCGTTAAACTCACCGCCGTTCTTCCCTTTCGCATCGGTCTTTGGTAATCTATTCGCCCTTTTCATGTGGAACTGAGGATCGATGGATGGAAACCCCCGTGACGAATACCGCAAACGAAAGTGATTTTCTTGCTCTGCTGGAACAGCGTCCCATGCCTGTGGCCGATCTCCTGTCGCAGATCCACGCCTGCGAGCTTGCCAACCCAACCAAGGCCGAGGAATGGACGCTGGTGTTGATCGATGAACTCTCCGACCGAACGGAGTTCCCCGGTCTCTATCTCGCGATAAAGGACCGCGCTGCGCAGCTCGTCAAGTCCTTGACCCCCACCGACCTGCGCGACCTGCTTAAAAGGGCCAGCAAAGACCGTCTGGTTTCGGCCCAGATCGAGAGCGTGACGTTCGGCGATATCCCGCTTGATGAGTCTTTCCGTCGTCTGGATCGCCTGCTCGCGCTGAAGCCCGGTACGCTGGTGATCGATCCCGCGTGGGGGATCGGCACCGTCAAGCGGCTCGATGATTTCTACAAGCGCGTCACCGTTGACTTCGCCGGTAAACCTAACCACGCGATGTCCTTCGCCGCCGCCAGTGAATCGCTCGACCGCGCTCCGCACGACCATCTGTTGACGCGGCGGCACAACGACCCGCAGGCCGTCGCGCGCATGGCAACCGAACAGCCCGGTGACCTCGTCGTATGCGCGTTGCGCAGTTTTGGCGACATGCCCATCGCGCGGCTCGAAGAGACGCTCACGCGCCAAGGGTTTGTCGCCGCCGCCGACTGGAAAAGCTTTTGGGATGCGGCACGCAAGGCGCTCAAGAACAATCCGCTGGTCGTTATCCCGACTAAACGCTCCGAGTCCGTGCACCTGCTTGCCGAACCGGAATCATACGGCAACGCATGGTTCTCGCGTTTCGCCGCGCTGACTGATCCAACCCAAATCCTGAACGACGTCAACGAGTTGGACGCGGCCAGCCCGATCGCCGACCTTGACGCGACGCAGCGCGACGTGCTTGAGGAGCGGCTCGCCTTCGCCGTAAAGGGCGCGCACAACACCGACGCTGCGCTCTACGCGCGCCTGGCCGTCGCCGTCAGCCAGTTCGGTTTTGCCACCCCGCCGGTCGAACAGATGCGCGCTCACCTGTGGGAGCGCGACCGCTACATCGAGGCCGCCGAACATCTCAGCGTGCGCGATGTTTCGGCACTGGTCGCCTTCCTGCTGGCTGGGGGTGGTGATGCCACAGAGCGCCTGCTCGGCAACCTCGACCGCATGCCGTTCAGCCTGCTCAACGAGGTGCTGATCTCCCTCAAGGAGCTTCCTGAAACCGCTACGGCCTGCCGTAATCTATTGGCCCAACCCAAAGCCCCGCCCACGCTGGTCAACTGGGTTTTCCGTTTCCGTACCGAGACCGCCGCTTGGGATCTGCCGCCACTGAGCGAGTTGCTAAACCACGCGATCGCCCTGGCGGAAGGACGTCTCTCTGGCGAAGCCTTGCGCATGCAGAACAACCTCAAGTCGCTTTTCGAACAAAGCAAGTGGCTGGAGGGAATCTTTGCCGAACTGGACACGCCGCAACGGCAGTTTGTCTTCGAACGCATACAGGCCTCGCCGGCTTGGGATCCTGCCACCCACCACACGCTGCTGGGGCGCATGCTGAAGCTCGACCCCTCACTGGCCGATCGTAAACGCGTCGTCGCGCCACAGCCCCAAGATGCCGTGCGCCGGACCTCATGGCGTTCCCTCCAAGAACGCCAGCTCCTCTATAAGCATCTGGTCGAAGTGGAGTTGCCCAAAAACAGTCAGGACATCGCGACGGCCCGCAGTTATGGCGACCTGCGCGAGAACTTCGAGTATCAGGCGGCCAAAGATTTTCAGCGCCAGCTCCTGATGCGTCAAGACGAGATGCAGCGGGAACTCAAGCAGGTCAAAGGCAGTGATTTTTCCAACGCTCCATGTGACAAAGCCGGCCCCGGCACCACCGTCGTGCTACGCATGGCAGACGGTTCGAAACGGACCTACACCATTCTGGGTGAATGGGATCGCGATGAGCACCTGAACATCATCTCCAACAAGGCACCCCTAGCCCAGAACCTGAAGGGTAAGGCGGTCGGCGACTCGGTCACGGTGCCCAGCCTCACAGGTAACGAAACCGCCAGCATCGATGCCATCTTACCCCTAGACGAGGCGATCCGCGTATGGATCAACAGCACGCCAGAGGAAGTTGTCAGTTAGGATTTAGGAGTTAGGAGTTGTGCCCATTTTGCACCTTGCTATCTTTTACAATTCTCGTATACTACAGCACTACTCGCGGAAGCTACGGCGATCTTTACATGCCTGAGTCTTTCCAGGGAGAGGAAGAAAGAGGTGAAACATGACGGTAGCCAAAAAGAGCAAACCTAAAACCACCCCGGCCCGGAAACCGGCTGTCAAAAAACAGACGGCGTCAAAAGCGTCCGGTTCACAGACCAAGAAAGCGTCGGCGGCCAAGAAGTCCGCCCCGGCGAAGGAGAAGACCAAGACCACTGCCAAGACGGCGGTGAAAGCCACGGTGAAGGCTGCGACTAAGGCCGCAGCCAAGACCCCGGCGAAAGCTAAGACTACGACGAAGGTTGCAGCAAAGGCCCCGGCGAAAGCCAAGGCACCGGTCAAAGCCAAAACCGTAACCAAAGCCAAGACGGCGGTAAAGACCACAGCTAAAGCCGCAGCCCAAGCCCCGGCGAAAGCCAAGGCACCGGTCAAAGTCGCGGCGAAAACTCCGGTCAGAGCAAAAAACCCGGCCAAGGCCAAGACGGCGGCCAAGACCAAAACCCCGGTGAAAGCAAAAGCACCGGCGAAAGCAAAAGCACCGGTGAAAGTCGCGGCGAAAACTCCGGCCAAAGCGAAGGTGCCGACCAAGACCAAGACTGTGGCGAAAACCAAAGCCCCGGTGAAAGTCAAAGCTCCGGCCAAGACGGCGGTAAAGACCCCGGCCAAAGCAAAAACACCGGCCAAGAAGACCGCCAAGAAGCCTGCGCCCAAGGCCATTCTTCCCGCCTCCAAACCGGTTGAAGAAGTCGCGGTCCCCGCTCCTGCGGTGTCCGCTCCAGCGACGCCCGCCGCCACGCCCAAGGCACCAGCGCGCCCCGCTCGCACCAGAAAGCCGCACTTCAACAAAGGCGACCTCGAACAGTTCAAGGCTGAGCTACTGGCCATGCGTGACCGCATTACCGGTCAGTCCGGCGCCCTGCGTCACGCTGCCCTGCAACGTCACGACGAGATCAACCCGGAAGAGGACGGCACCGACGCCTTCATGCGCCTCCAAACGTTGGAGCAGGTCGGCACCCAGCACCGCGACATCGCCAATATCGACGACGCACTGCGCTCAATTGAAAAAGGCACCTACGGCATCTGCGATATGTGCGGCGAGCTGATCAGCAAGCCGCGCCTTGCGGTGTTGCCCTTCGCCACCAATTGCGTCAAGTGTCAGTCTGAGATGGAACGGCGCATGCCCCGTCGCGGCCGTCGCAGGTAGGCGACCATGCGTGTCCTGTTCTTTGTCGCTCTGCTGACCGCAGTCGACCAACTGACGAAATACTGGGCCGTCGTCCACCTCAAGCCCATCGGCTCGGTGGCGATCGTGCCCGGTTTTTTCAGTCTTACTTACGTCGAAAATCGGGGGGCCGCCTGGGGCATGCTTGCCGGCCGTCACGTCTTCCTCATCGGCTTCTCGCTCCTTACGCTCGCCTTCCTGTGTTGGCGACGCCGCCAACTCTTCGATCACCTATGGGGCGGCCGCGTCACCTTCACCCTGCTCGTGGGCGGCATCCTCGGCAACCTGATCGACCGCATCCGTCTCAATTACGTGGTCGACTTCCTCGACTTCTTCTGGGGACACCACCACTTCCCGGCCTTTAATGTTGCCGACTCCGCGATCTGTTGCGGCGTCTTTCTTTTCATCCTCACCCAGTGGATCCACGACAGAAAGCATGGCCACCGCCATTAACGCTTCCCCCGCCGCCTGGTTCATCGCAGGCGCGACCGCTACCGGAAAGAGTGCTGTTGCCCAGCAGCTCGCCGAGCAAACCGGTCGCACGATCCTATCGGCCGACGCCATGCTCGTCTACCGCAGCATGGACATCGGCACAGCGAAGCCCGCACCCGCCGAACGCGGTGACGTCCCCTACTTTGGCATTGATCTGGTCTCGCCCGCAGAACCCTTCAGCACCGGCCTCTGGCTTGCCGACGCACATCGCGCCTTCCGCTCTGCACCCCGCACCGGCCTCATCGTCGTCGGCGGCACCGGCCTCTACCTCAAGGCGCTGACCGAAGGTCTCGACGGCAGCGCCTGCGATCCGGAAGTCCGCGCGCACTGGCAGGCGCTCCACGCTGCGGAAGGCACCGACGCCCTGCGCCGCGCGCTCGAAGCCCGCGCCCCCGGCGTGCTCGAAACCCTCGCCGACCCCGCCAACCCGCGCCGCCTGATCCGCGCCCTCGAACACCTCGACGCGCATGGCACTGTGCCCGTCCGCCAACAGCGCACGGATGACATCCCGCCAATTCCCGCCCTGCGCATGCCGCGCGAACAGCTCCATGCCCGTATCGCGCGGCGCGTCGACGCTATGTTCGCGGCCGGTCTCATCGACGAAGTTCGCGCCCTGTTGCACGACATCCCTGTTTGGTCGGAAACTGCAAGCCACGCCATCGGCTACGCCGAAGTCCGTGCCCTGCTGACCGGCGAGTTGACGCAGGCGCAGGCCGCAGAGCGCATCGCGGCACGCACGCGCCAACTCGCCAAACGTCAAGAAACTTGGTTGCGCCATCAGGCGCACGTCGTATGGATCGACATCACAGACGACGACCCGCCCGGCGCCGTCGCTCGGCGCGTCGCCGAAATTTGGAGGAACCATGGCCCCACACCCGTCACACTCCCCTGAAAATTTCGATACACCGCTGACCGTCAAAGAGTTGCCGCGAGCGATGCAACCGCGCGAAGAGTTCATGGAGCGTGGTGCCGCGAACGTCGCGGACGAGATCCTGCTCGCCATCCTGCTACGCACTGGCGTGCCCGGTAAGAATGTCACGGAACTCGCCCGCGAGCTACTGCGCCGCTACAAAGGCCTAGCCAACCTTTGCCAGGCCGAATTCGAAGAACTGCGTAACCTCAAGATCAAAGGGCTTGGTCCCGTCAAATGCATGGAACTCGCCGCCGCATTCGAGATCAGCCGACGCGCCTTGACACACCAGCAGCGCCACGGCATCCGCGAAAACGCACCTCCCGTGCGCGAGCCGGAAAGTATCTACCGCATGCTCGCGCCCCTCGCGCGCGGCCTGCAACAGGAGGTCTTCTGGACGGTGTTGCTCAACACCAAGAACCGTGTGATCGGCCAGCCGATCGAAACCACGCGCGGCCTGCTCGACACCAGCCCCGTGCACCCGCGCGAGGTCTTTGCAAAGGCTGTGCGCTACAGCGCCGCCTCGGTGATCCTCGCCCACAACCATCCTTCGGGCGACCCCACTCCGTCCAAAGAGGACATCGCCGTCACGCGCCGTCTGATCGAAGCCGCGCGCATCCTCGGTATCCGCGTGCTCGACCACCTGATCATCGGCAAGCCCTCGCCGACCTCCCACGGCTTTATCAGCCTGCGCGAACAGAACCTCGTGAGTTTTGTCTGAGTGAAACCATGAAACACATGAAACTTCATGAAAAGCAGGGGTTTCTTGGCGTACTCTGCACTAAAAAACTCCTAAATCCTAAATCTTAAATGCCAACTCCGCGCACAGCGCGGTTTAGTGCTTAAAGCTACGCTGGCCGGTGAAGACCATGGCGACGTTGGCGTCGTTGCAGCAGTCGATCACATCCCAGTCGCGGATCGCGCCACCGGGCTGAACGATAGCGGTGATGCCTTCACGGATGCCGACCTCCGCGCCATCGCGGAACGGGAAGAAGGCGTCCGATACCATGCTGCACCCGGGCAAGCCGCCTTTACGCGCCTTGACCTCTTCGTCGATCTCGGCCATGAAGCTCCGGCCCTGATCGCCGAATTTCAGGACGAGGTCATTGTAAGGCGTAGCGTGCTTCTCCCAGGCGATCCAATCGGCCAGCTTGCGATAGGCCTTGTCGCGCGCAATCTCGGCGACGCCCACGCGATCCTGCTCACCGGTGCCGATGCCGACCGTCGCGCCGTCCTTGACGTAGAGCACGGAGTTACTGGTGACCCCCGCCTCGACCAGCCAGCCGAAAATCAGATCCTCGTACTCCTGCGGGGTGGGCAAGCGCTTGATGCGATGCTCCGTGCCGTCCTTCTGGGTACATGTGGCCGGCATGAGCTGCGCCGCCGTGCGCGCCTCGGGCACGAATGACCACTGCGCCACCAGCCCGCCGTCGATCAGCGACTTGAAATCAACCACGCGCTGCGCCACAAAGGTAGAGAGACGCGCCATGTTGTTGATGCGCATGACGCGCAGATTCTTCTTGGTCGCGAACAGATCCATCACACCGGAAGCGAACTCTGGCGCGACCACCACTTCGGCGTAATTCTCAACGATCAGCCGGGCGGTTTCCAGATCGACCTCGCGGTTGAGCGCGATGCAACCGCCGAACGCGGCCAGGCGGTCGGCCTTGTTGGCGCGGTAGTAGGCGTCCGCCAGCGTATCGCTGCGGGCAACACCGCACGGGTTGTTGTGCTTCACGATCACGGCGCACGGGGTGTCGTCCAAGTAGCGCAGGATGTTGAGCGCGTTGTCGGCATCGGTCAGGTTGGTCTTGCCGGGATGCTTGCCGGATTGCAGCAGCTCGGGATCGGAGGCCAGATAGCGGCCCGGCGCGAGCGACGTGACCTCGCCCAGCACGAGATTGCCATTTACAAGCTTGTAGAGGGCCGCCTCCTGACCGGGATTTTCGCCATAACGCAGCCCCTTCTCCTCGCCGTCGATCACCCAGGAGACCTTTTCGTAGCAAAGCGTCTGGCGGGAATCGCCGTCGATGAAGGAGATCTCCATGCGCGGCGTGAAGTGGTCATCCATAATCGTCTTGTAGGCGGCTTTCAGATCAATAGCCATAGGTGTACCTTTTAGGGGTTCAGGTTTCAGGTTTCTGGGTTTCATCCAAATCGGGATCGGGATCGCTATCGGGATCGATTATTGTGACCACGCAGTGGCTCACAACGACGGGGGTTTCGGGGTTCAAGGGGTTCAGGTCGGACGCCCCGTGTTTACTGCGCGAGGATTTTCTGCAGCGCTTGGCCGAAAACCGTGCCCTGCCGCATCATGCCAAGGTCATTGGGGTGGCATCCGTCCACGGTTCCCTCGCCATCGTGACCGAGCATCTCCTTGGCCTCCAGATAGTGCAAGCGCGACCACTTGGCGCTGTCCTCCGCCTTCAGCTTGTCAAAAATCGTGCGCAGGATTTTCGATTTGGAGGTCGGCGCCCGGCCATAGACATTGCAGTCCTCGGCCAGCAGGATCGGCGTATCGGGCCGTTTGTCGCGCAAAGTCCGGATGAACGGTTCAGTACGTTCGCTGACCAAGGCATCGTTCATGTTCCACAGACAGTCGAGCACGTAGACCGACGCATCGATCTCGGCTACCAGATCGCAGAGCGCGGGCTCCATCTTACCGCTGCCCGAGAAGCCGAGGTTAACCACCGGCGCATCCACCAGACGACCCGCAACCGCCGTAAAGGCCATGCCGGGGCGCGACGCACAGCCGCCGTGCGTAATCGACGTTCCATAAAAGACGATCGGGCGGACTTGTCCGTTGGCGCGCGGCGGCGGCGTGCTGAGCTTATGGCCGGAAGGGATACCAATCTCGACCATAGAGGTCCCGTTGTAAAGCGGCAGATAGATCAAGCACTCTGCATTCGGCGTGACCGAGACATCGACAGAGTTGGTCACCGCCGTGGGGCGGCCGTTCCTGACGAAGCGCCAACCCTGAGACGTGCGCTGATAGATATCCACGCCACTGACACCGGTGGCGGGCATGTGCGGCATAGCCAGCGAGGCGCTACGCACAGCCCAGCGCACAGTCAGTCGCGGCGCATCGGTGACAAAGCGAAACGCCATGCCGGCCGAATGTCGGCTCAACCCCCACACGCTGGAAGGCACGGTTTTTTGGGCGCGTGCAGGCAGGCGGTCGTAGAAGCACTCGGTGTCGGTGAACGCCCGGCCCTCGATCGGCAGTGCCTGGCCATCGTACCAGACCATCTTACCCGCCGCATCCTCACGTCCCTGCAACTCTGCGGCCTGCGCCGCCCACGACATCCCCGCCAGAACGATGCCGCACAATACCATCCTCAAACCAGCATTCATGACTACTCGCCTCCAACGTGTTGTGTTGTTTAGCACCCGGGCACCACCACACGGGGAGCACACGGCTTAACCGACAAAAAAAGGCGCGCCCTCGACAGGACACGCGCCATGGCCGAACGCGCTCCACGCGGAACTGTCCGCCGCATGTGATTCAGTTCTTGTGACGATAGATGATGCGCCCCTTGGTCAGATCGTAGGGCGAAATCTCCAGGGTCACCCTGTCGCCCGCAGCGATCTTGATAAAGAACTTACGCATCTTGCCAGAAATATGCGCCAACACTTCGTGGCCATTTTCCAGTCTTACTCTGTACATGGTGGCAGGCAACACTTTGACTACGACACCGGTCACTTCAATGGCATCATCACTCGCCATAATTCTCCGTCCTTAGGTTTGAAAACAACAACCTAATCACTGTAGCATGCCGCCACAAGATTGACAAGCCTTGCCTCGTTTTTTGCGGGTCAGACCATTGGTTTCAGGGGTTATATCCAAGGGTAACGCAAGGACAAGCAAACAAAAAATCACAAATCTTAAATCCCAAATCCAACTCCTAAATCCTAAATCCTAAATTCACTGTTCCCAGCGTCCACGATCTGCAATTCTACCGACGACTCGCCGCCGTAGTTGTTTTCACGCAACTCAAACACCACATCCAGCGGCGCGCTGGCCGACCGCAGGGTTTCGAGTGCGTCGCCGTTGCGGAACCACACGCCGCGCGGCAAGGGATATCCGTCCCGCTCGAACATGCACAACAGATGATCCCCCGACGCACCGAGCGGACGGATCTCCTTCGCCGTCACACCGCGCACGCCCCAGCGCGGTGCCGGATTCCCGTTGCCAAAAGGCGCGAGCCGCTGAATCTCACGGTGAAGCTCCAGCGTCAACGTTTCAGGTTCGAGCCAGCCGTCAACCGTCAGCGATCGCGGCAAGCCGTCCTCACACGCCGCCGCCTGTCGTGCGCATGCTGCATTGAAGAGTTGCTTAAAGCTATCGAACGCTCCGGGCTTGAGATGAAAGCCAGCCGCACTCGCGTGTCCGCCGTAACCGGTCAGCGCCTCATCCGCCGCAGCCAACGCCTCGAGCGCGTGGTATCCTTCACCGGCGCGCACCGAGCCGCGTCCCGCGCCGTCTTGATCGAAGGAGACCACAGCCGCCGGCCGGCCGGTGTCATCGCACAAGCGGGCGGCCACAATCCCGATCACGCCCGGATGCCACCCCTCTTCTTCGCCGACGTGCGGACCCTCGCCGCCCACGACGACCGAAGCCGCATCAAAAACAGCGTCTTCGGCGTCCAGTCCGCACTGCTTGCGCGCGGCCAGTACGATACGCTCCTCCACGCCGCGCCGACGTGCGTTGCAACCCTCAAGGTGCGCGGCCAATTCTGCCGCGCGGTCGCGGTCGCGCGTCGTCAGCAACTCGAAAGCCGTCATGGCCGACTCCATGCGTCCGGCCGCATTGATGCGCGGACCGAGGACAAACCCGAACGTGTAGGCATCGGGCGGCATGGTCTGCCGCGCGGCGCGCGCCAGCAGCGCCTGAAGGCCCGGCCCGGCATAGTGCCGCCAATACTTCAGCGCACTCCAGACGAGCAGACGGTTTTCGCCCGTCAGCGGCACGATGTCGGTCACAGTCGCAAGCCCCGCAGGCACCAGCAATTCGCCGCCCAGCGGCGCGCCTTGGTACCAGCCGTTGGCTTTGCCGAGATCCGCCAAGGCGTGCGCCAACTTGAACGCGACACCCGCGCCACAGAGGTGTTCCGCACCCGGCGACGCGCCCAGCTTGGGATTGACGATCGCCGCGGCCTCCGGCAACGGCCCGTTGAGTTCGTGGTGATCGGTGATAATCACTTCGACTCCCAGACTCGTGAGATAGGCCACCTCATGCGGCGAGCTGATGCCGCAGTCCACGGTCACCAGCACGCCGGGCGGACCGCCCCGTTCACGCAGACAACGATCCAGCGCCGCGCGCGTTAATCCGTAGCCTTCGGACTCGCGCAGGGGGAGAAAGACTTCGGCCGCGCCACCGAGCCGTTGCAGCGCGGTCACGAGTAACGCAGCGGCGGCCACGCCGTCCGCGTCGAAATCCCCGTAGACCACGATATCACGCCCGTCGCGGATCGCCTGCCACAAACGTTCGGCGGTGATCCGGACCCCCGGGAAGTCAAAAGGCGCGCCAAGATGATCGCGCAGATTGGGATTCAAAAACCTTTGCGCCGCCGCCGGGTCTGTCACGCCGCGTGCCACCAAGACACGCGCCACCGGTAGCGGCAGCTCAAGTGCGCGGGCCAGCGTCCGCACCGTCTCCGCGTCAGCAGAGGTCTCCTTCCATTTGAATTGAGGTTCCAAGTTTCAGGTTCCAAAGGAACAAAAGGGACGATCCCGATACCGATACCGATACCGACCAGCTATTCACTATTCGTTATTCACTATTCACTCTCTCACACGTCCAGCCGCCACGGGGCGCGCATGTGCGGCGCGAGGAGCTTGTCTGCATCGGGAGCATTCTCGAAGCGCGTTTTCTCGGCCTGCCATTTGAGCGAAGCCCTTTCGGTCCGCATGCCGATGTGCGCCAGCACGGCGGGCACCAGCGCCGAGAATCCCGCCTGGATCGGTGAAATCGGCGTCTCGCCGCTATACACTGCTTCGATGAAGTTCTTCTCCTGCTGTCCGCTGCGGATCAACCGGACCTCGTTTTCACCGATCTTCTCACGGACCAGCTCGGGCGGATTGGTTTCGATCTTGCCGTTGGTCACGTAGATCTGCTTACCGTTCTCGCCGTGGAAGCGGCAGCCGTAGGCATAGCTCGACGAGACAAAGACACGCATACCGTCTCCATAAACAATCTCAAACGAGAACGGCTCCGCCAGCGTATTGTAGAGGTCGGTGAACGGCGGCAAACGTCCCTTGATGTTTTCGATCGCGACCGGCTCGATGCCATCCTTGTTCAGCGCCCACTGCATGATATCGAGCTGATGCGCGGCGAAGTCCGTCAGCATGCCGCACGAGTACTCCAGATTGTAGCGCCACTGCATCGGATGGTGGATTTTGGGCGTGAATTTTCTTACCGGCGCGGGTCCCAGCCACAGGTCGAAATCGACATAGGGCGGCGGCGTGGCGAGCGGCGTTTCGCTCAACTGCTCCGGCGTCTTGCCGAACGTGGAGTGGCCTTGGTTCAACCCGACCTCGACGCGCTGCAAGCGGCCGATCCGGTTGTTGCGCACCAGCTCGCACGCCATGCGGAAGTAATCGTTCGAGCGCGACTGGGCGCCGGTCTGGAACGTGATGCCGCTGCGCTCGACCGCCCGCACCATGGCGCGGCCCTCCTGAATCGTCAAAAAGAGCGGCTTCTGGCCGTAGATATGCTTGCCGCGCTTGGCCGCCCAGATGGTATGCAACGCATGCCAGTGATCGGGTGTGCTGATGCAGACCACGTCAAGATCAGGGGCGTCGAGCATATCGCGGAAGTCCACGAACGTTTTGCATCCGGCATAATCGGGCTGTTTGTTCTTTTCCGCATAAAACGCATTCACCTTGCGCTGTCCCGGCACGTATCCGCCCATGCGTTCAGCCTTGTACCCGTACAGCGGTCCCTCCGAGACCGGATCGCAAATCGAAATCACCTGCACACGGTCGTTGTGCAAAAAGTTCCCGATGTTGTCCTGCGCCATGGTCCCGTAGCCCAGCATACCGACATGGACACGCTCCGACGGCAACGGACGGCGGCTCTTACAGGCAGACACACTTCCTGCCGGCACAATCATCGGCATGGCCAACACCGAGCCGGCTCCGGACAGAAAACAGCGACGCGACACCTTCATCATTCATCCCCTCGTTATGGTTACGCAAGCACGACGTATGCACAAACGCACAGCCGATTGATTGTCACAAGACCAGAACACTGTAACAAAACGGCGCAAGAGAGTGAATACTAATCCGGCCACAAATAGCTTTGCATTTTTTCACACACAAAGGCACAAAGGACACAAAGGTTTTTTGGGGGCGCTACTCGGGTTTTTCTCTCACAGAGGCAGAGAGCACAGAGTTTTTTTAGGGACAGCGCACTCCCGGACAAACTAATGCACTGACAAACCAACGCGGGCGAAGCCCGCAACCCAATTCAATCTCACACAAAAGCACGAAGGACACAAAGTTTCCCATCTTTGCGCGCCACTCAGATGCCGCCCTCCAACTCTTGTCATCGGGCTTGCGAAGCGCAGGGAGGGGCAAGCGTCTGCTTGCCCGCGGACGAGCGACGCTCGTCCCTCCCATCCTTCCGCGCAGCGGAAGGCG
>Ga0116189_1000828_pt1 | contig 25989 bp, 11 predicted proteins | sample AD_JPNTR3_MetaG_FD_89895 | JGI IMG/M metagenome (GOLD analysis project Ga0116189, IMG submission 89895) | Active sludge microbial communities of municipal wastewater-treating anaerobic digesters from Japan - AD_JPNTR3_MetaG | ecosystem: Engineered > Bioreactor > Anaerobic > Digestate | place... | reverse complement strand
TTGAAATATGGTTCCATACATAGGCAGTAGGGGCTCCGGGGTACTTTTTTCCTATTTCATAAGTGAATACTACATCTTCGGCGGTAAGAGGTTTCCCGTCACTCCAGCGTGCGCGGGAATCCAGAATAGCAGAGATCACATCCGGAGTTTTCTCATAAGAGCGTGCCAGAAGGGGTTCCATCTCGCCGGTTAAGGAATTGAAATTCATCAGTGGTTCATACATCAGATTGTAGTTGCCGCCAACAGGAAATGCGGGCCAGTCGTTAAGAGGGTTGAAAGTATTGGGATCTCCCCACTGGAACCCGGCCATGTAGAGTGTCTTGCTACGGGGGAAACCGGTTTCTCCTTCATTTTTCTGGTTGGATTGGCAGGACAAAAGACCGCAGAAAACTGCGCTGGCGAGCAAAACTTTTAATGGCAGTAAGCTCTTCAGATTCATTCTCCACCCTTTCTGTTGTTTCAGGTAAAAAAAGGACTTCTCGGCTGATACTTGTCGAAACTTAGTAGGCATGAATATATTTAATCGATTGATATTTAGCAAAACATTTTGTTGCTGCTGAATTAACAGGACTTATATATTTGAATACATTAAAAATAGGTATACTCCCGGTGTCTGGCAAGGAAGTTAAAGGTTACATGGTGGAGAAAAAAAATCATGGTTACGGGATATAACGTTAATTATATTAGGCAATATTTAGGCAGTATAAAAGGTCTCTGTTTTTCCTGAAGTTTATTTCCGGGAATCTGACAATAAATAGTATTAAAAGACTTGTAGCACAAATGATGTGTGAAAATTCGCCTGCATGAACTTATGTGAATTTATTTTCCACTATTAAAGGGAACAAACAATTGCATATACTACACACGACTCTCAAGGAGGGTTGGTTGATAAGTACCAGAAAAATTCGCAGCTTTCTTCTTCTGCTCTCTGCAGCAGGATTTGTGATGTCTACCAATGCCCAGGGTTCCACTGAACCTGATTCATCGGCATTAAAGGAGATGTTGGATTCGCTTGGATTGTCTGAAAATGATCTGGAAGCGAAAGTAAGATCTACGCTGATGTTCGGTGGTTCCATACCGGTTTCTTTTTCCGGTGAGGGAAGAATTAAGTTTCAATACCATCAGTTCCTTAAAAATCCCGTGTTTATGGAACAGGATCAATCCTACGTTCAGTCGAACTGGGAAGGGAATGAGTCGTTTTTGCGGGTGGGGATGGTTGCCAGGGCAGGCCGCAATACAGTGCTTTGGTCAAAAATCGGCTTTCAGCACACTCTTCCTGGAAATCACCTGAATAAATACGAGACAGGAGACACACTTCAACCAACCAGGCACGATAAATCTGGTGAATCAGCCATTATACATGAAGATATGAGTGCTGGATTGGCATTGCGTACTGTGCCTGCTTCTTTCTGGTTGAGGCTGGGGGCGATTCACTGGATCGAGGCATCACCGCTTACAATCTGGAAAGCACAACCCAGAATGTTTGCCTGGGAATACCTGCCCTACGAGATAGAACAGCCTATTGCCCGTTACTATGACTACAATATTGCCAAAGGTGAAAGGACGGGTCGTGCCGCCTGGAACAAAAAGGCATTTCAGGGGATAAATCTGGAGAGTATTAACCTCCCGGGAAATCTTTATTTCAATTTCTTTTATGGTGCCTACGAGCGATACGACAATTTCGAGCGCGAATATGTCGACTTTTCAAATGACCTGGCATTGGCAGACCTGCAAGGTCTTGTCAAGGGCAAAGGAGTCGGAGACACCTACAGGCATCTCTTTCATAGCCGCCTGGCAGCAGTTGAGCTGTTTGGAAGGATGACTCCCGGGCTTAATTTTATGTCATATGTTTATGACCATGAAATATTTAAGAATACACTATTCAAGGCTGCGTTCAATTACTATTCTGAAACCGAGGCAGGTAAAAAAGCTTTTATTAAAGAACCTATAATCGGATCAGTGGACCTGAGGGGTCCCATTACAGACAAATTCAGTATTCATGCAGATCTGGCGATGAGTTTTAACGACACGTTGTGGCGTAGGGTGGACTCTGTTGGTTCAGAGATCGTAGTGAATGAAGAGCGCACCTGGGGGCTTTTCAATCCTGCCTTTTACACCAGACTGGAAAGCAGATATTTCCTTCCCATCAACCTTGACCTGGTTGTGATCGGCAAAGATTTTTACTCACCGCTCTCTTTCGCGACACCTGTGGATGCGTTCTATCCCTTTGGAGCAAACCTGCTTGGGCCCGGTAAATTTATCGGACGTGGAGAGGCTTCTCCCTATACCAAAAATATGGCAGGGTTCAATCTTCAGGTGGCTCCGACATTTAAGGGTTATGGGCATTTGAAGGTTACCTATGGACAGCATTTCCAATTGGAGGCTGCGCGTGATCTGATCTATTTCCCATATCGCTTAAACGGACAGGATATGTTTAGTTTCTTCCATTCCTCCTATAACCGTTGGGGAAATGATCTTGTCGATAATTCCCTGTATAATAAGTATAAGAAGAGGTTAGGAGATGAATCATTCAAGGCTAATCATCGCGATAAACAACCGGTTGGTTTTGAGGGTGGAGGACTGCGGTCTGACTATCTTGGGATGTTCGAAGGGTTTGTGCCCTATGAAGACACCGCTCAGGCTAGAGCAAACCTCAGTTTGAATGGAAAAAGTAATGTGTTTTATGAAGGAAACAACAAAAACAATAACAAAGGTGATAGCGCCTATTTTTATGCTCCGCTGGGTGGTGACACGGTATACAGTGCTAATGCTTTTTTGCCGAAGCATCAAAAATTCACCTTTAATTATGAAGTAGATTTTGCCTATGACATTGGACCTCTGCTCAATTATCCGCGGGAAATCTTTTTCAGCATTTACTATGCGTTAAACGGTGTTTCCACCTCCTTTATGCCACTGGCTTTTTCCGACAAGCCTAAGAGTATGCTGCTTTGGGGGACCTATCTGAGGATGGAGCCGGCTATATCAATTACTCCCAAGTTTTACATCCTGGGTTTACTTGGCTATGAAAACTGGAGATCACAGAAAGCATATACTGCAACCGGGGTAAATGTTCTGTCTGTCGAACAAAAACCCATCGATTACAGGGATTTCGCTGTGGGTCTTGGTTTTGACTGGGATATGCTTGCCAGGGTTGGTTTGCACGGAAGAGTAAAGTATATGCAGCATAAGGATAAAAAAATTCCTGAAAACAATTATAAAACACCGGTTATTTCAACAGAAATAAAAATGTGGTTCTGATCAATAACAGTCACTGTTCATAAAAGGAGTATCAATGCTCAGAAGAATCGTAGCACTAATAAGTGTGGGACTTATTTCGGGAGTCTATGCTGATCAGGGAAAACTGGATCAGATACAGAAAAGCCTTGAGAGCATAATGGCTAAGGCAGGTATTTCGATTGGCGGCGAGTTCAGGTCTCAATACCTGGGAGCAACGATGAGCGGAGACAGCTTGGATAAATCCAAGAGGTTAAATGAGACAAATGAGTTCACATCCGTGGACTTTGACATCAAAGCCCGCCCGAATGAGTATATTTCCGGGCGGATTATTTTCAGGATGCATCAGAACTGGCAAAACTTCTACTCTGATATATCCAACCCGATCTTTTCACGATGGATCAGCATTGATGGAAACCCGCTGGATATGTTCCGTTTTAATATCGGTGACTTCAAAGAAAAGTACTCTCCTCTGACACTCTATTCACCTGACATTGAAATTCTTTATGAACCCTATATTTTTGCCAGGCAGCGGGAAGTTGCCATGGATGAACTGTTTATTGGTGATAACTATCGCATTCTTCAGGGTATAAATTTCGGGTTTGATGCAGAAGTAGAGCCCCTTTTCAATGAGTTTCATCTGGGATTAATCGGTGTGCGCCTGAGAAGCGCTGAAACAAATATTCAGAATGGAAGCAAAGTAGCTGACATTTATGAAAAGGTTGACAATAATTATCCAATGACAAAATACATGGTTGGAAGCAACCTGGATCTGACTTTCCTTAAAGGAATAAATTTAGGTGGAACCTACCTCTTTACTTTCGACCATCGGGGAAGCCTTGATCCTGTTTATGGAAATGATACTGTTGCGAGATGGAATCAGGAGAAAAATCATATCATTTCTGCCCGTCCTGGTATTGATATTGGAAAAATTATCAGTTCTGAGTCCTTTGGGCTGGGTCTTAAAGCGGAATTTGCTTTTTCTGTTGATGATTCAACGATGTTTGACTCTGTTGGCGTTGACACAGCAGGAAAAACCGTTAAGGGTTTCATAGACACAGTTACAAATGGTATGGCGCTGAATGCAGGCCTGGATGTCAGTTATTCTGCAGGTGATATTTTTGGAGTGCGTGCAGAGTTTTCTTACATGTCCAATGATAGAGATTTCAGAAATGCTCTTGCCCAGTCCCCTTCATTTATCGGCCACAGGATAATGAACAATGAGGTTACAAGAGTCCGGGATAGCGGCGGTGTAAAGAAAACAATACAATATTACTCCACTTTTGATGCGTTATACAATACTGTATTCAAGTTTACTACCAAGGATAATGTCTTATGGACAAAGTCTCCATACATGAAAACCTCTTATTACCGCGGAATAATGGATAAGCAAGAACTCAACGTTTTTGCCAAGGATTACTTTGATCCTACAGTACAGTTGGTGCTTCCTATGGGACCTGCATCACCCAACCGCTCCGGTATAAACGGAAATGTTAAAGTTGCATTTTTGAATAACGGAATTGAATTTAGTGGATTGATGGCCTTGCTCAAAGAGAAGGAAGCATCTAATAAAGATGTTCCGGGATATGAAAAGACAGAATTTACTCAATTTGCCGGTGGGTTTAAAATTGACTTTAATAAGTTCATCCCTGCCTTCAAGTATCCTGCCGAGATTTCCTTAAGCTACGTTTCATCTGCTGCTGCAAATAATGGAATAGAAAACTTTGAAATCACCTCGAATCTTGTCAATTTCGGTATCAACTATCAATTCTGGAAAAGAGCCGCTGTGCTTTTTGGTTTGCAGCTTGTTCAAAACGAGGCAATTCTTCTTGGAGACAAAACAACACAGAAGCTGAATCATTGGTCTACTGGTTTTGAATGGAAAGTTTCCGACGGTGCATCTGTTGTAACCACTATCGGGCAGATAATTGCCGATAATGATGACAAAGAATGGCTGTACGGAATAGGTTCCGGAAGGGATGATTTCAAGCAGATGCTTCTGGATGTATTTTTAAGAGTAAAATTCTGATCTTCTTGTAATAATGAAGAGATGATTTACTTGATTCGAATATGATCTTTTATAAGAATTATCTGCGTTACAGTATAGATAATTCAGAGAAAGAATCTTAACAGTTTGACTATAAAGCGGGAAACGGGAAAATTATGAATCGAAATCTTCGCCTTACCATTGCTGCAGTTGCATGCATGATGTTTACTGCAAGTGCAGTATTCCCCGGCTGGCTTAAGTTCAAGCCTCTAAAAAAAGCCGAAGAAAAGAAAAGCGAGTCTTCCATAGATCCTCGTGTCATGTATCGTTTCTTCGATGAAGACTTTGTTTCCGGTGGGTATGCCTACTGGTATCCTGAGAACTCCAAGGTTTTTATTCCAGAGGAGTCGGGAAAAAACGGTGAAGTGGCAATCGAATTTGATCTGGACGAGAAGGATTATTCCGGTGGTTCTGTCTGCCTGTATAATCTTCTTTACGACTTGAGGTCGCTGTATGCTACCGGAGCGCTTCAGTTCTGGATCAAGGGAAATATAGGTGGAGAGATAGCCTGGGCTGCTCTTGTAGATGATGAAAATGCAGACGGGAAGAAGACTGTAGTCCGCTTGCCTCTTCAGAATTATGGAGGTATCACCAAAGAGTGGAGACAAATCTCCATTCCACTTTCTGCTTTTGGAAAACGGGGAGTGTACTGGGATGCGAAGAAGAGAGTGGAAGTGCCTGAAAGATTTCAGTGGGATGCTGTTTGTGAATTCCGTATTGAGATAAAGAAAAATGAAAACTCTGATTTCCGGGTCTGGGTTGATGACATTTTTATTCTCAGGGATGTATACGAACCAGTTGAGGAAAAAGAAGAGCAGTATTGGGATGAGCGGGATGATAAGATCGATTCTCCTCCGCTTGCCTCAAGACCTGATGTCAAAGATATGCATAAGGTATTTATTGATGAAACACCCGCGGGCGGATTCGTTTATGTTTACGGAGGAAAAACCGCTTACAAGGTAATTCCGGGGGTATCAAAGGACAATAAAGGAATTCTGGCCTGTTATCTTGATAATGGGGATTATTCCGGAGTTACTCTTGCTTTGGGTAACGGAGCAAGTATCAATATAGAGTCTCTGAGAAAAGCAAAAGCAGCAGGTCTTGCTTTCTGGGCGAAGGGAGCCCCGGGAGTTGAAAAAATCTATGTTGGTATTCTCGATGATGAATCCGATGGGGCGAAAGTGCAGACAAAAGTGGCTCTGGGGGATTTCGGCTCTCTGGATACCACATGGAAATATTTCATGATCCCTTTACGCAGATTCCAGGATGTTGGAAAGTATTGGGATGACAATAAAAAGGCGGAAGTTGTCGGAGATGTCAAATGGAACCAGATAAATGAAGTCAGGTTTTCCAACAACAAAGCTGAGAACAAGGTTCCTGAGGGTGAGCCGGTAACCTTTTATGTGGACCAGATCACTTTCATTGAAGAAATTCCCGGCTATATTGATCCTGAAGAGTATTGGGCGAATTTCACGTCTGATGCCAAAGATATCATGCTTCATGATTTCGAGAGTTCAAAAGATCAAAATTGGGAAACCGCTAACGGCCCCAAATCGGAAGCCAGTTATGAGTTGGTAAAGAGTGAGGCAAGAAATGGCGGTGAAAAAGCTCTGTCTATTACTTTCAAAATGAATGACTGGTGTGATGTTGTATTTAACTATGTAACGAATAACAGTTCACCTGAATTAAGGGACTGGAGCAAACACTGGGGTCTTAAATTTGAAATGTACACATCCAAACCTTATCAGGGTATCAATGTTCAGGTTAATGATGCCGGTAATGAGGTGTGGATTGCGAGTGCCGGATGCGGTAAGGGATGGCATGAGGTGCTTGTGCCTTTCAAGAATTTCTACAAATTTCCATACTGGCAGCCGGAAGATGCTGAGCAGAACGGGAAATTTGATATGCAGGCTATCAGAACAATCGATTTCAAGCCTTCCGGTGAGGGTACATCCGGAACCTTCCTGATCGATAATGTAAGGCTGACAAACGAAAGGACAGCCTATGAAGCGCCTGTAGCCGAAAATATCACTGTCAAAATTACCGGTGACATGAATAATGTGGTTACATCGTCAATAAATGACGGGATTTTCGGTATAAACGCTGCTCTGTGGGATGGAGATCTTCTCAAACCCAAGACGGTTGAATATGTTAAGGCTGTAAATCATGCGGTACTCCGTTATCCCGGTGGTCTGAGAGCTGATGAGGATCACTGGAAAGAGGTACTTGCAAAGAAAGACTGGATGGTCGATATCGATGAATTCCTGGAATTCTGCGAACAGACAAATACAACTCCCATGATTACTGTCAACTTCGGTACAGGTACTCCTGAAGAAGCTGCCGAATGGGTAAAACATGTAAATGTGACCAAAAAGGCAAATGTGAAATACTGGGAGGTTGGTAACGAGCTTTATGGAGACTGGCACGCCAACCACTGTTCTGCTGAAGAGTATGGTAAGAGGGCTGCTGAATTCATAAAGAAGATGAAAGAAGTTGATCCTTCGATTCTGGTGACTGTGGTCTGGGTCCTTGAAGGAGAATGGAATAAAAAGGTGTTCGAGTACACTAAAGATCTGGCTGACGGGGTGAATGTGCACCATTATCCTCAGCACGCTGGTGAAGAAAATGATGCAGCTTTGCTGTCGGCCCCGCAGACTCTCAGATCGATCCTTCCCGGTGTACGGAAACAGACGGAGGAATACGGAGTTCCAGGAAAGAAATATGAGGTCTGGCTCACGGAGTGGAACTCTGTTGATTTCAAACCAGGGCCTCAGACACTGGGTATTGTAAACGCTCTGTTTGTCGCGGATTATCTGGGAGAGCTTGCTGTTCACAACATCGAGCAGGCATCTTACTGGGATATCCATAATGACATTACCGAACAGGGTGGTGACTATGGATATCTGTCCAGAACCGGTGCGCCGGATGGTGACAATGTGCCGCGTCCGTCATACTTTGCTTTCAAGATGGCAAGCGAAGCTCTTCGCGGAAAGTTACTGGAGACAAAATCCGAAAATGAAAATGTGTCGGCTTATCTGACCGAAAACAATGGAAAGAAAGCGCTGATGGTTATCAATAAGATGCCTAAGACAAAAGCTGTGATCGATCTGAATATACCTGGATTCACAGGAAAAGCCACATTGAAACAGTTACGTTCAGATAACATGAAAAATGGTTACAGTTCAGAAACCATCGATGTGACAGAGGGTGGTAAGATTACCTTGCCTGCATGGTCTGTGACGACGATTACAATCCAATAATCCTGAAAAGTATCGAAAGAAAAGCTTCCGGTCCTATAGATCGGGAGCTTTTTTTTTGAGGGGTCAAAGAGGCGAAAGGATATTTCCGGCCTTTTGCGGAGGCATCAGTTTTTAAATATTGATCTTCGGAGGAGAAAAGCTGTACTGGATTGGATACAAATTTTATTCGGAGCTGTAACTTCAAATTCATATATATATATGGCGTAACCTATTTTGTAATATTATTCGAAAACTGGTGTTTATTGGAGGATGAATGAAATTCGGATATTTTGATGACGAGAAGCGGGAGTATGTAATCACTACACCCCAGACACCTTACCCCTGGATCAATTACCTGGGAGTTTCAGATTTCTTCTCTCTTATTTCCAATACCGCCGGAGGATACTGCTTCTATAAGGATGCAAGACTGAGGAGAATACTCCGTTACAGGTACAACAATATCCCCATTGACAATGGAGGGAGATACTTTTACATCAGGGAGAACGATGATTTCTGGTCTCCGGGATGGAAACCGGTAAAGAAGGGCTTGACAGAGTATCAGTGCCGTCACGGAATGGGTTATACCATAATAAAGGGAATGAGAAACGGACTGTCGGCAGAAGTCCTTTACATGGTACCGGTGGATGCCAATTGTGAGATTCACAAGGTAACACTAACAAATACCACAAAAAAGGCAAAGAAGATTACACTGTTTTCCTTTGTGGAATTCTGTCTCTGGAATGCTCTCGATGACATGACAAACTTCCAGCGGAATTTCAGTACTGGTGAAGTGGAAATCGATGGTTCGGCAATTTATCATAAGACGGAATACCGGGAGCGCAGGAACCATTTCGCTTTCTATACTGTAAACAGACAGATATCAGGTTTCGATACTGATCGTGAGGTTTTCCTGGGCAGGTATAATGGCCTGGAAAATCCGGATGTTGTTACTGAGGGAAAGTCAAAAAACTCTGTGGCTGACGGGTGGTCGCCTGTAGCATCTCACAGCATAAACATAACGCTAAAGCCTGAAGAGAGTACAGAGCTGGTTTTTCTTCTCGGATATGTTGAGAACAAGGAAGATGAGAAATGGGAAGCTCCGGGTGTTATCAACAAGAAAAATGCCAGGAGCATGATGGAGAGGTTCTCAACCAGTGCCGAAGTAAATAAAGCCTTTGATGATCTCAAGGCGTACTGGGATAATCTCCTGTCCAGATATACATTGGAGAGCAAGGATGAAAAGCTCAACAGAATGGTCAATATCTGGAATCAGTATCAGTGCATAATCACTTTTAATATGTCAAGAAGCGCATCGTATTTTGAATCCGGTATCGGAAGAGGAATGGGATTCCGTGATTCAAACCAGGATATCGCCGGTTTTGTCCATCAGTTACCCGACGGTGCCCGTCAGAGAATAATCGATCTTGCATCGACTCAGTTTGAGGATGGCGGTGCGTATCATCAATATCAGCCTCTTACCAAAAAAGGAAACAACGAAATAGGCGGTAACTTCAATGATGATCCGCTGTGGCTGATCTATGCGACAGCGGCTTATTTGAAGGAGACCGGGGACTGGAAGATTCTCGAGACGAAAGTTCCCTATGACAACAATCCCGAAAAAACGGGTACTCTTCTTGACCACCTCACAAAGTCTTTCTATCATGTGGTCAATAACAGGGGACCTCACGGGCTGCCGCTGATCGGGAGAGCAGACTGGAATGATTGTCTGAACCTGAACTGTTTTTCGAGCACCCCGGATGAATCGTTTCAGACTTGTACAAACAAGGATGGTAAAAGGGCTGAGTCGGTTTTCATAGCCGGAATGTTTACAGGGATCGGAAAAGAGTATGCTAAGATTCTAAGGCACCTGGGAAAAGAGGAAGAGGCTATACAGGCTGAAAAGTATATAGCCGAGATGAAGGGTGTTGTGGAGGAGCAGGGATGGGATGGTGAGTGGTTTCTGCGGGCATATGATGATTCCGGAAATAAAGTGGGAAGCAAAGATAATCCTGAGGGAAAGATTTTTATCGAGCCTCAGGGGTATTGTATCATGGGAGGTATCGGGCTTGAGGATGGAAAGGCTAAGAAAGCGCTGGAATCCTCACGCAAATATCTCGATACCCGTCACGGGCTGGTGCTTGTCAATCCTCCATTCTCAAGGTATTATTTAAATCTCGGAGAGATTTCATCGTACCCTCCCGGGTACAAGGAAAATGCAGGAATATTCTGTCATAACAATCCCTGGATAATAATTGCGGAAGCGATAATGGGTGAGGGTGATTATGCTTTTGACCACTACCGGAAGATTGCTCCCGCATACAGGGAAGAGATCAGTGATGTGCACAGGATGGAGCCCTATGTGTATTCACAGATGATAGCAGGAAAGGATGCCGGGAGGCACGGGGAAGCAAAGAATTCCTGGCTTACAGGTACAGCAGCCTGGAATTTCGTGGCTGTTTCCCAGTGGATCCTTGGGATACGTCCGGATTACGATGGGCTTATAATTGATCCCTGTATCCCATCAGACTGGAATGGATTTACGGTTACAAGGAAGTTCCGGGGTGCAACTTACAGGATTACCGTCAAGAATCCATCACATGTGAATAAAGGAATAAAGTCTCTTGTTGTTGATGGTGCGGCTGTGGAAGGAAATCTTGTCAAAGCTTTCACTGATGGTGGTGAACATAAAGTGGAAGCGGTGATGGGGTAAGGTTTTCTGACAGGTGTTAATGCAAACAGTAATTAAACCCTAATGAATTCCATTTGTTGAGTTTGAAAGGATGGCTATGCAATACGGTTACTTTGATGATTCTGCCAGGGAATATGTAATCACAAATCCCAAAACTCCGGTAAAATGGATTAACTATATCGGTACATTGAGCTTCGGTGGATTTGTGGATCATACCGGAGGCGCTTTGATCTGCAAAGGCGATCCGTCACTGAACCGAATTGTGAAATATATCCAGCAGATGCCCTCGTCGGAATTCAAGGGTGAAACTCTGTATGTACGAGTCAAGCGTAATGGTAAATATAAGGTTTTTTCTCCGTTTTTTGTTCCTACACTGGATAAATACGACAGGTATGAATGCCATGTGGGGATGGGATACTCAAGGATTATCTCGGTGTTCTATGGTGTAAGAACAGAGTGCACCATATTTGTTCCTGTCAATGAACAGGTCGAGATCAGGGATATAGTAATTACAAATATCTCTTCTGAACCCCAGGAGATAGATGTTATTCCGGTTATTGAATATACTCATTTCGATGCTGTGAAGCAGTTTACCAATGCTGACTGGGTTCCACAGACCATGGTTTCCAGATGCCACACAGATCAGCAGAATACCAGGGTTCTTATCCAGTATCCTTTCATGTGCAGGGATTTCAAAGTCAACTATTTCACTTCCAATTATCCGGTATCCTCCTTTGAATCCGACAGGAAGCGCTTTCTGGGTGAAAACGAGTACGGAACCTGGGCTCATCCTCTTGCACTTGACAAAGATGAACTGGGCAATTATGAGGCAAACAGGGGTGACAACATTGCAGCTCTGTTGCATCATCTTGGAGTAATCGCTCCCGGTGGAGTAAAGAGGATAATAACTCAGCTTGGACAGGAGGAGAGCCTGCAGAAAGCTACTCCGCAGATAGAGCGTTTCAGAAAGAGTGAGGAAGTAGACAAAGCTTTTAAAGAGCTGTCGGAATTCTGGAGCCGCTATCTCTCTTTCATGCATGTAAAGACACCGGATTCCTGTTTAAACAGCATGCTTAATGTTCATAATCCAAGGCAGTGTTTCATTACCTACAACTGGTCAAGATACCTTTCCTATTACCAACTGGGCCTTGGAACGCGCGGATTGGGATTCCGGGACAGTTCGCAGGATGTCATGGGGGTGGTCGATAGAATACCCGAAGAGGGAAAGAAGCTTATCGTGAAGCTCCTTTCGGTTCAGAAACGGGATGGTTCGGCAATGCACCAGTTCAATCCGCTCAGTATGGAGGGCTCGATGGGGGATCTTACCGAGATGCCCGACCGCCCACAGTACTATGGTGATGATCACCTGTGGATAGTGCTTGCTGTTACAGCTTATATCAAAGAAACCGGAAACAGGGATTTTCTTTCTGAACAGATACCTTTTTATGATAAAGAAAAAGGAAAAGCCATTGAAAGCGCGACAGTTATGGAACATCTGCGTCGTGCGCTCAGTTTCACTAAAAACAACACAGGAAAGCATGGACTGCCGCTTCTGGGATTTGCGGACTGGAACGACTGCGTAAATCTTCCCAAAGGGGCAGAGTCGATCTTTAATGCCTGCCTTTACGGTAAAGCTCTTCAGGAAATGATTGAACTGGCTGATTTTCTGGGAGAAGAGAAATTGGTCAATGAGTACAAGACAGATTATGAGATGATGAAAACCAGGTTTAATGAATCAGCGTGGGACGGAGAGTGGTTTGTCAGGTATTTTGATCATGATGGGACACCTCTGGGTTCAAGCAAAAACGAACACGGGAAAATTTATCTTAACGGGCAGTCCTGGCCAGTAATTTCAGGGTTTGCTGCACCTGAGAAGGGGCGAATAGCGATGGATTCGGCCCGTAAAATGCTTAACACCAAAAACGGCTTGAAACTAAGCACCCCTGGTTTTAACGGATATGATCCCAGTAAGGGAGGGATCACTACTTATCCTCCGGGAGCAAAAGAAAACGGCGGGATTTTCCTGCACACTAATCCCTGGGTGATGATAGCTGAGACAATACTGGGAGATGGCGACAGGGCATTTGAGTATTACAACCAGATCAACCCTGCAAAGAAGAACGACATTATTGACGAATACGAATGTGAGCCCTATGTATACCCGCAGAATATCCTTGGCGATGAGCATCCGCAGTTCGGGCTGGGACGTAACAGTTGGCTCTCCGGCACTGCATCGTGGGTTTATCAGGCGGCAACCAAATACATTATGGGAGTTCAACCTCAGTACAACGGCCTGAAAATAGATCCCTGTATTCCCGGCTCCTGGGAAGAGTTTACGATTGAGAGACTGTTCAGGGGAACACGTTACAGGATCCACATTCATAACCCGAAACATGTGAAAAAAGGTGTGGCATCCGTCAAAGTTAACGGAGAACCCATCGAGGGTAATGTCATCCCGCTGTTTAAAGAGGGTGAAGAGGTCAAAGTAGAAGTGGTGATGGGGTAAGGGACACGCCCTCTCTTTCAAACAGAGAGGGACGGGTTGTCTTTTGTCAAACCAGATCAGATATTCAGGACTGTAATTAACAGGTCGAATCTGAACTAACCGTATCGGTTTCCTTTGGGTTAGTATCTTCCGTTATTATTCCGTTTGAAGACGGAAAGGTGATTCTGAAACTGGTTCCTGTTCCGGGGGAACTCTCTATTTCTATAGATCCGTTGTGATTTTCCACTGTACTGCTGACCATAGCCAGTCCAATTCCTGTTCCTTTGGCTCCCTTTGTGGTGAAAAAAGGCTGGAGACAGTTTTCTTTTACCTCTTTGTTCATTCCTGTACCATTGTCTTTCACAATGAGAAAAACCTTTTCACCATCTTTTCCGGCGATAATCTCAAGGTGTCCGCCTTTTGGCATTGCGTCTGCGGCATTAAGCACGAGATTGAGAATCATTTCATGAATATCGGACTTGATTCCGAATGTCTCGATGTCATCTTCAAGAGAGAGAGAGACTTTTATTTGTGTGTTGACACCGGGTCCTTTGAGTTTCGGTTCAGCAAGCTTTACAACATCATGGATGATCTCGTTTAAATTGATACGGGTTTTTATATCCGAGTTCCTTGCGGTATGATAAAATTCCTGCATCCTTTTCACTATTTCAGCACCGCTCATAGCCGCTTTATTGATCAGGGTTAGTTTTTCCCTGAGGTCATTATCCTCTTCAGTATCCCTGGTGTTCGAGAGCAGGATTTCTGAATAGCCGACAATCGGGACCAGTACATTATTGAAATCATGAGCAATGCCGCTTGCTAATTGACCAAGTACATGAAGTCTCTCTCTTTTAATTGCGGAATCACGGGCTTTTCGAAGTTCCTGCAATGCAATTGACAGTTCTCTGTTTTTATTATCGAGCAGTTCAGTTCGTTTCCTGACCTGCCATTTAAGCAGAAGGCTCATGGTAAAGGTGACAACAAGCAAACCGGAGATGATTATGAAACTCCAGAGTAAAAAGGCGGGAATGAATGTCTGGGGTTTTTCACTGAGCCAGTTTGCCAGGCTGCGATAATAGATGGAGTGAGGATCGTTCAAAAGGTCTGCGAGGTGTTTGTCAATGGTGCACAGAAGATCATTGTTCCGGCCTTTAGTTGAGGCGAAAAGGAGAGAGTTAGGGTTCAGGACAACAGGAGAAGGCACAATAGAGTGTTCTTTTTCCTTAAGATAACCATAAAACCTGTCGACAATCACAGCATCCGCATCACCGGATTTTACTTTCTCGATGCACATTTTGTAATCAGAAGAGAGAATCTGGTTTATTGATATGTCGAATCGTTTACTGATTTGTAAAAGCAATTCCTGCTGGATGGAGTTTTCCAGAACAGAAACAGTTTTACCGTCAAGATCCGATACCCTCTCGATTTCAAGACCTTTTTTTGTGTAAACCTGTACCCATGAGGGAAGAACTGTGATTTTGTTAAAATCAAAGAGCAAGCTTCTTGGGTCTGAATATCCCATATCGGGCATAATATCGATGCTGTCGTTCAGCAATCTCCTCAATCCATCATCCCAGTTGCCTTCGATATAGATGAGCTTCCATCCTTCAATTTTCGCAATGTGTTCTATTATGTCGATGAAAATGCCTTGTGGCTTGTTGTCTTTTCCCATTTCCACTTTGGGGGGGTTTTTATATATCCCTACCCGGACAGTGCGGCTTTCTGCACCTTCCGGCAAAGAGAACATCAAAGGGATAAAGAGGAAAACCAACAGAAAGGTGAGGTGTTTGAAGGGACCTTTTTTTTCCATGACATGACCCCTGGTGATATGAGAAATGATGATGAAGAATCGAAGCGTTTTTTGAGCTTATGGAAATATAGTACAATAATGGGAAAAATGTGGCAAGTAAATTAACGAGGGCGAATAATACAGGCGGAATTGGCAAAAAAAAGAGGGAAAATTTCACTTTAAAGAATGGCGGCTGCGGGAAGCAGCCGGGTTTACTGATTCCGGTTTATTTGCTGTTGGTATAAACGTAGGTCAAACCGGCTGAAAGGGTCTCTTTAAGACGGAAGTTCTTGTGAATGTCACGGTCATAAAATGCAGAAGCGGACAGACTGAACAGAAGGTATTTTGCCACGGTCAATGACAGTGTGTTTTCAAATTTAACATGCGGGTATCTCCAGTCATTCTCCAGATCGGTCCCTTCGAATTCATCAGCTTTGGAGCTTATTAAGGCCTCGTAGATGCGCAGAGAGCCTATGTAGTTGAGCCATTTGCCCTTGATTGCCGCTGTAAAATCCATATTGAACTCCACACCGCCATCATTTGTTACATCCCGGGATCTTTTTCCGGTATCAGGATCGAGCTTGTGACGATCAACGAATTGGCGGGCAGCGACACCAAGACGTGTTGACCAGTTGATAACCTCGTTCTTCAACAGAAATCTGCTCACACCGGCTGATTCTGTGATATCAGCAGGGTTGAAATATCTGGTCAGCAGACTGTCACTGCCATCGACGAACTGGCTGATACCACGGACACTGACAAAAGGATCAACCCATCCCCCGAGAGTGAAACGAAGAAGCTCCTCAAGATCGATCAGATCGCTTGATTTTTCGGGTGCTGACCACCTTTTTGTGGTTTTATTCTGCACCTTAGTCTGACCGAACTGAAGCTTCAGGGTTGTTCTGCTGTTAATCTTTTCGGTAAACGGCTTTTCGGCTATACCGAGAAACTGAGCTGCCCAGTTAAAGGAACCCGCTTCTCCTCCTGACCAACTGTCACTGTAGGAATTGAAAGCAGTTGTCAGGTTAGTGTTGATATTCAGTTTCCAATCCTCAGCGGCAGTTACTGAGAAAAAAGCAAAAACTGCACATGAGCTTATGATAGCTCTCTTAAAAAACATCATTCCTCCTCCTTTGGATTTGAAATAAAAAGTTGATTTTCATCAATTCAGTTCTTCTCGCTTGCTGTTTCAGTGACTGTTGGTACCGCCTTTTTTGTTCCAATCCTGCCGCCAGACCACTCGTTAATAAAGCCCAGATGATTCAGGGCTGCATAGGCGAGATAGAGCAGAAGGACCAGTACAAGAAGATTTGGCCAGGGAGATTTTTTCTGGGCAAAAGGATCGGAAAGATCACGGTGCGATCCGGGCGGAAGTGAAGCAATGGACGTCAGTGCTGTTCCAAACGGAACATTGATCAGAGCTTTTGCATTTACAGCCCATCCGCTTGCATCAAGGATCGGCCCCAGGTTCCGTTTGCGTAATTTTATGTAGGCAAGCACAAGAGAAGGTCCTGAAATAAGCAACAGAAGTCCTATAACAGCACCGATTATAGCCAGTGGACCCATTTTGATGATCCCGGCTACATACCCCATAACAGTGGCGAGAAAGGTGCCGATAGCACCTGCCGCAACACCGATCGCGGCAACGATCCCGATGTCCAGTTTTTTGGGCGGCTGAGATGGTATCTTTGATTTGTCGGCCATAGCCGTTATCTCGGCGCTTTTTGCAATTTTATCAGATGATTGTGCCTCTGCGGCCATGGCACGTTTCGCGACCTGTGTTTCGATCATCTTGACAAAGCTTTTATAGGGGAGCCAGAATGCCTGTTTGAGGCTGATCGGGTTCTCGATAATCTTTACTACTGTCGCATCCCAGTCATTTCCGTTCCGGTCGTAAAAAACGCCGTTTCTTCCAGGCATCAGGTTTTCAGAATCACCATTGGTAAAAGCAGCCACAATGTTCATCTTTTCCGCTCCACCGCGTCTGATGCATTCACAGTACACAAGGTATGTTCCTGCCATGGCAGCCATAGCGCTGTGTTTGTTCATGTCATCGATTTTTATGCATAATCTGCAGGTACGCTGATCGAGAAAAAGAGTTCCGGCCATGAAGATAGCGGAACCTTTCTTGCTGTAAAGCTCCCTGAAGTTAATGAAATTATTGCAGAGGGAATAGATATCACGATGATACCGGACCAGTTTTTCAAGGCTGGATAAGGAATCAAATACCGGTTCCAGAGCTTTATCTTTTTCGATTAAGGTAAGAAGTTTTTCTTTCAGACTGCTGTCAGGGATTTCTGCTGCTTTTCCGGCATCAAAAACATTCGCAGGTTTACGGCTCTGCCAGGAAAAATATGGTGCAAGCTTTTCTAAAATTTGTCGCCATTCGGCTTCGGTTATTTCCTCTTTTGCACCCAGCATTTTATCCACCGCCTGAGTCTTGAATGTTTTAAGAGCATCAGCCCAGGCCGGATTGATATTGTCCACAAGGGAGAGAGGTTTTCGAGGTTCAATAAGAGCGATCGGGAGCTTTGAGATCTCTTCGCAATGGACAGAAAGGGAATCCCTGCTGCTGATCTGCTCAAATGGTTTTTCACCTCCATTAAGAGCGGCTTTTGCCCGCTCGTCAAATACCGCTACTGCACACCTGGCAAAATAATCCTCGATTTTCTCCTTAACAGCCACGACTGCATCAGCGGCTCCGGATGTCTCTTCACCCAGCACAAGAATAGATTTATCATTTTCCGGTTCACTTGCCCAGGCAAGATACTTTTCGGTCAGATTGAAAAACGATTCAACCTTATCGGCATCTACTCCGGGTTTTCCAGACCGGTCATCGACTGCACCAGTAGTCTCAATAATGAGGTTTATGATTTTCTTTACAGTTTCCTCTTCAGATGAATCATCTGTGATTATCCCGTCACCATTGAATGCATTCTTAGAGAGTTCCTGTCCAAGAGATTCAATATCCGCAACTGAGACAGGGTCAGACTCTTTTTTTCCGAGTGTGACAAGAGCGTTTTTAGCAGAGTCGTAAAGCTTGCGTCCCTCCTCGGAATTTCTGTTTATCTGGTCTATGGTCAGGGTGCGGTTTTCCCCGATCAGATCGTCGGGATTGTTAAGCATTGAAACGACCCAGTTTACCGCTGATATGAGCTCTGAGGCTCTGATTCTGCGGTCTTTGTCTGTATCGATCAGAGCCAGAGTTTTGGGATCAAAATGGATGTTATCTACAGGGCAGGCCAGGGCGACCCAGAGCTTTTGATCGAGATTTCCAAGTTCCCTGAGATCCTGTCCGGATTCCAGCTTGACCTGATCAAAGCCGCCGGCCCTGAAAAATCTCCATTTATAACCGTTGTTCCTGTTTTTTTTGGGCATACTTTACCTCATCTTGTGGAAAATGCTTTAGATAAACTTTTTCTAAAGACATTATGGCAATTCAGAGTAAATTGCAGAATTGCCAGTAGAAGCACAAAAAATAGTTACTCTCGGAGTAAACTAAAAGGAAATACTTTTTATTTGTGATAAGATTTCATTTTTAATATAAGATCAGAAATTGGTAAAAGTGTATCAGAGGATAGACATACCGGTAATACTTAGTGTAAATATCCGGAGTATTTTTTTGGATCCAGACTCTCAAGAATCCTGTGATTCTTGAAAAACAATGGTTAAGGCCGATTTCTGTATTTTTGAAGAGTATACTCATGGATTTTTTCAGTTAATTCAATTTCACACTCATGAATGGATTTTCCCGCCGTGTCAATAATAATTCTATCTTTTTTCCAGATATGATATTCTCTTTTTTCAATGTTTTCCCAGGTGGGAAGTTTAAGGTTTGTTATCTCAGGTTTTCTCAAATCGGCACGGTTTTTATGTTCGGTTTTATCAGAACAGATTACTTCGATGTTTACAAAATCGCTATTGCTCGATCTTGCAACATCCTCCCATTCATCTCTTGTTAAATTGACAGGATTGCATGAGTCCGCAACAACACTAATATTGAGTTTTAAATTATCTTCAACAATCCTGTATGCCAGCTTGTAACCCTCACCTTGAACATCAATTTTACACAGATCTCTTAAACCCTGCTCTATTGTGTCAATTCGTAAATACGCTGCTTTTAGTTCTCTTGCCAGAAACTTTGCAAGGGTAGATTTTCCGGAAGCGGGGAGTCCGGAGAATATGAAAAGAGTTGGTTTGCCGGGAGTGTTCATTTTGGTAAAAACTTAAAGAAAAGATGGATATTACGGGTCAAAAAAGCGTTTTGAGATTTCATAAATTCCTGCAGCCTAACCTTAAAACTATGATACGTTGAATATACACTTATGTAAGAATAGATTCACCAATGTTTCATTCATACCCAATTATTGATGTCTGTCTGAACCTTAGCAATGTTTCATTGTCTTAAAAACCTCAGTATCTGTCTTTAAACCTTAGTAGCAGGAAAAAATAAGGTAATAAGGTTTCTGACGTTTGTAAACTCTTGCTACTAAGGTCTGGCGACATAAATACTAAGGTTTAGAGGAAAAAGTATGCTTGAAGACAGGGTCTGGAATATGTTTATATACCTGTTATGACTCTCTGTATGCAGTTCTTTCCTAATCAGTGTTAATCATCTCAATCAGCTTAATCATAGTTCAAGACATTTGGGCCAGACAAATACTAAAGTTTAGGGGAAAATTATTTTTAAGAGTAGGGATAAAAAGATGGATTGCAAGTAAAGGAAACTAAAATTGATTAAAGCACTGGTTTTTGACTGGGGCGATACTTTAATGAGGGATTTCCCGGGTTATGATGGCCCTATGGTATACTGGCCCAAAGTCGAATTAATGCCTGATGCACATACCTGCTTAAAAACATTGAGCGGTAATTATGTACTTTGTGCTGCATCAAATGCAGGTGATTCTGACAGCATACTGATGAGAAAAGCATTTGAAAGGGTTGGAATAAATGGTTTTTTAAATCATGCTTTTACATCAAAGGAGTTGGGATTCACAAAACCTGATGTCAGGTTTTTTAATGCAATAGCCGGGAAAATTGGATTTACACCTGATGAAATTGTCATGATTGGAAATGATTATGAAAAGGATATCAAACCAGCCAAAATTGCTGGTTTCCATACGATTTATTATTCTGAAATAATGGATCAGGTCTGTAATGAATATGCAGATTATATAACGAATGATATTGGTCAATTGATCAGAATAGTACCACAAATAGCATAAGGCAAAGAGATAACTAATCTAAAGGGATTTCAACCTGTCAGGAAACACAAAAAAGAAGAGAGGACTATAGAAAAAGAAAGAATTTACTGAGATCGGGAGAGCACCCTGTGCCGGAAGAATAAATCGTTAAGGAGCTTCGAATTAGCAGATCGTGTTCTGCAAGATGAAAAAAAAGGATGACTCCTTCAAGAATGTCAGTCTCTGCCATAAGAAAAGATGCCGATACCGATCCGATACCGATACCGAAGAGGAGGAAGGGGAATTTAGGCTAGAAAACAGGCTAAAAACTCCCGAACAAATTCTTTGAACCGCCAACCAAAACCATACCACTAAGTTTTTGGATTCGGGAAATCCTTTGGGAAATTCCGAATTATCCCCCTCTGATATGCGGAATCAGGGGCGCGGAAGTAATAAATTGAACCCTTTGCCTGTCCCTTTTAAGGAGTTTTACTTCCGTGTCCTCTTTTTCCGTATTTTTTTCCCCACTATTCCCGAATTTTAACCTGGCGATACATTCAGGCGATGCTCCCTATTTGCTCCGGACCGGCATAATTTGACATTCGCTGGTAAACGTTATATAATACAGTATAAGAACCATGGTCTGAATCGGTACCTTCCGGTAAAACGATTCAGTAAAAAAAATCTCCTGATTACACATCGGAGTTTGTGCTTCACTGTTTCAGGATGCTTGAAGAAACAGGTGGACAGAATTTAAACAGGGGTCTTAATTGTCAAGTAAAAAAAGCTCGGAATCGGATGCTCCGGCTATAGGTTTTCTGACCGAGAGCGTTAACAGTCTTTACCAGTCCAGGATCTGGATCGGTGTATCGGATGAGGCGGTAAAAAGAGGGTATTCTCTGATCTGTTATGCCGGTGGTTCTCTCAATGTTTCCTCATGGGACCCTTTTGAACCTCAGAGAAACAGCATCTACAATCACATAGATGTCCATAAGCTTAAAGGACTTGTCATTTCCGGGTCACTGGGGAATTTTATTTCTCCGGCAGAATTCAATGAATTCCTGAGTAAATTCAAAGACATTCCTCTTGTTTGTCTGGGGCCGAGAGTTCAAGGCATCCCATCGGTAATTGTCGATAATACCTCAGGGATGAGGGAGCTTATCTCTCATCTGGTCGAGGATCATAACTGCAAAAAGATCGCTTTTGTAAGGGGGCCTGAGGGAAATCAGGAGGCCGAGCAGAGGCTTAAGATTTTCCGTGAGGTTCTTCTTGAGCATGGTGTCAGGCCGGATCCGGACCTTATAATGCCGGGGGATTTCAGCAGGGATGCAGGAGCCAGGGCTGTTTATCAGCTTCTGGACCGTGACGGGCTCTCTTTTGAGGCACTGGTGGGTGCAAATGATGACACCGCACTGGGTGCGCTCAAGGCTTTTCAGGAGCGCCACATCAGGGTTCCGGATGAGGTGATGGTGGTCGGGTTCGATGATATCGAAGAGAGCTGTTTTTCCGCGCCTCCACTTACAACAGTAAGGCAGCCTCTTTATGAGATGGGCAGCAAGGCTGTAGAGACACTTATCGGACTGATAGAGGGTAGAAGTGCCCCGGAGACAATTGTAGTCCCTGCAACTATCACAATAAGACAATCCTGCGGGTGTTTTCGCCTGGAGAAAACCAGGGATGGGCTCTTCCAGAAGTTATCGGGACTTTCCCAGGAGCACAAAGAGTTGTTCTTCAGGGAAGTGGCATCGGTGATGGAGAGGGCCAGGATGAATGCTGTGGAGGCCATAGATGACAACGTGGTGAGGGAGTTTTCCGATTCTTTCATAGGCGAGATTTCCGGAGAAAAGCCGGGAGGGTTTCTGCCGGTTTTAAGCAGAGTTGCCTGGTCTCTTGCACTTGCCGGAGGGGATACGCCGGGACTTCTGAAGGCGATCACGGTCATGCGTCAATTAGCCACCGCTATCTTTGACGGGGGGATCCCGGGGCATATCGAGGAGATATTCCAGAAGGCAAATATGGCAATAGCGGATTCTGCCGCAAGAGCCCAGGCTCATCGCAGGCTCGATGCTGAGCGGCAATCGACGCTGCTAAGAGCTGCCGGCCAGTCTATCGCATCAGCTTTCGATTTCAGCCATCTTCAGGAGGTTATCGCCGCGGAACTCTCCAAGCTGGAGATTAACAACTGCTGGATCTCGCTTTATACAGAGCCGAAGTCTCCCTTGAAGAAGCTAAGGGTTTTCCTTTCGCTTGGACAGGCGATGCCGATAGAGGGACCGGAGTTTGAGGCTCCGGATCTTGTTCCTGCAGGTATGATAGGTACTGGAACCAGATCGCTTCTTGTGGAGCCGCTGTTTTTCAGGGAAGATCAGATTGGGATTGCGGTGTTTGAGGTCAGGAAATGCCGTGATGGATTTACTTATGAGATACTGCGTCAGCATATAAGCAGTGCGCTGAAGGGTGCGATACTGATGAAAAAAGTGCAGGAGCAGGCTCTTGCGCTCGAGGTCGCAAACCAGCAGTTGCAGAAACTCAGGGAGGCGGAGCACGCTTATCTGGAGGCTATAAAGCATGAGCTTGAGCTTGGACGGGAGATTCAGGGTAGTTTTCTCCCCAGGGGGCTTCCTGAGATAGATCACTGGGAGATTCATCCTGCTTTCCAACCCGCACGGGAGGTCTCGGGAGATTTTTACGATGTATTCAAGTTGCCGGATGGAAAGATCGTGCTTGTCATCTCAGATGTGTCGGGTAAAGATGTAGGAGCGGCGCTTTTCATGGCACTTATAAATACCCTGATCAGGGCTCTTACAGAGCAGGCTTTATCCGGTGCGACACATCCCCTGGATGCTGTAAACCTGACAAACAAGTATGTGATAAATCATCACTACGGAAACAACGGCAGATACATGTATGCTACGCTGTTTATGGGGATTCTCGATCCGGAACGCAATGTGATAACCTATGTAAATGCCGGGCATAATCCTCCTGCTGTTGTCAGTGCGCAGGGAGGAGTAAGAAAGTGGATCGAGACGACTGGTCCCGCGGTAGGAATTGTTCCTGACGGGCAGTTTTCGCACAATGAGATTGCGCTTGAACCGGGGGAGATGCTTTTCTGCTACACAGATGGTGTGACTGAGGCCAGGGGTCCTGAAGGGGCGTTTTTCACTAAAAACAAGCTGAATTCTATACTTCAGGTGCCGGTTGGCTCAGCTACTGAGGCTGTAAAGAATGTTGAAGAGGCAGTTAAAGAGCATTGCGCCGGTCAGCCGCCCTACGATGATATAACCATGCTGGCGGTTCGCAGGAAGATTTAATTCTGCCAGAAGAAAATGCATGAGTTTATCCTGATGTAAAGACTTGATTTTCATTCTCTTATGATTAAAAGTAATCGCGATTGCAGGACGCAAAGGGGTAAACGCTTCGCGTTTTTCTCATGCTTGTGCTCAGGCGAAAAGTGGTTTTTGGTTAGACTGAAGTAAAATGATATGAGACGAAAAGAGGGGTACCAGTTTAACACAAAATATGCTGCTTACCGTAAGGAATGAAAAACCTGTTTCAGGGGTGATTCCAGAGGCTTTTTATAAAACAATCAGCCTGGATGAGGCCTGTCTTTCATCACACTATCAACCGATATTTTCTGTCAAGAGATAAATTGGATTTCCAATCCTGAATCGGCATGAACTATATATATGGATGCCGTAACTAAGTAATAATATAGAATCTATTTAAATAATAAGACTTTGAGGTTAATATGTTCAGTAAGTCTTTTAAGTGTTTTATTGCTGGTGCTCTTTTTGCCGGGTACAGTTTCGGGCAGCTTACAACTGACCCTCTTCCTTACGCTCCCATTGCCAATCCTCTGCCTGATACCATGGATCAGCTTTACAGGGATTCTGTGAATCTGAAAATCTCCAGGGTCCGGGTAAATCAGGCCGGATATCGTCCCCAGGATACAAAATACTTCTATTATGTAGCGAGTGGATCTGCATCATCTTTTCAGGTTATCGATGGTTCAAATAATGTGGCAGCGACCGGTACTATGACCAATACCGGTAAGCAAACAGCAGGGCAGTTAGAGATCAGAGCATCCAATAACGCGCAGCTTGTCAGCGGAGGAGATACCCGCTATATCATGACCAGTCCGGAGGTTTCCGGGACAATATTCGAAGGTATTATTCCAGATCTCCCTCCGGGGAAATACAGGGTGGTAGTCGGCACAGATACATCGGCGGAGTTTTTAATCGATGAGCAGATTTACAGTTGGGTTCGTGATGCGCTGCTGAAGTTTTATGGTGCAAACCGGTGTGGCGATTCACAGTCCTGGCTTCACGGAGCCTGTCATCTTCAGGATGCTGTTACGGGGGGGTGGCATGACTGCGGGGATCACCTGAAAGAGGGTGCGACAATGAGCTACACTGCGGCTGTCCTGGGTCTGGCGGCTGCAGCATTTTCTGACCGCGATGCGGATGTATACAGTGCTAATCAGGGTATTACACTTGTTACTGATGGAATTCCGGATATTTTGTACGAAGCGAAGCATGGAGCCGATTTTGTTCTTCGTTCGTTCGATCTGGCAGGTGGTCAGCCGGCCAAAATGATTACTTCAGTGGGAAGTTTCCAAAATGATCACATGTGGTGGGGTCAACCTGAAAACCAGGACAAGATGCCGATGCTCCGGGGAGGTCCTCCTCGTGAAGCCAGAAATCACCCGACAACTGACTATCTTGGAAAGTATACTGCTAATCTGGCATTTGTTTCAAAGATGTTTCGTCCGTACGATGCGGCTTATGCAGACAGGTGTCTTGCTGCAGCAAAAGCTATTTATGAATTTACAAAAACCAGGCTGGATAAAACAGATACTCCTGCTTACAATGGTGAGACAAAACTGGATGATGATATAGCTTTTGCCTGTCTTGGGTTGCTCTGGGCAACCGGTGAGCGGAAATATCTTGATGAACTTTGTTATGACAAGACAATAGGTGCCAAAGCTTCAGCAAATAACGTCAAACTGTTCCAGGGAGGATGGTTTACAAATAATGATCCTGTGTTTTACCATGGTACCGCAAACACCGACTGGGCATCATCACATGCGCATGTCCTCTGGGGGTTTTTCAAGCTGGTACTCGATGATACCTCGTTTTGCCAGCAGCTTGGTCTGTCAGAAAATGAGCGTCTTGGTCTGATAGAAAAAACCGTCTATAATCTGATGGCAAATCTTGGTTCAGTTGCAAAGCAGGAGGGGCAGACATTTCGACTTCCAGAAAACGGCTTCTGGGTGCCGCCTGTAGTAGGATATGTACTTCCCTGGTTTTTAATGCATACCCAG
>Ga0116189_1000815_pt1 | contig 26110 bp, 14 predicted proteins | sample AD_JPNTR3_MetaG_FD_89895 | JGI IMG/M metagenome (GOLD analysis project Ga0116189, IMG submission 89895) | Active sludge microbial communities of municipal wastewater-treating anaerobic digesters from Japan - AD_JPNTR3_MetaG | ecosystem: Engineered > Bioreactor > Anaerobic > Digestate | place... | reverse complement strand
CGGGGGCGCGGTGGTTGCCAGCAGAACGGCCGGCGCCTCCGGAGCATCACCCGGAGCGACGACGTACTCATGAGCTCCGATGTCGTACGCCGCGCCTTGCGGTCGCGCGACACCCCAGTGATCGGTCGTAACGACTCCTCCGGTGTCGGCGCCCTGATCAATGGCTGCCGTCGAAGCGAAGGACAACTTCAGGAAGTCCGCGCTCGCCGTGTCGGTGCTCAAGAACTGCGGATCCACGCCGAACAGATTGTGATCCTCGGTCGCCGTCCCTCTGAAGTTGGAGATTGTGTTGGCAAACGAGATGTTGTTGCGGACCACCGTCCCCGGGCCGACGCTGGCATCAACGTCGATGCCGCGTCCAATGTTGCCGTAAAAGGTGTTGTTGTACACCAGGGTGTTGGTCGGTCCGTAGTAGATGTTCAGCCCGTTTCCTCCGTTTTCGTACACGAGGTTGTTGTAGACCTGATTGTCGCTTCCGGTGGAAATAATGATTCCGGCTTTCCCTTCGACCAGGCCGTTCCGGTAAACCGTGTTGTTCCGGTACACATTGCGACTCGCGTACAGTCCTCCCTGGCTTCCGAGACCGCTGTAGTTGTGGATCCCGTAGCCGCTGTTGTCGTGGATGACGCAACCGTCGACAAGATTGTCGCTGCCTCCTACGTAGATCCCGTGATCGCGGTCGTCGCTTCCATTGTGATGGATCCAAAGATTGATAAATTCATTCAAATGTCCTCTCAGTATCCCTGAGGACACCGCGTTCTTGATCTCCACATTCTCTATACGAATATTTGTCGCGGAGTCAGGTATGTCGTTTCCTCCCCCCAGGTACAGCGCCGCCCCGCCGATGTTGATGGCATCGAGAACAAGGTTGTAACGGGCATCTGCCTTGATAGTTATATATTGTTGTGTGCCAAGGAAGATGACACCGGCGCCCATACCCGCGGCAGGCTGGATGATCACCTTCTCCCCGTCGTAATTCCGGATTGTCGTGCGATTGTCATCGGAAGTCCCTGAAGGGATGGCGTAGGGTCCGATCCTCTCTACATAGGTGCCGCCGCGAATCACGAGCGTATCGCCGCCAGCCATGTGGGCCAAACCGTAGGCAATCGTCTCCCATGGATTCTCGAGGCTGCCGTCGCCGGTGACATCGCTCCCGGTCGTCGAGACGTAGAACGTCAACGCACCGGTCGGGTTGTCGACAACCACGGGGACATCTGCTGACGTAGCCGTGTTGCCTGCCGCGTCCCAGACCGTAGCCGTCAGGATGTGGCTCCCGTTGCCCGACGCCCGGGTGTGCCATTCCACTGAGTAAGGCGCGGTCGTGTCCAAGGCGCCGAGATTGACGCCGTCCAGCATGAACTGCACACCCCTCACCAGGACATTGTCCGTAGCGTCCGCAGTTACGAGAATCGTGCCCGAAACAGTGCTTCCGGGCGCCGGCGTCGTGATCATCACGGCTGGGGGTTCGATGTCCGCTGCGTTGTTTACGGTAATCGTCACTGGCGCCGAAGAGGTTGTGTTGCCTGCGAGGTCTCGCGCCACCGCCGTCAGCGTATGGCTCCCGTTGGGCACGATCGCAGTGTGCCAGTTCAGCTCATAGGGTGGCATCGTATCCTCAACGCCTATATTGGCGTCGTCCACCTTGAACTGCACGCCCGCCACTTCGACGTTGTCCGTTGCCGTCGCCGTCAACAGGATGGTTCCTGAGACCGTAACTCCATCTGCGGGCGAAGTGATGGCTACCGTCGGCGCGTCGTTTTCCACCGTAACCACTACCGCAGGGCTCGTCGTAACATGCCCCGCGGCGTCACGCGCTTCGGCCGTCAAGGTGTAGTCGCCGCCCGTCAAGGCAGTAGTGTCCCAGTTAAACGAGTAAGGCTCTGTCGTATCCTCCGCACCTGCGGCCACTCCGTCCACTTTGAACTGCACACCCAGCACCGCCACATTGTCGGACGCCGTCGCCTTCACCTGCACGGTTCCCGACACCAAGTGGCCGCTTACGGGCGCTGTCAGAGAAACCGTCGGCGCTTCGTTATCGACCAGCACATTGACCGAGGACGTGGCGGTGTTACCGACAGCGTCGCGGCTGGTCGCGGTCAGAGTGTGCCCGCCGGTCGCGGCCGTCGTCGTGTCCCACGACACAGAGTACGGCTCCGTGGTGTCTTCGGCGCCCAAGTTAGTGCCGTCCAGCTTGAACTGCACTCCGACCACGCCAACGTTGTCCGATGCAGTAGCGGTGACATCGATAGTTCCTGAAACGGTAGATCCAGCTGTCGGCGACGTAATCTCGACCGTCGGAAGGGCTGTGTCAAGGTTGTTAACGGTCACACTGACCGGCACTGACATAGCCTCGTTGAGCCGCAAATCGCGCGCTACCGCCGTCAACGTGTACGGCCCGTTCGAAACAGCAAACGTGTTCCAGCTCAGCTCGTAAGGCGCAGATGTAATCTCAGGCCCGAGGTTCTCGCCGTTTAACTTGAACTGAACCCCGAATACCGCGTCGTTATCTGCGGCAGTGGCGGCGATCACGATCGTTCCGTGGACTGTTGCGCCGTTTGCCGGCGACGTGATCACGACGGTGGGTGGCTCATTGTCGGCGGGATTATCGACGGTAACCGTCACCGGCACCGATATCGTCGTGAAACCCGTGGCGTCCTGCGCGACCGCTGTCAGCGTGTGGACGCCGTTAGCCACCGATTTGGAGTTCCACTCCATCTCGTAGGGCGGCACCGTAAGCTCGACGCCTGCGTCAACACCATCAACCTGAAGACGCACGGCTGCTACGGCCACATTGTCCGAAGCGCTGATCGCCACCGGCATCCACCCCGACACCAACGCGCCGTCCTCCGGCGTAGTCAGCGTCACGGTCGGGGGCTCAGTGTCGGCCGCGGCGCCAATCAGAGTATATGAGTCAAACCGGTTGATTCCGTCGCGGTCGTTGATATAGAGCCCGAACCCATCTATCAGACCCGAGGCGGGGAGCGACGTTGTCCCTCCAAGCGCCAGTGGCGCGCCGGGTGCGGCGTTCAGGATATACCAAGTCGGCTCATCGGCCAGCACCAGTCTATGGGCGACCGCTCCCGTAGCATAGCTCACGTCGTCCGCAACGGGCGGATTCGTGAAGGTGGAGGCCGATGCATACCAGACGCCGTCGATCCTCAAGGCGACTTGAAACGCGTCCGTGGCCCTCGCATTACCTTGGGTCCAGCGGACTTCCCCGATGTCGGCCCGGTCGACGCTATACTCCTCCGTGAAATAGAACCAGGGCCGGTTCGCCGCACTGGAGTAAGACATGCGGACGAAGCCGTTGGCCTGTTCCGAGCTGGCGGGGTTCGAGTTCACTGGCGGCAAATCGCTGGGCGAACCGGTTTCGGGCCTCACGGACCAATTCGGTGTGGTGGCGTTCCCGTAATTAAGCAGTAGATAGCCGGAGGTAGCGTGGTTGTAAGCGGCCCGCCAGCCGGCGACTCGACTGGCTATTTCAAAAATGTACGTGCCGGTGTTGTTGGGAAAGACCTCCCGATAATACACGGGAAGCTCCGGCTCCTCATTGTCCACAGTCACGCTCACAGGAGCCGAAGTTGTGGAATTGCCCGCCGCGTCGCGCGCCACCGCCGTCAGCACGTGGACGCCGTTGTCGGAGGCCGCCGTGTTCCAGCCGAGCTCATAGGGTGGCGTCGCGTCCTCGGCACCCAGGTCGATGCCGTCCAGTTGAAACTGTACGCCCACCACGCCCACGTCATCCGAGGCCTCCGCTGTGATGGACACCACTCCCGAGACCGTTTCTCCAACGACCGGCGCCGTGATCGTCACCGTGGGCGCCGTGTCGTCCACCTCATTGTCCACCGATACGGTCACGGCTGTAGACGTCGTCGTGTTGCCCGCCGCGTCCCGCGCCACCGCGGTCAACACGTGGTCGCCGTTGGAAGCCGTGGTGGTGTCCCAGGTCACCTGGAAAGGCGCCGCGGTATCCTCGGCCCCCAGGTCCGCCCCGTCCAACTTGAACTGCACGCCGACCACACCTACGTTGTCAGTAGCCGTCGCCGTGACGTCGACGCTCCCCGAAACCGTCGCGCCGTCAGCAGGCGCCGTGATGGTTACCTCCGGCGCCTCCGTGTCGGCGACGCCGTTACTGACCGTCACCGTCACGCCGGCTGAGGTCGTCGTGTTGCCCGCCGCGTCCCGCGCCACCGCTGTCAGCACATGATCACCGTTAGAAGCCGTCGTGGTGTCCCAGTTCACTTGGAAAGGCGCCGCGGTGTCCTCGGCCCCCAGGTCCGCCCCGTCCAACTTGAACTGCACGCCGACCACGCCTACGTTGTCCGAAGCCGTCGCCGTGACGTCGACACTCCCCGAAACCGTCGCGCCGTCAGCAGGCGCCGTGATTGCAACGACCGGGGCTTGCGTGTCGGCGGCGCCGCCGCCGAGCAGTGTAAACGAGTCGAATCGGTTCGGACCCTTGCGGCTGTTGTTGTACAGGCCAAAGGCTGTGATGGTCCCGGTCGCCGGAAGAGCGGTGTCCTCCTCCCCTAGTCCCATTGGTTGATCGCTTACCGCGGTGAGGATTCTCCAGGCCGGCTCGTTTGCCAGAACCAGGCTCTTCGCTTCGGCCCCAATGCTGTATTCGGCATCCGACATGACCGCCGCATTGGTGAATGTGGTTGTGGAGACATACCACACGCCGTCGATTTTCAACGCGACCTGAAAGGCGTCATTTGCATACCTGTTGCCTTGCGTCCACCGAACTTCGGTAACCTCCGCCCGCTCGACAGAATATTCCTCGGTGAAGTAGAAATACGGGCGATCCAGCTTACCGGAGTACGCCAGGTGAATAAACCCGCGCGCCTGCTCTGCGCTGCGCGGGTTCGAATTGACGGCGGGCACGTTCGTCGGCGAACCCTCATAGGGTTGCACCGTCCAGTTGGTGTCGGCGTTGCCGTAATTAAAACCTGTGTAATTCGGATTATTGTAAAAGACGCGCCAACCGGCGTTCGTGCTGTAACCTTCCCAGATGTACGCGCCCGTGTCGTTGGGAAACACCTCCCGGTAGAGGACGACCGGCCCCGGCTCGCTTTGCGTCACCGTCACATTGACTGCCGCCGACGTCATCGTGTTGCCGGCAGCGTCCCGGGCTACCGCGGTTAACACATGGTCTCCTTCCGCCGCTGTAGTCGTGTCCCAGCTCACTGAATAGGGCACTTCCGTGTCCTCGGCCCCCAGATCCGTCCCGTCCAGCTTAAACTGCACGCCGGCCACTCCCACATTGTCAGTAGCGGTCGCTGTCACATCCACGGTTCCGGAAACCGATGCGCCGTCAGCCGGCGACGTGATTGCAACTACCGGAGCCTCTGTGTCAGCAACACCGTCACCGAGCAAGGTAAACGAGTCGAACTGCATGCCGCCTTGCCCTGCTACCCAGTTGTTGGTGTAGAGGCCGAAGGCGGTGATGGTCCCGGTTCCCGGCAGCAACGCCGAGTCGGCCAGAGCCAGGACTGTGCCGTTTCCGCTGATTGTGCCGTTGAAATTCAGGATGTGCCAGCCGGTCGCCTCGGCCAGAACCAGACTCTTTGAAGTCAGAGTCGTCTCGGTATCAAAAAACGTATCATCCGATACATACCAGACCCCGTCGATCTTCAACGCCACGGAGAAAGGTACCGATGAGTGATTGTTCTGCGTCCAACTCACCTCGCTCACCGAAGCACGATCTAAACTGTACTCGTCCGTCCAGAAGAGCCGCGGTCCTTGGGTGACTGAAGCAGAACTCACCGCGACGAATCCCGTCGCCTGATCGATGTCGCCAGTGTAGTAGGTCGGATTTGGGTTGGAATTGACGGGCGCCACATCCGTCGGGGAGCCGTTTGCGTTGTCCAAAGCGAAACGCAGGTTAGTGGCTGACACGGTGGTCGCATATCTCTTCCCTTCGCTTCCGGCGTGCAGACTCCAGCCAGCCGTCGACACGGCGATATAGCGGGTTCCGTTCTGTCCACCGGTGTCGCTCACGTTATTGGGAAAGATTTCCCGGTAGAGGACCGTCTGTCCTTGAGCCGGTACGACGGGCGTAACTAAGACCAGCAACAGCGAGGCAAAAACAAAAACGAAGCAGGTTTTTCGTAGGAGTGTCATGGGATTCACCAAAGAAGTGGGGGACGATTACCTTTGAAGTCCGTCGTGAATCGTGGTTGGTGTTTGGGCAGGCGCGCTTCGCGCCTCTGGGTTACAGAAGGCACGCCTCGCCTGTTCTCCAGCATTTGACGAAGATTCAATGCGCGGCGTCCTCTCAGGGGGAGGGAGGTCTCAGATCAACTCCGTGGTGCAGGGTTGTGAACTCGGGGCGGCGCGGCCCCTCCCCACTAGTTGTCGCGCCGTCTCCGTCATTGCGGGCTGTACCAGACCTGTACAGATCTCAGTACATCCGCTTCGAGCCCTTGCTCCAGGGCTCGACTCAAGTAACTTCTATGTCGTCGGCGCCCACCAGCCCGGCTGGTACTCGCGGCGCCAGAACTTCTGTGCGTCTCTATCCGCAATAATGTGCCCGGTGGCCGGGTCGCAGTGCAGGGTGCGACCGGCGCGAAGTGCAATATTGCCGAGATGGCAGAGCAGTGTACTTTTGTGACCTTCGTCAATCGGCGAATTCAGCCCGGCCTGGCCCCGTATAGCCTGCAGGAAATTCACGAGATGAACGGAATCCTTTTGGAACCCGGGACCGGTCAAATCGAGCTTCTCACCCGACTCCTCGGTCACTTTCTTGATCACCTCGTTGTTCTCGTCAAAGATCGTGTAACCGCCCGCAGCGAGGAGCAGGGTGCCGCCTTCGCCGTGGAAGCTCGGCCCCGGGCAACTATGGGTGCTGCAACTCAGGCCTTCCCACATCATCGCCTTGTGGCCTTCGAATTCCAGGGTGATAATCTGCGTGTCCGGGGTCTCCCAATCGTCGTTCCGATACCAATATCGGCCGCCCATTGAGGTGACCCTGGTCGGGAGGTCGACGCCCAAGCCCCATCGGCAGAGATCCATCGAATGGACGCCGTTGTTGCCCGACTCTCCGGTTCCCCAATGCCAGAACCAGTGCCAGTTGTAGTGAATCAGGTTGTCTTTGTACGGACGACGGGGCGCCGGTCCCTGCCACAACTCGAAATCCAGCCACTCGGGCACAGGAACTTCGCGACCTTTTCCGATCGGTTTTCTGCCGCTCTTGTAGAAGCATCGGGCATAGTGCACCGGCCCGATGACGCCGCTCCTTAAAACTTCGATCGCCTCAATAGTTCCTGGGTAGGAACGGCGCTGATTCCCCATCTGGACCACCAAGCCAGACTTGCGTGCCGTTTCGACCAGGAGTTCCCCTTCCCAGGCGTTGTGGCTGCAAGGCTTTTCTACATAAACGTGCTTACCGGCTTTGAGTGCCAGGATGGAGGCGGGGGCGTGCCAGTGGTCGGGAGCCGCGATGACCAGGGCATCAACATCGGGATCATCAAGGACCCGCCGCAGGTCGCCGGTTCCCTTGGGTGTCGTGTTTTGATACTGCCGGACGTTGGCCTGGGTCTTTTCGACGGCACGCCGGTCGACATCGCAGACGTAGACGACTTCGGCATCGGGCAGCCGGGCGAAGCTTCCTGCGAGGGAGTTGCCCCGGCTGTTCGTTCCCATGACCGCGATACGGACTTTTTCGTTGCTGCCAAGGACTCGACTATCAACTGCCGCGGTCCTGGCATTTAAGTGGCTGGTGATCACCGAACCGGCGGCGGCGCCGCCGACGGCAGTAATAAACTGTCGTCTCGATTGCGGCTTCATGACTGCCTCGCAAATCAACAGTCTTTCTTGAATGAATCAGGGGGAATTGACAGGATCCGTCCCCGGGATCCTGTCAATTCTGTCGGTTCCTCCCCCTCGGGGATTTACCACTCAACGCGCAGGTTCAGCTGAAACTCCCTGGGACCGCCAGTGTCGCCCAGTGAGCCTCCCGTTACGCCGCCCACCGCGGTGATCTGGCCGCGGGCGGTCATATTGGTGATGTCCACGTTCGGGTTGCTCCAGTTCGGACGGTTGAAACCGTTGGTCGCGGTCAGTCCGATCCTGGCCCGCGCCCGTCCGTCGGCAAGCAGGTCAAAGTACTTGAACATGCCGAGGTGCCAGAGATGGACGCCGGGACCTGTCACCAGCCCCCGGCCGGAGTTACCGAAGCGACCGATCGGGGGCGCCTGGAACGCATCCACGTTAAACCAGCCCGTTCTGTCCGGGTTACTCACGCTCGGATCGCCGACCAAGTCAGGCCGGATCGTGACCAGGGGCCGGTTCCCGCTCGCGGTATACGCCGTGCCGGTCGGGTCGGGGATGCGAACCGTGGGGGTCAGGAAATCGCCGGTCTGCATCACTCCCATGGCCGACAATTGCCACCCTCCCGCAATCGCGTTCACCACCGCCGGAGCGCTATTCAGCCACCGCCTGTTGCGACCAAACGGCAGATCGTAAATGATGCTGTTGACGAAGCGGTGTCTAGGGGTATTCATTTGCGGACCCCGTTCCCGGCTGCGGTCGAAGGGATTCTCGATGATTCCAGCCGTGTCAAGGTAATCACCTACGTCACTGGCCCAGGTCCAGCCGGATTGAAAATCAAGCCCAACGGCCACATTGCGCTGAACTTCGATGTTGAGAGCATGATAAGTGTGGGTGGCGCCATTCTCCAGGTAGTTGATATTCGGGTACTGAGGGAACGGCCGTGGCTTGTTAATGAACAGTTCGCCGTCAGGCAGTGGTGCATTGTAGTTCCGGCCAAAGACCATCTGGCGAGTTCCCGTACCCACGTAAGAGACCCGGAAACCAGTGTTCCAGCGCTCATGCTCCAGCGTGATGTTCCACTGCTGCGAGTACGGAACCGCAAGGTCAGGGTTAATCGCCGTTGGCAGAGAAATGGAGGCCGGCCCAGCGACCCCGGCAGTGGGAAACACCCGCGGCCAGATCACCGTCGGAGTGTCCGGATTGGTGTACGCAGGCTCGGCGATCACGAATGGAACCCCTCCAATCGTCTGTTCCTGGACCACGTTGTCGTAATAGATCCCATATCCGGCCCGGATGACCGTCTTGTCATCAAAGGGACGATACGCCAAGCCAAGCCGCGGCGCCCAGTTGTTCCGGTCGGTTCGGATAAGGCTGCGCGGGTCCATTCCTACACTGCTGGCCGTCACAATGTCCGCGTACCCGGCCGGAAACAGCGGCGAGATCAGATTCTGACCAGCATCGGCAATGACGATCTTTCCGCTCTTCACGTCGAAGAGCGAGATCATGCCGCTTTCCTCGCTCCAGGGGGGCTGCACTTCGTAGCGGATCCCAAGGTTCAGGGTCAGCCGGGATGTCACCTTCCAGTCATCCTGCAGGAAGAAGCTGAAAGGCCAGGTCTCAGGCTGCCGACGGAGAGCGGGAAACGCGCGCTGGACCTGGGTCGGGACCCCAAACAAGAAGTCGGCATAGGCGTGACCGCTATTCGCAACTCCCGGCACCTTGGTGAACTTAGCACTAAAGGTAGAACTGCCGTGCAGGTTATTGTCCTGCTGATAGTGGTCCCGCCTCTGGTACATCAACTGGCCACCGAACTTCAGGGCATGCTTGCCAACGAACCAGGAGATGGTGTCCTGGAAGTTGGTGGTCTTCCCCCAGATGTTCGGGCTCGACTGGCGGCTCTGGGACAGGCCTTGAATGCCGATTCCAGTGAACGAAACCCGATGCATGCCCGAGACGTCGGGAAGATTGGGGGCAAGCCCTTCCAAACCCAGGTACTCGACGATCTCATTTCCGCCGATCGGGGCGACAATAGTGTTGTTGTCGAAGGAGTGCCCAATGCGAAACTCGTTGACAAAATTCGGGGTGAACACCCGCGAATAGGAAAGATTCAGCGCCTTCTGGTGCCGATTCTGCGCTCGGAAGCCGAACGCGGGCAGACCGCCCTCCCAAGTCGAGTTGCTCTTGAGGATATAGTCACGGAAAGTGACGTAAACCGAATCGTTCTCGGTCACTTTGTGATCGAGACGGATGGTGTACACGGGCGCCCGGTCAGCCGTCGCCGTGAAGTCTTGCTCGAAGTTCTGGGTCCGAAACCTCTCCGGATCGGATACGTTGGGATCCGGGTAAAACCGGTCTTGGATCTTCTTAGCAACCGGGTTGATCCAGTTGGCAGGGATGATGCCGTTCTCGTAAATCTCCCCGGTTATCGGGTTGCGGATCTGGATCCCGAGGGCGGAGAAGTCTCCCCTCTTCCAGGAGGCCAGAGGCACCGTGGGACGAAGGCTGATCTGTTTCGAGTTGGCGTAGCTGTTATCAGCTCCCAAGTACCAGAACGTCCGGTTCTTCCCGTTGTACAGCCCCGGGATCACCACAGGCCCGCTCAACGAAAAGCCGGGCTCGTGCTTGATGCCGGCAGCGGCCACGTTGGTTATCGGGTTTCGGCTCCGAAATTTGGGCGTCGAGTAGAGGTCGTAAACCGAGCCGTGGAAATCGTTGCTACCCGATTTGGTGATCACGTTGATCCGCGCCAGCGTGCCCGATTCTGCGCTGTTGTTGACCGTGTTGATGTGCAGCTCCTGGATCGATTCACTTGTGTCCACCAGATTGCCGACGGTCCACCCGTTGGTGCCGGAGGCTGTCGACGCGCCGTCAACGCTCAACTCCCACTGGTATTCACGGCTTCCCGCGAAACCCGGCTGCGTACCGTTGACGTTCGTGTACATCGGCGTCACGATCATCGTGCCCCAGATGCTCCGGCGGTTGGCCGGCAGCGTGTTAATCTCCTTGGCGCTCCGCACCTCGGTAACGCGCGCTGTGTCCGTCTCGATAAGCGTCGTTCCAGCGTAGACCTCCACCGTATCCGCCACTTCGCCCAGCTCCAGCCGGATGTCAATGCGCCGAACATCGTGCGTGGACAAGATCACGTTGCGGGCCACAAATTGTTTGAAACCTGGCATTTCGGCCTTCAGCACGTATTCGCCTTCACGCAGCTGGGGCAGGTTGTACACCCCAAAGTCGTTGGAGATGCCGCGCCACTCCAGGTTGGTGGCTACGTGCGTGGCTACCAGTTCCACCCCAGGCACCGGTGCTCCGCTGGGATCGGTGACGGTTCCGGTCAATGTGGCAAAGGTGCTTTGCGCAAAGCCGCCTGTCGTGCTCAAAAACACACAGGACGCCGCAACCAGCAGAAACAGCGCGGCGCGCACAGGCAAAACCAATTGAGAACGCAGGTCATGTGCCATGATTCCCTCCTCGTGACTAACGGTCCTTACCTCGGCCTGGGATGCCTATCGGATGCCAATCCCGATTTTCTTTGAACCTCGTTTTGTCGTTCCGAAATCTGGAGTTCACGCCTAAACGTGCCGAACACCGCTAGCTCGTCTCTGTTGCAACCCAACGAAACGATTGCCGTCACTGCTGGGTACGCTAAAACGTGATCTTCAAGCCTTTAGAGTCTTTTCCCAACCTTCATAGCCGCACAGCGTATTCCTTGTACAATAGCGTCGAGCTGATCTTTGGTAAGCCGAGGATGATGCGGGGTGTTCAGCTCCCGGCGATAGAAAAAGTCCTCGGCTTTCGGGCACAGATCCTGCCGATATCCCAGCTTCTTAAGCCCGGTGAAATGATAGGTCGGCTGGTAGTGCAGGATGCCCTGGATCCCTTCCTCCCTGTAAAGCACCCTCATGAAGTCGTCCCGGCTCGCCCCCAGTTCCTTCTCCTCCACGCAAACCGTGTACAAATGGTATACGTGCTTGCAATTGGGATCTTCGTAAACCGGTGTGATACCCCGGATTCCCCGGATCCCCTCGGTGATGTATCTGCCATGTTCCGTGCGCAAGGCGTTGAGCAAGTCGAGTTTCTTCAACTGGGCCAAGCCAACTGCCGCCTGCGCCTCATTCATCCGGTAGTTGTTCCCCCACTTGCCGTCGAAGTCCACAACGTCAAAGTGGGACGGAATCCAGTAATCCTTCTGATCCTTCCAGTGCTCCAGATTCATGCAGCGCAGTTTCTCGATTCCCTCGGCGTAGCGATCATTATTGCAGGTGATCATCCCACCCTCGCCAAGAGTGGTCATATTCTTAAGGGAATGGAAACTGAAGCAGCCAAAATCGCCGATCGAACCCGCTTTCCGCCCTTTGTATTCCGCGCCGGGCGCATGTGCGCAGTCCTCCAAAACCACGAGCTTGTATCGGGCCGCGATCTCCATGATCGGGTCCATATCCACCATTTGCCCGCCGTAGTGGACCACGTAAATCGCCTTGGTACGGTTCGTGATTTTCTTCTCGACCTCTTTCGGGTCGATGTTGAAAGTCAGGGGATCGATGTCCGCGTAAACCGGGGTAGCGCCCTCTTTCAGGATCACCAGGGTGGTCGCGATAAAGGTATTCGGAGTCACAATGACTTCGTCGCCCGGACGCAGGCCGATCATCTGGGAGCAGACATGCATCGCCGTGGTGCAGTTGGAAACAGCGAAGGCGTACTTGGTGCCTGTATATTCGGCAAATTTCTTCTGGAACTCCAGAACCTGCGGCCCCATGGTAAGGGAGTCCTGCTTCATGGCCTGGAGCACTGCGGCCTCTTCTTCACTGTCGTAAATGCTTCCAAAAAATGAGTAGGGAACCTTGAGGCGGACACCTTCGTCAACGGTGTAGCTGCTGGTGATACCACCAGCTGACTCCTTGCCGACATTGATTTGAATCGATCCCCCGGTCTTGCTTCCCATTTCGCCCTCCCTACAGACAAAACTCAACGTCCCGAATACCAACAAAGCGGGTGTCAACCGGTTCCCACACGCAACGCCAATCTAGCGCTCTCGTTTATGGGATGTCAACAAGAAAATAACGTAATTGGCAAAAATCAATTAAAACACCTGCTATCTGGTATTGCCGGGGGGCACTCATTCTAACCGCTCAGTTGGTAAGTCATGTGTACATTGCAGTTACAGGCGGAGCGCGGTCCCTTGCCCCTGGGCGTCGGACTTGTTCCCCGGGGAGATTCGCATCTTCGCCTCTCAAAATTCTGATCAACAGGCGAAGCTTTGCAGTGCTTCGGCGTTTCAAACTCGACTATGATTTGAATCAGGGACACTACCCGCCAGTTGCCTGAAAAAGAGTAGAGCAATCTGAAGATAGAGGCCTCCACGAAACGGTTCTGCAAACCCATTACTAACTCTACCGTCAGTATTTTATTGACTTCGACAGGCCGCCCAGCAATTATGTTCGAGGCGCACTTTGCAAAAATCCCTGTTGTAGTTGACGGGCGCGAAGCGTATTCACTAATCGGTCATATAGCAACAATTGTCCGACAGGCAACTACCCGGCTAAAGCCGGTACTACGAACAGAGGGTGCTGTCCAGCTGCCGCTTGCTGTTTCAGGGCGCTGACGCTCTAATTGATTCGGCCCGGAAAATCGCTGCCGGAGAGTCCGGCAACGATAAAAGACCCAGGGAACAAGGAACGAAAGCCTATGAAACATCCTATCGTCTCTCGTGGTGTTCAAATTGCCGCGCTCGTTGCGGTTATCAGCATGGCGCAATGCGGTGGCCAGCCTGATGCCGTGAATCTGCCCGACGACGACCTACCTCCGATTACGATCAGTTCCGATTTTGATCGCGGCAGTATCGGTGAAATGACAGAGATCAGCTCAGGCTTTCTGCGCGGACGAACGCGGCACTGGGTGCAGTCCAACGGCCAGAATGATCAGCGTTACTGGTTCTACTTCCGGCTGGACGGGGCCGCCAATCGGGAGGTGACCGTCGAACTAACCGATATTTACGGTCTTTACAGAGGCAGACCGCACCGCGGCATATTCGATCCTAAGACACGACCGGTGGTGAGCTATGACCGGCAGTCATGGGAAAGGATCGAACAGACTGAAGTGGATCCCGCCACGGCCACGTTGAGGTTGCGTCATCATTTTAAAAGCAGCCCGGCGTGGGTGGCCTACGCGCATCCTTATCCGCTCGAGCAGGCCATACGCTGGTTGGAAGACATTTCCAGGAGGTCGGGGGTTCGACGCGAACAGATAGGCCAATCCGTGGATGGGCGCCCGCTGTGGCTCGTCACTATCGGGCCGGATCGCCCGGAGAAGACCATTTTGCTGACATCACTGACACACCCGGGCGAAGACGCTGCCGGTTACTTCGTGGAGGGCCTGGTCAGTTTTCTTCTTAGCGAGGACCCACGTGCGCAGTCGATCCGCCAGCGCGTATTGTTCAAGATCATCCCGGTAATGAACCCGGACGGCATTTATCGGGGGCACGCCCGGCTGAACGCTCATATGGAGGACCTCAACTCAATGTGGGACGAAGCAGAGAGTGAGGGCGCGGGAGAGCCTGAAGTTGTTGCCGTGCGTAGCTGGCTGAAATCCTGGACGGCCGGCGGGGGCAAGCTCGATTTCCATTTCGATATCCATTGCGATGGGCAGCAAAACACAAATCATGGCTTGCTTACTCCTGATTCGTCATTGCGCGAGGGGCTTTTCCCGCTGCTCCAGAAGAATTCCCCTTGGCGGTCCACGCCGACCAAATTCTCCGGGGCTATCGTGAACTACACGGCAGCGCGCTTCGGGTCTCACAGCGCCACGATCGAACTTTCGCAAGGGCGACACGGGGAGGATGATTCTGTTTACTTGACCATCGACGATTACCGTGCGCACGGCAGTGCTTTTCTCCGAGCACTGGATGAGTTTCTGGTCATGAAGTAAAGGGGGCTCGCCCATGAACCTATTCCTGACAGCAATCTTGGTTTTGGCGGCACTCGGGTCATTCCAGGATTTCGGTATCACGAGTGCTGGGGACGACGAGGCCAAAGAAGGGACGCGGCCGACAACCCCTGACCCCTGCTGGCAGCAAGTGTTTTATGATTCGTGCACTGAGGACTGGGGGCGGAACTGGTTCCTCGACGGCCGCAAGGCTCGCATCACAAACTCTCCCGATGGCATGGATTTTTTCGCCGACTCTACCTGGTCCGGTCATGCCTCACACGCGGTCCTCTGGACGAAGCAAGTTTTTGAGGGAGACCTCAAAATCGAGTACGAGTATACGCGGTTGGACTCCTCGCGAGCCGTGGCCGTGACTATTCTGTACATTCAAGCGACCGGCAGCGGTACACCGCCTTTTGAGTCTGATATTCTTCGCTGGGCGGATCTGCGGTCGGTACCGGCCATGAAAATGTACTTCGATCACATGCACACTTACGCCATCAGCTATGCGGCTTTCCAAAAGGCCCAGGATCACCCGGACCACGACTACATCCGGGCGAGGCGATATGTGCCGGAGGGAAACGGACTTGAAGGAACTGCGCTCGAGCCTGATTATGTCAGGACGGGGCTGTTCAAAACAGGCGTGCCATACCAGATAACCGTTACCAAGAAGGGCGAGACGTTGACGATGGATATTCGGGGGCCTGACAAGACTTTGCATTGCCGGTGGCAGAATCACACCCTGCCGCCAATTACCGAAGGCCGCATTGGTCTACGTCACATGGCCACCCGGGGCGCCCGCTATCGCAATTTCCGTATTTCAACGCTGTGCTCCGAGAGCCAGTAAAAGGGGACCACTTCTTAACCTGGCGCTGGCTTCGCCGGCATCTTGCAGACGGCAAAACGCCTGTCATTTAAGGAGGCACTTATGGGACAGAGGAAGAACCTGCGACGAAGAGATTTCTTGCACCGTAGCGCCGGATTGGCGGTTACCGCCTCCGCTGTTGGTACGGGCAAGATTGGGCTGGCGGCCTCTGGAACCAACGCCAAGAGTCAGTCAAAACTGCCTGACCTGATCATTGACTCGCACATTCATTGCGGAGGGACTGATGCCTGGGTCGAGGAAATGCTTCGTGTCTACCGACCGCGAAAGGTAATGGCTTGTGCGCTGACGTGGATAAAGGACATGGAATTGATGCGCAAGGCCGCGCAAGACCACCCGGACGTATTCATCCCGTACGGCCGTGTCGATCTGGACGACCCCAACGCGGTTCGGGAAATCGAAACCTTTCACAAGAATGGTTTTGTGGGAATTAAGTTTCATAGCCCCCAGAAGGATTACGATGATCCCGGCTATTTTCAGGTTTATCGGCTGTGCGAGCACTTGCGCCTGCACATGCTTTTTCATACTGGCGTTACCAATCGAAGGATCTCGGATACTCCTCGCGTTCAATCGGCCTCGAAGATGCGGCCGATGTTCCTGGACACCATTGCACGCGTCTGCCCGAGGGCGACGCTGCAAGGCGCCCATCTGGGCAATCCCTGGTACGAAGAGGCAGCTGAAGCGCTCCGCTGGAACCCGAACCTTTGCTTCGACGTCACCGGTTCGACTCTCTTGAAGTTCATCAAGCTTGGGCGATTGGAGAGGATGAGGGAGATCCTTTGGTGGGCAGCCGACGAAAGCGTCGAGAATCCTCACACTCTCAAGGGCGGGCCAGGCGCGTGGGAGCATGTCGTCTTCGGTACCGATGAGGTCCCCTCCGGCCTGGAGCCCAACATTGAACGTTTCCAGCAAATGCTGGACGCCAACCACGTTCCGGATTCGGACCGAGCAAAGATGTGGGGACTGTCGATAGCGAAGATGCTGGGAATAGATCCCAAGACCCGAAGGCTGATTCCGAGAGCCACTTGATCAAGAAGGCTAAAAGCGGTCAATTGTTTGCCAAATAACGTTTCAAGGCCCGCCTGAAGCCGGTACTACGAACGGGAATGCAGCCGGGATCTAAAGTTTGTAGTACCGGCTTTAGCCGGGCTGTTTGCCCAGCGGTCAGTTGTTGCTACATGAACGTTTTAAGGCCCGCCTGAAGGCGGCACTACGAACGGGAATGCAGCCGGGATCTAAAGTTTCTAGTACCGGCTTTAGCCGGGCAGTTTGTCCGGCGGTCAGTTGTTGCTACATGAACGTTTTAAGGCCCGCCTGAAGGCGGCACTACGAACGGGAATGCAGCCGGGATCGCAAGTTTGTAGTACCGGCTTTAGCCGGGCAGTTTGCCCAGCGGTCAATTCTCGCCGAATGAACATTTTAAGGCCCGCCTGAAAGGCGGCACTACGAAGAGACTAAAACTGGGGACTCTGGCCATTTTTCACCCCTCATACACAAAATTGGCAATGTCAAAGGGATCGGCATCGGTGCTATTGGACAGGCCCACGGCTAACGCCGTTCTTATGTCGCCGGCAACATCGCGCGTCGGCAAACGGGGCGTCGGCAATTTGGCCAGCTTGGCCCACAAGTATTGATGGTCGAAAGCTGAACCTTCCTGGGTTGCGGGATTCACCCGATTGTTCAGCGCGATCATAGTCATCGAAACAGCTGCTCGGAAGTGCGGTTCGTCGGCATCGACCGAAAAGGCGATTCGGCGGATGGCGCCGCAGTCCAACTTGACGACCAGACGCTTGCTGTCGACGGTGTAGCCGACAACCCGGCCGCGAACGACTTCCTCCATCTCAATGGATTGGGTCTTCGAAGGATCAAAGGCAGTGGTTTTCCCGGTAGACGCTCTTGGCGTTTCCTTTACCTTGGCGTCAATTCTCGATGTCTCGTCTTTTCGCTCTTTTATCTTGGGCATTGCACTATCCTTTCCTTAGGCTCAGTTGCAGTTTTCAAATGCGACCAGGACAGTGGTCGAATCAGGTATTGACGCAGCGGCTGTAGCTGGCGGCGCGATCTGGTGAGTTGCAACAGTGGTGTAAACGGCGGCCGGGGACTTTGCGCTGGCATTGCCTCCCTGCCAAATCAACGAGGCGCGCTCGACACCCTCCTCGATGGCACCGGGTCGGGCAAATTGGAGCAAGGTCAACCCCAGGGTGAGAACTGCGGACCCGGCGTCGCGATGTGATGAGATATCTTCGGCCACCTCGTCGATAAACTCGATCTCGCTGAGCCAGCCGAGATCGATCTGATCGTCCAGAAATTCTGACTCGCGAGGGCGCCAGTTGCGGAAGAACATATCCAGATCCGCCGTGCAACTCCTGCCGGTGGTCCTCACCGGGTGCACGGCCATGTCCCACTCTAAAAAGTGCATGGCGGTGTCGGGGCGCAGCACTCCCTTTTCACGACGTCACTTCGAGTGAAATCTGGGTGATCCCGGGGAGGCTCGACTTCCAGCGCGGATCGTCTTTGCCCGACAGCTCGATCCGCCGCACACCCTCCCTAGCCAGACTAATCGGCGTTTCGGTGTCCCATTCCAGCGTATTGACAAAACTGGCGGGTGTTGCAGCCAGGTCCTCAGACCGACCGCAGATCAGAACGAAATGCAGGTCGAGCGTGTAATCTGTCGTGATATCAAGTTTTGAGAACAGCGCGCCAAAAAGGCCGCCGAGCCCGGCGCCCACCGGGCCCCCCAACTCCCACCCCACCTTGCCACCGATGACAATCGCCGCAATCATCTCTCCGGTGGTTTCGTAAAGATCGCACTCCGGGCTGTCGCAATCCACATTCAACGCACCGACCACGCTGAAAACGATCTCGCCGGTTTGCTGGTCGCGAACCGGCTGCGTAGCGGCGAGGTGAAGACTGATCAACTTGTCGGCGTCTTTTTCTGAGCAGAGGTCAAAACCGCTCAGACAGGCGACGAAGACATCACAGTCATCGGCTATACCAGAGTCAGGGCCGACCCTGATTTCGCGGCTGAAGGCCTGGCTTTCTTCTTCATTCGAGCGGATTCGCACCGTGCGGCTGAATTCTCTGAAGTAGATCCCATCGGCACGAGTCACGGACCGGAAGCTTTCGAAGCTGGCCTTGTCTCGACCGGAGCCCGAGGCTGCGGAGTGACCGATTTCAACGGTCGCGATACCGCCTTCGCGTTGGCGGCTTTTGATCCAGTCGCCTAGCCGATTCAAACGGTGGTTATACGTCCAGGAATGCCTGAAACCCTGCCAAATTGGAAAAGGCGCTTCGCTGATTCCGCCCATGATAACCCCTCGGGAAAGCTCGGAATCTATCGATTAGAGTACCAGCTCAACCGCAACCAGCAGGTTATCGAAGATCGCCTCGCTTCCGGCTGCTCCAGAGAGCAGCTCTGGCAGCGGCTGGCTTGAAGCCGGCCGCAGAAAGCCCCCGTCCGCCTCTGCATAAGCCTCCCAGACGGTGCGAATCGGCGTCCCGCTGTTGTCGCGATGCCAGGAAATCAGTATGGGATTCTTTTCGATGATCTCGATTCCCCAAATCAGGTTCTCAAATCGTCCCGCTGATCCGCTGTTGGCGTAACACTTAATTTCCTGCCACTCCACCCGTAACGGCTGATTCGGCAGAATCGTCCCCCTGCGCGGGCGCAACCTGGGCTCGTGCGTGTGTCCCGCGATGAGAGTCGGAACCTTCGAGCCAAAGGCGGCCTCAAGTCCTCCCACCAAGCGCAGCTCATTCATGTGGCGGAACTTGAACCATCTCTTCCCCGTCTTGACTTCGAGGTCAATACATTTCTGCGGATCGCCCTCATTTTCAAAATAGTTCCAAGCGATGTTCTTGCCGTAGAGCGTTTCCCAGCCGCGTTCGGTGTTCAGATTTGAGATGGCTGCGCCCAAAGCATCCCAGATCTCCTGGAGCGCGCTCTCTCCTAGCACGCCGCCGCCCTCCGGCTCGTCGCTGACTAGGTTATTCAGAACTGGCTCACGGCCCGCCAGCCAGTCGTTCATCTGGTCGAACTGAGTTCGCCATATCCGGTCGGGCCCCTGGAACGCCCAAGCTGAGGCTTGCGAGAAGGACTCACCCGCCTTGGCTGCGAATCTCGGCGTACAGGCGGTATCGAACTGATGGCCATGGCAGATGATGAAATCGGCCTCTTGCCCCGACCGTAGCAGCAAGACATCGCACGCCACGGGAAATTCCCGGCCTAGAATTTCTTCCACAGTCGCGGCAAACTCCGCGTTGCACATATCGCGGTCGTGATTGCCGGTGATCTTGAAAAAGCGCCCTTGCGAGATGAACCCGTCATGCAGGGCCTCATAGTAGTCAATGTTGTCCCTGACGATCTTTCTCAGCTGCGGTATCTTCTTGCTGTTTCTGTAGTCAAAGACCCGAGACCAGTTCCAATTGCCGATGTTGTCAATCTCGGCCAGTACGGGTTCGAGAATAATAAGCTCCTCGACATCGCCGTTTTCTACCAGGTTATATGAAACAGCGGCGTAGTACTTCGTCAGTATTTCCGTGTAAAGATCTTTGTTTCCGCTCGTCACAAAGTAGTTTTGGCGGCTGCCGTTGTAGAGCATGTGATGATCCGAGAAGATGACATATTTCTCCTCGGTCTTGGCGGTGTGAACATACCCCATGCCGTTTTCGTCAATCGAAGCAACTGGTGAGAAAGGAGATGTCGTAGAAGCAGGCGCGCGGTCCAGCAAGGCGGGCAGTCGGCCAATCAATCGGATGACCTCCACGATCGCGGCTTGATGATTTAGTTTCTCCAGCAAAGAAGCATTGATGGTAAGACCCCAGAGCTCCTCAAAGGCCTCGGCGTCTTCCTCTTCTTTTTCCTTGCGATAGTACAGGTTATATTTGGCCGCCATCTCCTTCGCGCTGGCGCGTGCGACGTTGTACTTCGGGTCGTCAAGAAAGTCCCATACATCTTCCCAGACTTCGGCAATTTCATCCCAAATTGACATCCTGCCTGGACCTCATATCAATTGGCCGCCTTCAATTCTCTTTCACATAGGAGTCTGTTAATCATAGAGCGTGAACTCAAACCCCTGGCTCTTTCAAAAGAGAGACGAAAAATGCGCAGATAGCGAGCAGTCAAATCAGGGATAGAACTTCGGGGTTGACAGGAAAAACGTATCTCTCCCTCTTGAAGGTAATATTAGGACACAGGCACAGAAGCTTCAAGGCGCGAATGGCCGAAAAACGGCGTGGCTGTAGCCGCGCAGTCTCCTAGACCATTCCGTTCTTCTCTTTTCCGAAGAACAAAACGGTCCCAACTCAATTCCCTTTTGCGGGTTCCGCAAAAGGGAATAGTCGACTGTTCCCGTTCTTTCCCCAATGAACTACTCGTATCTCAGAACCACGTTAGGATCCAGTGTGGTGGCGCTCCGCACCGGCAATTGGCTATCCCACTTTTTCAGTAGCATAGCCGCTCACCGGATCAGCGCTGCGAAGAATTCCGGCTTGATCACGATGAACAACGCGATTATGAGGCCAATGGCCACACCCATGATCGTGCCAGCAGCTACTCCGCGCACTAGCATCTTTCGTTCGCCGCTTGTCATTTCAACCTCCAAAGCTTCCGTGACCCTGCCATACGCCACGGTAGCACGAGATCGCGAATTCGTCGACCGCCCTATACATTAGGGATTCACAAAATAAGGGAAAAGGGGTGCAGTCCCATCTTCGCGTGGTTCTGTTCATTACGACAGCGGATACCCAAGTGCAGGGTTCAACCCAGGATTCGAGAGCAGCTGAAGCCTCCGTTCCACCCCTATCTGAACAAGGTGTTGAACAGAAGCTTGAACGTGCCGTGCGTCTGGGCGCGGTGTTGTGTCCGGAAACCTATTAGCACAACGCGCCCTTCCCCGGTCTGGGCCGAAACCATGGCGGCTTTCCCGGACAACATCTTCTCCCCGATGAGCCAGCCACTCTGAAGTATGTCAGCGTCGGCGTACCGGGCAACGACCTCATAGCGCTCGTTGAACCGGTTGGGGATTATCTCGAAGGCCGGGCTATAAAAGAAGACCACCAGCCCTTCGGCAGGCATTCCGCGGGCCAGCCGATGCGCGGTATCGAACCGGGTCCGAAGCGTCGAACCAGGACAGAAGAATTCCTTCGCAGGTACGTTCGCCACCACGTTTCGCACCGGTAGTTCAAACTTGTTGATAGCAAAGTCAGTGGCCCGTCCTAGCGCAACAAGAGTCCCGCCTTTCTCAACGAACCTCTTGAGCGCTTCGGTGCCCTCTTTGCCGAAACCGCTCCTATATTCGGGAGGATAGCTTTCCTCGCGAAGGCGATTGGTTGACCCTCTTGCTCCGGAACCGGCGCCCGCCCTGTCGTCTGCCGGATCCCCGGTCATCATGAATGTGGAGTCATCGGGCAGAATTATGACGTCGTATTTCGTCTCCAGCTCACCCTTCTTTATCTCTGCATCGAACAGCGTGGTGTAGGGGAATGAGAACTGTTCGAGGAGGAGACGTGTCCAGCCTTCGTCCATGTTGCCGCCCCAGTAACGTTGATACATACCCACGCGCAATCGTTTGATCTCTGGCGCCGCAGAGGCTGGTGGATCAGAGTCGAGTGGGGTAAAACCAACGCCGGTTGTTCTCGCGATTTCGGCAAGTTCCGTCTCGGACCCTCCGGAGGTCAAGAAATCGCCCGCCTGAAGTCCGCCTTCGTCTTTCTCAACCCGCCTGACTCGATACCCGCGGTCGAGAAGAAGATTTACTGCCTTGTAACTGTCGTTGAGCCTGCCGTCCAGGACGTAACCCGCGGCACCGCCGCGGACTTGACCTGCCGGCACCGGGAGCTCGCTAACTTCGCGAAGAAGCGGGCTTGGAACCGCTTCGTCCACGGCCTCGACCCGCACTCCCATGAACTCGGCCATGGTGTCCGTCGCCATGTCGTAAGGACGAATCGGTGACCCGTCCCGAGATCTGGTCCACTCGTTGTCGGGGTAAAAGGTGCGGCCGAGCAGGTAGCGAATCAGGCCCATCTTCGGCTGAGCGAGCGAGATAACGTATGCGCCGGGCGCGTATGTTCTGCCGTCGGATAACACAAGTGACCCGGAGGCCTGCTTGACCTCGATCCCCTGGATCAAGAGTTGGCGCACAAGCTTGAGAACGGTTAGCGGATCGTGCTGCCCCGCAGGAATCACGTAAGCGGCCGGCTTGCCCCTTGCTCCGCGTTCAGTTTGCCGGCGGGCTTTATGGTAGGCATTCCACAGCACAGTCTCGCGGTTACGGGCGGCGAGATCGAGCATGGCCCAGGCTGCGATCTTCTGGCGGTCGATGATATCCCTCAGTCTCCACCAGCCTCCCGGCCAGGGATTGGGGAAGGTGGTCTGCTCCTGATACTCCGGCAAACCTCGGGTTTTGCCCACCAATTGGTCCGGATGAATGTAAATCGGCGTCGCGAGCTTCACGCTCGCGGACTCCGTCAACATGCCGGTGATGTTGTGGAAGGGTGTGATCCAATGGAAGCCAAAATGTCCCCAGCCCGAATACTGGGCCATGTTCAGCACACCGGACATCCCGGCCTCTTCCTCTTTGTAAGCGATGTGCGCTCCATACCAGCTTTGCTCGCGCCAGACCAGCGGGTCGGCGTGGGGACGGACCGGTTCTGCGTAGGGCGGGACGTAGATTCTGGCCCCATAGCTACTCTGGTGATGATGGTCGATGTAAGCCTGGGGCATCCAGTCGGTGAACATTATCCTGGCCATGTAACGGGACTCGACCAGGTTCGTCTGAAACGCATCGCGGTTGTTATCGTGGCCGGCGTACTTGTGGTACAGCCAAGGGAGGTTGCAGCCTTCATAGGGAGTTCCCAGGGTCTTCTCGTACCATTCCGCCACCATTACGAGACCATCCGGGTTGAAACTGGGGACCATGAGGAAAATGACGTTGTCGAGGATCCTGCGTGTTTCCTCGTCGTTTCGCGAGACCAGGTCGTAGGCCAGTTCCGGCGCCATCTGAGCGCCGCCGATTTCCGTCGCGTGAAGGCTCATCGACTGGCAAATGACTGCCTTGCCTTCGGCAATCAACTCCTTGACGTCATTTTCTTCAAGGCCTCTCGGGTTGCTGATGCGTGCATTTACGTCTCGCAGTCGGTCAAGCCGAGCCAGGTTGGCGGGGGAGGATACGATGACGAGCAGGAACGGATGACCCATCGTACTCGGGCCCATATCGATCGCTTTCAGCTTCCCTCCTGATTGCTTCTCGAGCAGACGGTAGTAATCGACCATCTTGCCCCAGTGGGCAATCTTGCGATCGCTGCCCAGCTTGAAACCAAAGAACTGCTCAGGTGAGGTTATTGGCGATTGGGCCTGCGCGACCCAGTATCCCTGTACGGCCACGTACAGAAGGATAATCAGAACGGCGGCTTTGGCTCTCATCGGAAGTCTCCGTAGATTTGCACTCCCTGACAACTATAAACCTGAACGCTTGGCCGAGCCTTGCTCAGGCCATTCGGTACCTTAGTACGTGGGAAGTCCGTTGACAAGGGGAATCAAGACGAATGGCGGTTCCGTACACCAGGGAGACGATGCTGCAGCGGCTCTGCCGGGCATCTCGGCCGTCGGGTGCCGCGTCGTTTATTGTGGCCAGACTCTCCGGCAGCGAGTTTCAGGCCCGAATTAATTAAATCAGAGCGTCAGCGCGTTGAAACAGTAAGCGGCAGCTCGACGGCACCCTCTGTTCGCAGTACCGGCTTTAGTTAGCCGGGCAGTTGCCCAGCGGACAATTGCGGCTATATGAACGATTCAAGGCCCGCCTTACGGCGGTACTACAAACGGGGATCCAGCCGGTCGAACGATGGGTCTTGATTGTGGCCGGACTCTCCAGCTCCAGAGTCCGGCAACTACGCTGGCACCATCGATCCTGCCTGTGGCCCGGTGTCGGACTCTGGAGAGTCCGACCACTATGAGTCTGTGCTGACATCAAACGTGAGCCGATCGGCGGTGAACGGGCAGCGGGGCAGGGGCTCTGCTTTACTCACGGCTGCCGGTAAATCTTCCCATCCTTCATAACAAACTTCACCTGGCGTATCAGGGAAATGTCCTCGAGCGGATTCCCTGGAACACCGATGATATCGGCCAATAAACCGGGCCGGATTTGGCCGATACGATCCTCCATCTTAAGAGCGGTGGCATTCACTAACGTAGCGGCGGCGAGGGCTTGAGCGGGTGTCATGCCGGCCCTGACCATCCACTCCAGTTCGCGGTAGTTGTCCCCATGAGTGAAAACTCCCACGTCACTGCCCAGCCCGATTTTCACTCCGTTTTTCAGCGCGAGCTTGAATGCCCGCAAAGCCTGTTCCATGTCCTCGGTGTACGGTTGTGTGCCTCGTTTGTAGTCTTGAAAATACTCGCTGTAAGCTTCGACGGCAGTGAGCGTGGGGAAGTACACTACCCCTTTTTCCGCCATCAGCCGGAAAACACTCTCGGTTCCCTGGTTGCCGTGCTCAATGGTATCAACGCCTGCCTCAATGGCCCGTCGCATTCCTTCGGGCCCCGAGGCGTGCGCTGCAACCAGACACCCTGCGCTGTGCGCCTCTTCGACGAGCGTTCGAAGCTCCTCAACTAAGAAGGTTGGTGCGAGGACTCTCCCTGGTCCTCTTTGGAAGTCGGCATACACTTTTATCCATTCTGCGCCACCCGCAATCTGCTCACGAACAGCCTTAAGTATCTCCGCAGTTCCACTCGCTTCCTGTGCGCCCTTCGGTGTCTCGAATTCCGGAGCATATTCGGGCGGGCCGGGCGCATACGAACCGGTGGCAACTATCGCCTTGGACGCCACAATCAGGCGCGGTCCCGGGATCAGCCCTTCACTAATCGCGCGGCGGACGGACGCGTCCGCAAATCCTGCCCCCTCGGTTCCGAGATCGCGCAGTGTAGTGAATCCGGCCATCAGCGTGTTGTTGCAGTGCAGGGACGCTCGGATCACACGATAGGCCATCGGCTCCTTCAAGACCTGGGCATCCCAGAGGGTTTCGTTGTAGGGGTGGAGGAAGATATGGGAGTGCGCATCGATCAGGCCCGGCATCAGGGTAAGGCCGGAAAGCTCGACTCTCTGCACCCCCGCCGGCGCTGTTATCACGCCAGCCTCCCCGACTGCCTGAATCTTGTTGCCGACAACCAAAACAGCCCAACCTTCCCGCATCTGACCGTTTGCCGTGTCAAAAATGCGGTCAGGCAGAAGCAGGAAAGATCCGGCATTCTCCGCGGGCTTGATTCTTGTGGTAGGAACCTGTCCCCAGGCGTGTATCAATAGGAACGAAACGATCAGGAGTCTAGAGATCATACAAAGTCCTCTCCTGATCTTGGATAGCGCAATCACCAGGTTTTGGCAAATCCTGCGGAACAACGCCGGATACGGATCCCGCCGTGACACGCTTCGCGCGAGTTCTCTTCGGCGTTGCAGCGCGGGGTCAGAACCAGAACTGCTCCAGATCGTCCTTCCAGCGTTCCAGCATATCCTGATTCAGTTCCAGGACACCTTCCCGGGT
>Ga0116189_1000798_pt1 | contig 26328 bp, 23 predicted proteins | sample AD_JPNTR3_MetaG_FD_89895 | JGI IMG/M metagenome (GOLD analysis project Ga0116189, IMG submission 89895) | Active sludge microbial communities of municipal wastewater-treating anaerobic digesters from Japan - AD_JPNTR3_MetaG | ecosystem: Engineered > Bioreactor > Anaerobic > Digestate | place... | reverse complement strand
TTGCCAAAGCCATCGTGGACGGCTCGGCAAAACTTTCCGACTGCCACGCCACCGACGCCGAGGCAAAGAAGATAATTTCGGCGATAAACGGCATCAAATACGAGGAAGAAGAGAAGACGACGGCGGTGGTCAAGTGCAACGGCGGCGTAAACTGCTTCGACAGGTATAACTACCTCGGAAATCCCGGTTGTGAAAACCACATGTTCATGCTGGGCGGACAGAAAGCCTGTCCCTCGGCGTGCCTTGCGGGCGGCGACTGCATTCATGTTTGCCCCGAGGGCGCGATAAGGATTGAGGACGACGTGTCGGTCATCGACAGAGCGCTGTGTATATCCTGCGGCGCGTGCATAAACAAGTGCCCCAAGCACTGTATCGGAAGAATACCTCTTACCGCTCCCGTTTTTGTCGCATGCTCCACTCACTGCAAGGGCAAAGCGGTCGCCAATGCCTGTCAGAACGGCTGTATCGCCTGCGGAATATGCGTCAAGAACTGTGTTTACGGCGCAATCACCCTTGTCGACAACCTGCCCGTTTTTGACTATAAGAAGTGCACGGGCTGTAAGGTCTGCGTGGAAAAATGCCCGCGCAAGTGCATTCATTCTACCACAGCATAAAAAGCGGCAAAACCGCTTTTTTATTTTGTGGGGGTTCGCCTTGAAAAGGCGGGTGGTTTGTTATATAATGTTTTTATGGCGAAAAATGCAAATACAAAGCAGATAATAATTACCGTCATCGCGTGCGTGGTGTTTATCGCCATGCTCTCTTGGTACGCCATCGTCTGCATTATTCAGGTCAACTATCACTACGCCATAGACTACAGGCAGAGTGAGGGCGTAAAGTATGTCGCCCACAGGGGACTATCCGGCGAATATTTCCAAAACACTTACGAAGCCTTCCGCGCCGCAGACAATTCGGCCTTTTTCGGCGGGATCGAGTGCGATATACGGATGACAAAGGACGGAGTGTGGGTTTGTAGTCACGACGATACGCCGTTTAAGGACAAGAAAATCAAGGTGTCGCAGAGTTATTTCGACGAAATTAAGAATCTTCCCCTTGACACAACCGACAGGGGCGAAAATGTCGGGATAACCGAAGAAATTTTCATCACCGCATACGAGCAGTTTCTCAATATAATGAGATTTTCCCGCAAAAGAGGCTTTGTGGAGATAAAGGGAAGCTATGACGACGAGACATTGGGAAAACTTGTCGACTTTACCAAGACCAAGGCGGGGCTTACCAAAATAGTTTTTATAGGCTTTGACAAGAAGGTCATAGAGAGTATCGCTTCCTACAACATTTCGGCGAAAGTCATGCTGCTTACCAATAAGGTCGTCGACAGCTATTTTTACGTCAACATGGGTTATAACGTAGGTTTGAATAAGAATATTTTAGATAAAAGACCGGACAGAGTGAAGACGCTGCACAAGAATAACAGCTTTGCCTATGTCTACACGATAAATTCTAAAGCGGAGGCCGAAAAATACGAGAAGATGGGCGTCGACTATATAGTGACCGATTATGACTTTTCCAAGGCGTGACGAGGAATAACATGACAAAAAGCATAGTTTCCACAACAATAAAAGTAATAATTATCGCGGCGCTTTGCGCCGTAATCGTTCTGACGACGGTTTTATGCCTGACGGGACAGAACGGTTACTTAGGACTTAAAGACCACTCCAAGGGCGCGCTTTATGAGATAAACTACTATGAGGCAAAGAGCGACAAGGCTATGCTCCTTATCCCCGGCCTTATGGCAAGCACGCTGTACGACCTCGAGACCGACAAGCCCGTGTGGGGGTATGACGGAATTCTCGGTATGGTGACCGACCTTATCAAGATTCAGTCGAGCAACGCGACGACCGCAGAGAAAGAGAAGTTTGCCCAAGCTCTTATCGACCGCCTTGCCTGCGACGAGAACAATGTCCCCGTAGTCCGCGAGCGCGTGGGCACGATGGAAGACCCCGACGCATACGGCTCCTTCCAAGGAATGAAATATATCTATGACATACTAACTCCCTTATACGGCAAGCAGTATGACATCATAGTGTGGCAATACGACTGGCGGCAGAGTAACACAGGCTCCGCCCTCGAGCTTGAGAAATTCATAAACTACCACGGGTATAAGGAAGTCATGTTCTTTACCCACTCCATGGGCGGCGTGGTGGTATCAAACTACCTTGCGCGCAGTGAAGCAAACAGGACAAAGACAAAACTGTTTATGCCGTTTGGGTGTCCCTTGCTCGGCAGTATGGATGCCGTAAATAACCTTTTTGAGTCGGACGGCTCGGGAATGATAGCCAGTGCCCTTACTATGGTCAAGGATATGTTTAATACAGAGTTCAGCATAAACATGCTGGCGAGGAGCATGGCGAGCGTGTACGAACTTCTGCCCTTCCCTGCGTATGACACGACGAGGTATTTCAATGCACAGAGCGCCGATTATGTGGGACGGCAGGCGGGAGTTTATTTCGAGAGCAAGCCTGTAAAGAATGAAGAACTTATCACGGTTATGTCAAGCTACGCGTGGGCAAAGCGCGCAAACGGCAGCTTAAAGCCCGCCGTCGAAAATCTCGGGAATTACTTTGACAGCCTGTATATAGACGTTGACGGACAAAAGGTGTTTGTCACCGACCTTGTTCCGACAGAGTACATCGTCGGCGTGGGGCTTAATACACTGGTCAGCGCGGGCGTTGATAAGGAAGGAAAAATAGTCGGCAAAGTGTACAGCACTTTGGGCGACGGCACTGTGCCCGCTTACAGCGCAACCGCGGGTCATCCGCTCGACGCCGAAAACGTACACCTTGTGTACGGCATAGCCCACGGACCGCTTGCAAACGGCAGAGACGTGGAAGGGCATACTCCCGAAACGACGGGGCTTAAGTACGTACCCGGTATAATGGCGAAATATATTGAAAAAACCGATTCTGAACTGGAGGCATAAATTTATGGGCATTTACAAAAATCTTGTAAACACATTCTGCAAAGTAAACGATAAGGTCGACAGAGCGAGACTTGCCAAAAAGACGCCGTTTGAAAAGGTAACCAAGGTATTCGACATACCCTACCTTGACGACGGCAACAAGTATCATCAGCTCGACGTATACTACCCCGAAGGGAACAGCGAAAAACTTCCCGTGATAATTGACATACACGGCGGCGCGTGGATATACGGCACCAAGGAAATAAACGCCCACTACTGCCAGGGCATAGCGTCCAAGGGCTTTGTCGTGGTCAACGCAAGTTACAGGCTTATAAGAGAGGGCGAGGACGGCACCTTCCCCAACAACATTAAGGACATCTTTGCCGCGTTTAACTGGGTGGAGAAAAATATTGACCGATACAACGGCGACCTCAACAACGTATTCCTCACGGGCGACAGCGCGGGTGCTCACCTTTCGGCATTTGCCCAGAGCATAATGCTGGACGATAATCTTAAGAAAAAGCTGGATGTGGAGAGCGGCTTAAAGTTCAACGCGATAGGTCTGACCTGCGGCGTGTTCAGCCTCGAAAGCTACCTTAACAGCAAGCTCAAGCTGTTCAGGTATATGTTTGAGCTGTTCTACGGCAAGGACTACGCTGACAACGAATTCGTAAAAACGGGTACCATAAAGAACAACAGGCTCGAAGAGTTCCCGCCCGTGTTCCTCAACACCTGCTACGGAGACTTTATGAAAAAACAGGTGCTGGAGTTTTACGAAGAGTGCAAAAAACGCAACGTGACGGTAGAGTTAAAGCACATCGACGCTAAGCGCACCAATAAGATCGCCCACGTCTACAGCGTGCTCTTCCCCGAGTACGAAGAGAGCGTGGAAACTACCGACGCAATGCTGGCGTTTTTCCGTAAATACATAAAGTAGTTCAACGGTTTGACAAATAAACGCCCTGCCAATATAATATTGACAGCGTAAAGATAGCGAGGATAATAATGAAAAAACTCATACTTGTGTGTATACTGCTCGCGGCAATCGTCACTGTGACGGGCTGTACGGGCAACACGGCAACTCCCACCGCCGCGTGGGCAGGGATAGAAGTGCTCAACTACAACGTGCAGGACGCCGACGGACAGAACCTCGGCACAATGACGACGACCATCCGCCGCAAAGCGACCGAGGGTTTTTCCAACGTGCTTGAGGACAGGACGTATAATAACGCCGACTGCCGCATGGAAATGGAGACCGACACCGCGTCTTATAACATAAAGACCACCGTCTTAAGCAAAGGCATGTACACACTTGCCATAAAGAAAGTTTTTACCGACAAGCTTGACGCGTCCAAGGGCTACGTTTGGAGCGGCTATCACGAGGGCAAGAGGCTTGTCTATTCCATAAACGGCGGTCAGACCAAGAAGCTCAACGTAGGTTCCTCCGGATACACCGACAACGAGTTTTTGTATATGTATCTCCGCTGCTACACCATTGAGAACGTTCCGTCCGCGCTTAATGTCGCAGACCCTATCGGCGGCACGGTGACCAAGCTTTCGACTTCCTACCAGACCCAGGCGAAGGCGTTTGACGCCATACCCTATCCCGGAGAAACCAGAGCGGCTATCTGCAACAAGGTGACAATATCCCTGGCAGAGACTCCCAAGGGTAAGGGGATAACGGTCTACTACACCCCCGATGAGGCGGCGTACAACGTGGACAGCTTCAAGGAGAGCGCGACCACCACAAGGAAGATACCCGTAATGATTGTGGAAAACGATATAACCTACGTGCTGACGGGAATGTTTGTTGCGTAAAAAAATAAAGAGTTTGCGGGGCGCCTTTTGACGGGGCGCCCCGTTTTTTTGTATTGATTTGATACAGACTTTTGTAGTATAATCAATAGAGTAGGAGAAATTTTTCGTATATGGCCAGAATTGCTCAGTCCCTTGCCGAGCTTGTCGGCAATACACCGCTTATTGAGCTTAATAATTTCTGCCGGGCAAGAGCCCTTAAAGGCAACATTCTTGCCAAGCTCGAGTATTTCAATCCGTCTTCTTCGGCAAAAGACCGCGTCGCGCAGAAAATCCTCGACGACGCCGAAAAAAACAACCTTATAAGCCAAGGCGGCACGGTGATTGAGGCGACGAGCGGCGACACAGGTATCGCGCTTGCGTGTATATGCGCCGTTAAAAACTACCGCCTTATCCTCACTATGCCTGAGAGCGTGGGACTTGAGAGGAGAAAACTTCTTGCCCAGTTGGGCGCCGAAGTAGTGCTCACCGAGAGGGAAAAGGGGATAAAAGGGGCGATAGACAAGGCGTACGAAATTTTCGAAAAAACCGAAAACGCCTTTATGCCAAAGCAGTTTGAAAACCCGTCCAATCCCGCCGCGCACGAAACGACGGCAAAGGAGATAATATCCGACACCGATAAGGAAGTGGCTTATCTGGTGGCGGGAATGGGCACGGGCGGAACGATAACGGGCACAGGTAAAGCGTTAAAGCGCGAAATTCCCGATATTAAGATTGTCGGAGTGGAACCGACATTAAGCCCCCTTATCAGCAAAGGCTATTCGGGGCACCACGGAATTATCGGCATCGGCTCCAATTTCATACCCGGAATTCTCGACGTTGAGTTGCTCGATGAGATAATAACCGTAACACTCGAAGAAGCTATCGGGACCGCGAGGGCGATTGCCAAAGAAGAGGGTATCCTTGTGGGGATAAGCTCGGGAGCGGCGGCGTTTGCGGCGATGAAGATTGCCGAGCGCGAGGAAGCGGCAGGAAAAAACATTGTGGTCATTTTACCCAACAACGGGGAGAGGTATCTTTCCTCCCGCCTGTTTGATTAAAAATACAACAAAAGTCATGATAATAGGAGAATTGTTATGTCAGGCAGAGAAATGTTCGATATCTGGTATGCAAAATTACCCGAGGAGCAAAAGCGTGAGTTGGAACTCATAAAAGACAACGAGAACGAAATCAAAGAGCGGTTTTCCATTCCGCTGGCGTTTGGTACCGCGGGAATGCGCGGCGAGGTGGGCATAGGCACCTTCCGCATGAATAACTACACCGTGGCAAGGGCTACAAAGGGTCTTGCGATGTTTGTCAGGTCTTTGGGCGCAGAGGCGATGGAAAGAGGCGTTGTCATCAGCTATGACACAAGGCGCGGAAGTTACGAATTTGCCAAAACCGTGGCAAAAGTCCTTTCTTACAACAAAGTCAAGAGCTACGTGTTCGAAAACGTCCACCCCGTGCCCATGTGCAGTTTTGCGGTAAGGTACCTTAACGCCATCGCGGGCGTTATGATAACCGCCAGTCACAATCCCAAGGAGTACAACGGCTACAAGGTCTACGGCGAGGACGGCGCCCAGATGAGTCCCGAAGATACCGCGGTCGTAGTCAAGTACATAAGCGCTATCGACGACTATTTCGGTGTGGAAGCCGACGATGCGGCATTCCCCGAAAGTATAAGAGGGCTTGATAATTATAAGGTAAACGATTATATCACCGTAATCGGAAAGACGGTTGACGATGAGTACTATGCGGCGATTGAAAAACTCAGCCTGTCACCCGAAGCCGTCAAGAAGTACGGCAAAGACATAAAGCTCGTATACACCCCCATACACGGCTCGGGATATATCCCCGTGACCACCATTCTCGCGCGCATGGGCATTAACGTGACCTGCGTAAAAGAGCAGGTGGAGCCCGACACCGAGTTCCGCACCGTGCCCGTACCAAACCCCGAAAATCCCGGCGCGCTGGAAATGGGCATTGAATTGGGAAACCGTATCGGCGCAGACGTAGTCATCGGCACCGACCCCGACTGCGACAGAATGGGTCTTGCCATACGCGACCCCAGCGGCGAATTCCGCCTTCTGAACGGAAACCAGATTGGCGCGCTTTTAATGGACTATATCCTCACAAGGCTCAAAGAGGAAAATAAAATACCCGCAAACGGCGCCGTCGTAAAGACCATAGTGACGACAACCCTTGCCGATCGCATCGCGCAAAACTTCGGCGTAAAAGTTTTCAACGTACTTACGGGCTTTAAGTTTATCGGCGAAAAGATTAAGGAATGGGAAAGGACGGGCGAATATGAGTTTATATTCGGTTACGAAGAGAGTTATGGGTACTTGAGGGGCATTCACGCCCGCGACAAGGACGCAGTCGTTGCTTCCATGCTTACCGCCGAAATGGTTTGCTACTACGAGAGCAAAGGTAAGGGTCTCTATCAGCGCCTCATGGAGATATTCCAGAAATACGGCTATTATAGCGAGGAAGTGACCTCGATAGCGTATAAGGGCGTATCGGCTATGGAAGAAATGGCCGAGGCCATGGCGAGAATGAGGACAAAGACCATTAAGAGCCTCTCGGGCTACGAAGTGGAGTTTACGTCCGACTATCTTAAGAGAATTACCGCCTACCCCGACGGCAGGACGGAGGAAATCACCCTTCCCAAGACCGACGCCATTAAATACTGCTTAAAAGACGGACAGTTTGTGTGCATACGCCCGAGCGGCACCGAGCCGAAGCTCAAAGTTTACGTGCTCTGCTATGACGCCGACGTAGAATCCAGCAAGGAAAAGGCAAGAGACCTGCTTAAGGCGATTAAAAAAGAACTGCAATAAAATACGTCAGTCAGAATCCAAGAAAAAAGGGCGGACTAAGGTCCGCCCTCATTTTTTACCGTTTTTTCAACAAAATTTCTCAATTTGGTCGGGTATATCTTTGCTATTATGGTTTTCACTGAAGGTGATTTATGTGGAAAAAGATTGTTGTAAAGGTATTTGCGTACGCTATTGTTTTCCTTCTCCTCAATTTATGTGAAAAAGCTACGGGAATAAGGGGTATAGCTTCGGGATTTTTGTTTGCTTTGCTCTATTGCAGGGAAAATATGATTATCGCGCTTCCGCTGTTTCTGGGCAGCGCCATGACGATAACGCCCGACCTTACCTACCTCATCTGCGTAGCCGCGCCTGTCCTTGTCGCGGTGGTCGACTACATCATTCACATTAAACTCAAAAAGATGTATACCATTCTGGAAATAAGCCTTCTGACGCTTATAAGCCAGGTGCCGCTGTTTGTGTTTTACACCTCGTCGGTTGTGGGACTTGTGTATACCCTTATAGGCGTTGGCGCGGCGGTGATTTCCAATTACGTCTCCATAATCATGTTGTACCCGATACTGATAAGGGGCTTCAGGTACCGCCTAAGCAACCGTGAAGTAATGGCGTTCTGCATAATGCTCTGCGCGCTGTGCGCAGGAATGGGTACGCTTAAGCCCTTTAACGTCAGTGCTTTCTTTGCTGTGATACCCTTTTTGCTTCTCTTTATAAAGGGTTTCGACTCCTCCAAGGTGCTGCTTGCCGCCCTTAGCGCGGCGGCGGGCGGCGCAATCCCCCAAGCCGATACTACGGTTTTTGCCCTTACTGCCATTATGGGGCTTGCGTGTATGGCGATGTACGCGTTCAACAAGTACATAAGCGCGGTAATACTTCCGTTTGTGTTTGTCGCAAGCCACTATTTTATCGCGGGCGACATTTCCCTCTATACCGCGGTGCCCGTCGCGGCGGGGTGCTTTATCAGCATTTTTGTGCCCAATTCCTTCTACAAACTCGCCAACAGTTACCGCCAGAGCTATCAGGACAGGTTTGCGCTCCGAACGGTGGTTAACCGAGACAGAGAAAATATTGCGTGGAAACTCAACAACATAGCCAAGGCGTTTTCCGATATGAAGGCGATACTCCAGAACGAGAATGACGGGGCGCTGGACGCCTCGCGCATAATCGAAGACATCTGCATTGGCATGTGCGAAAATTGCAGGCATAAAGAGGTGTGCCGCGCCAAAATGGGAAGCCCGTACAACAGCGTGGCGAAACTCGTCGCAAGCGCGCTCGACAACGGCAAGGCGACACTTCTCGATGCGACGGTAAGCCTTGGCGACAACTGCGTACTCTTGCCGCGCCTTATCGCCGCCACGAACGATAAGGTGGCGCGGTATAAGACGGCTTTGTATAAAAAAGACGGAATGGAGCAGGGAAAGCAGATGATAATAACGCAAATGGGGGGAGTCGCCAATCTCATAGAAAAACTTGCCGACAGCGTAAATACGGGCTTTACATACGACACCAAACTCGAAACCAGGCTGATTGACGAACTTGGCTACCGCAACATAGTGGCAAGCGACGTGGTCGTTTATGGCAGGAACAAGAACGTCGAGGAAGTGACTTTACTGGTGCGGGAAAGGGACGCCGAAAAGGCGGGGCTTGCCATGATCGTTTCGAGGGTTATGAAGCGGGAAATGGAAGTGTCCAAAAAGGCGCGCGACGTCAACGGACTTGTCGGTATCACGTTAAACCCGTCGCCAAGGTATAAAGCGCTTTTCGGAGAGTGTTCCGTTGGCAAGGACAACCGTAACGGAGACACCCGCCAGGCGGTCAAAATCTCGCGCGACAAGATTATGTTTATCTTAAGCGACGGCATGGGTAGCGGACACAATGCCTACACTACCGCCAACGAAATAATCATGCTTATCGAGAATTTCTATAAGGCGGGCTTTGACCACAACACGATTTTGTCGACAATAGGGAAACTGCTTGCTTTGCGCTCAAAAGAGGACTTTAGCGCACTCGATATAGCTATTATAGATACCCAAACTGGCGATGTTGATTTTATTAAGCAGGGCGGAAGGGAGAGCTATATCTATGACGGGGTGCTGATTGAAACGGTGGAAGGCGGGTCGCTTCCAATCGGAATTATCGAGGAAGCCGAGCCGCAGATCGAGACAAGGGCGTTAAAAACAGGACAGATACTTATTATGAGCAGTGACGGAGTCGCCGAGCACGTGGGCAAAGAGCAGATGGCGGAACTTCTTGCGGGAATAGGGACTTATAACCCGCAGCACATCGCCGAACAGGTGGTGGAAAACGCCAAAAGAATAGGCGGAGAGGAAAAAGACGATATGACCTGTATGGTCATAAGGCTGGCTGCGGTGTAGTATCCTCGGGAATAATCTGCTTGCTTATGATACATAAATTATGTATAATTACAGGTATGAAAATTTCCGTCGGCAAAAATCTCAAAATCGGCGTCGCAGTGAGCGGCGGAGTGGACAGCATGACCCTTCTTGACCTATATATTAAGGCGGGGCAGGATATTGTTGTCATAAACGTCGAGCACGGTTTAAGAGGCGACGCATCGGTTCGTGACAGCGAATTTGTAAAGAATTATTGCATGGAGAGGGGCATAACGTGCCTTTCTTTTTCCGTTGACGCAAAAGCCGAGGCGAAAAAGGAAAAGCAGAGCGTGGAGCTTGCCGCGCGCATTGCCCGATACAGGATATTTGATAAAATTCTCGAGGAAAAGACCGTCGACAGGATAGCCCTTGCCCACCACGCCAACGATAACATGGAGACGGTGCTCATGCGCATTTTCCGCGGGACGGGTATCAAGGGGCTTATGGGCATACGCGACCGGGGGCACTACATTCACCCTCTGATTAATTATACAAGAGAGGAAATTTTTGCTTACGCCCGCGAAAACAACGTGCCTTACGTCGTCGACGAGACCAATGCCTACAACGACTACTCGCGAAACTATATCCGCAACAGGATCGTGCCCGTCGTCAAGAAGAAATTCGGCGATGTGGAGAGCGCGTTCACAAGGCTTTGCGAAAACGCCGCCGAGATTGAGCAGTTTTTGGAAAGTCAGGCGGTAAAGTACACAAAGAAAGGCGACAAGTACTATCTTAAGGACATCTTTTCCCACCCGAAACTCATTCAGAAATACTCCATTTCCAAGGTCTTGTGCGACATGGGCGGAGTACAGGATATCGAAAAACGCCATTATAACTATATAATCTCCCTTGAGAAAAAACCCCTCAACACGACCATAAACCTGCCCTTTAACATCATCGCCGTGCGCGACGCCGACGGGCTGGTGTTTAGCTACTGCGAGGATTATTCCACCTATCTTTGCCGCTTTTATCCCGACAAAAAGTACCGTTACGGCGGCTTTGCCTATTCCTTTGTCAAAGGTAAGAAAATCGTCAACGGCATTAGCTTTGACCTCGACAAGGTACCCGAGGGCGCAGTGGTAAGGACCAGACAGTCGGGGGATAAGTTTAAGAGGGTAAACGGAAGGACGAAGCTCTTGAGCGACTACCTTACCGACCTTAAGATGAACGTCCTTGACAAGCAAAAACTTCTTGTTCTGGCAAACGGCATCGAAGTTTATGCCATTTTGGGACTGGAGACGGGGGACAAGGTTAAGATAGACGACAACACTAAGAACATAATGCACATAATAAAGGAGAAAGATAATCCATGATGTACGACGATATTGAAAAGGTATTGCTTACCGAGGAGACAATAAACGATAGGATAAAGGAACTTGCAAAACAGATATCCGACGACTACAAAGGCGAAGAAATAGTCATGGTTTGCATTTTGCGCGGCTCCTGCCTCTTCTTTTCCGAACTCGTTAAGCGTATTCCCAATTACGTCGAACTGGAGTTTATCACGGTCAGCAGCTACTCGAGCACCAATTCCAGCGGCGAAGTAAGGCTTATTGCCGACATTTCCAAGCCCATTCAGGGGCAGAACGTGCTGATTGTCGAGGACATAATCGACACAGGATACACCCTCAACTACTTAAAGAGGCTACTCCTTGCGAGAAACCCGAAGAGCCTCAAAATCGCTTCCCTTCTCGATAAGCCCTCCCGCCGCAAAGTGGAGTGCGAAGGGGACTATATCGGCTTCGAAGTGCCCAATGAGTTTGTCGTGGGCTACGGCCTTGACTATGACCAGAAATACCGCAACTATCCGCATATCGGAGTACTGAAAAAGGAGATCTACTCGAAGGGAGAATGAAAACGCCGCCCATCCCCCAAACATTGAAAGAGTTATCCGCGTTGCTTCCCGACCCCGTTTATATCGTGGGCGGGTATGTGAGGGACGCCCTTCTTAACCTGAACTGTTATGACATTGACATCTGCGGCGCATCCACTCCCGGGACGGTGTTTTCCGCGCTTGAGAATTCCCCCTTTTCGGTTAAGACGACCAGCGCCAAGATGATGACGCTAAAGATAAAAAAGGGGGACGAGGAATACGAGTATACGACTTTCCGCAAAGAAAGTTACGTCATAGGTCACGCCCCCGAAACCGTGGAAGCAACCGACGATATAGCCGAAGACGCGAAAAGGCGGGACTTCAAGGCAAACGCCGTGTATTACGATGTAAGAAACGAAACGCTTGTTGACCCGTTAAAAGGTCTTGACGATATAAAAAACAAGGTGCTCAGTACTACCCGTGAACCCGAAAAAGTGTTTAGTGAGGACGGCTTGCGGCTTATGCGGCTTGCGAGATTTGCCGGGCAACTTGGCTTTTCGGTCGAAGCGGAAACTTTATGCGCGGCGAAAGAAAACGCGCAGCTTATCAAGGACATTGCCCCCGAAAGGATACGTGACGAACTTGACAAAATACTTGTCGCCGATACCGTTCACGGCATTGAGGACGGACACATCAAAGCACTGAAAATCCTTGACGAAACAGGAGTGCTTGAATACATTCTGCCCGAAATTACCTTGGGAAAGGGCATGAAACAGCGCGCCGACTTTCACAAGTACGACGTGTTCAATCATATATTGGAGACTGTACGCTTTGCAAGAAGCGACGTCCGACTTGCCGCGCTCATGCACGACGTCGCAAAGCCCTATTGCTTTGCGCGGACGGGCAGGTACCGCGGACACGATGTCGAGGGCGAAAGGCTGGCGCGGGAAGTTATGACCCGCCTTCGCTATCCCAAAAGGACGATTGAGCGCGTTTCCCGCCTTGTTAAGCTTCACATGTACGACTTGAAGTGCGAGGCGAAGGAAAGCACTTTGCGGAAATTCGTCCAGGAGAATGTCGGCATTCTTGACGAACTCCTTGCCCTTAAAGAGGCAGACTCCAAGGGCAGTGGAATGCCCGAGGCGAAAAACCCCACCGCGGCGCGGATAAGGAGTGTGTATGAAGACATGGTGCGCGAAGGTGTGCCGTTTTCGATAAAAGACCTTAAGGTGGGCGGCAACGATCTCGATAGCCTGCCCGAGGCAAAGCGCGGCAGCGTGCTCAAAGAAATTTTAGTCGAATGCGCCGTAAATCCGCAGATGAATGACAGGAAAAAACAGCTTGACTATATACGGAGAGTAAAAGATGGAATACGGAATTAAAGATTATAAGCAGGAATTTCTGAGAATCTACAAGGAAAACATAACTCGCGAGGGGAGTGCCGAACTTCTCAAGTTTTTGGAAGCGAGCGACTTTTTCACCGCGCCCGCGTCGGGGAAATTCCACTCGGCGCACGAAGGCGGACTTTGCGAGCACAGCGTAAAGGCTTATTACCGCTTTATGCAGCTGCTTGAGACCGAGTACGAGGACGAATTTGAGGAAAAACTCAATATTACATACGAAAGCGTCGCCATAATCGCCCTGCTTCACGACATCTGCAAGGTCAATTTCTACAAGACCGAGTTCCGCAACGTAAAAAACGAGTACGGCGAATGGGAGAAAAAGCCCTACTACACAATAGAGGACAACCTGCCCTACGGGCACGGCGAAAAGAGCGTATATATGTTAAGCGGCTTTATGCGGCTTAAGAGGGAAGAAGCCATGGCGATAAACTGGCACATGGGCGGCTTTGACGTCAGAGTGCTGGGCGGAAGCTACTCGCTTAGTGACGCGTTCTACAAGTACCCCGTCGCCCTTCTTTTCCACCTGGCCGACGTAATGAGCACCTATCTTGACGAGAAGGTCGAAAAATGAATATCTTAAAGAAACTGTTTATCAAAGACTACAAAGACGTCGAAAAGCAGGAAGTGCGCCTCCGCTACGGTCTCGTGGCGGGGTTTTTCGGTATTATTACCAATATATTATTGTTTGCCGCTAAGATTGTGGTGGGCATTCTGAGCAGCAGCGTCACAATTATCGCCGACGCCGTCAACAACCTTTCCGACGCGGGAAGCAGTATTGTTACGGCAATCGGCTTCAAAATTTCCTCCAAACCCGCCGACAACGAGCACCCCTTCGGCCATGCGCGGTATGAAAACATTACGGCGCTGGTGGTCGCGATGATAATTTTTGTCGTGGCCGTCATGCTCGGCAAGTCCTCTATTGAAAAAATAATCTCCAATGACGCGACCAATGTCAGCCTGTATACATTTATTATCCTCGCGCTGTCCATGCTTATGAAGCTGTGGCAGATGCTTGTATACAGAAACTTCGGCAAGTCGATAAAGAGCGAGGCGCTTATTGCCACGAGCACCGACAGCCGAAACGACATAATAAGCACAGGCGTCGCCCTTCTTTCCTGCATCATAATACGCTTTGTGGGCGAGACAAAAGTAAGTATCGACGGCATTTTCGGCCTCGCGGTGTCGCTCTTTGTCATAGTTTCGGCGGCAATGCTGATGAAAGAGACGGTCAACCCTCTTATCGGTACAAAACCCGACCCCGAACTTGTAAAGAAGATAAAGCAAAAACTGCTTAGTTATGACGGCGTGCTCGGGATACACGACCTTATGATTCACAATTACGGCGAAAAGTGCAATTGCTTTGTGCTTGTTCACGTCGAAGTTGCCGCAGACGACATCATGAAGGCGCACGACCTTATCGACAACATCGAGCGCGACTTCTGCGAGGAAATGGGCATGCACATCTCTATCCATATGGACCCTGTGGAAAAGGACAACGAGTTTGTCGCCGAGCATAAAGACCGCGCCGTACAGCTTCTTAAGGAAATCAATCCCAATCTCTCACTTCACGACTTCCGCATGGTGATTGGCGAAACGCACACAAATATCCTCTTTGACGTCGTCGTGCCCTATTCGGAAAAGACCACGCAAGCAGAGCTTGTCGAGGCGTTTGAAGCGGCGTACAAGGACGAAGGCAAGAAGTATTTCTTCATAATAAACGTCGACAGGTCTTACCTGTAAACTCGACAAAACAACTCCAAAGAAAAATTTGAAAAACAGTTGACAACATTTTTTGGCGGAGTTAATATAATGATAACAGTTGAACAGTTGTTCAACCGTTGGAGGGAATATGAAACACAATGATGAAATCTGCACCTGCAATACCGTGCATGAGGACACACTGGAAAAAGTGAAAGGGAAAATGCCCGATGAGAACGTACTTTATGCCGTTTCCGAACTTTTCAAAGTGTTCGGCGACATGACGCGGACGCGAATAATTTCGGCGCTGTTTCATGCCGAACTTTGCGTATGCGACATCTCTTCGCTCCTTGGCATGACAAAATCGGCGGTATCACACCAGCTGCGCGTGCTGAGGCAAACCAAGGTGGTCAAGTCGCGCAAAGCGGGGAAAGAAGTATATTATTCGCTCGACGACGAGCACATTTCGGAAATCTATAAGACGGCGGTGGAGCATCTCGCCGAAGAAAGGAGTTTTTTATGAAAAAAGTTTACAGACTCAACAATCTCGACTGCGCAAACTGCGCGGCCAAAATGGAAAGAAACATCGCAAAAATAGACGGTGTAACTTCTGTTTCGGTAAATTTCCTTGCTCAGAAACTGACCATAGAGGCAAAGGACGAATGCTTTGAGGAAGTCAAATCGAAGATGGCGGCGGTAGTAAAAAAGATAGAACCCGATTGCGAAATACTCGGCTTATAATACTTGATTTATGAAAAAAGACTTTGAACTGATACGAATAATCGTCTCCGCGGTGCTTTTTGCGGCGGGGATACTTGTTTCCCGACTGGTCGAAATGGCGTGGTGGGCGGAGCTTATTGTCTTTATCGTCATCTACCTCTTTATCGGCTACGATATACTCATCCGCGCGGGCAAAAACATCATACGCGGCCAGGTGTTTGACGAGAATTTCCTCATGGTCATCGCTACGGTAGGCGCGTTTGTGATAGGGGAATATCCCGAGGCGGCGGCGGTTATGGTATTTTACCAGGTGGGCGAGTACTTCCAGAATTACGCCGTGGCAAAGTCCCGCAAGTCCATTTCCGAGCTTATGAACATTCGACCCGACATCGCAGTGGTATTACGCGACGGCGTTGAAGTTACCGTAAGTCCGGAAGAAGTGGAAATAGGCGAGGAGATAATCATCCGCGCAGGCGAGAGAATACCCCTTGACGGCGTTGTGGTAAGGGGCGAAAGCAGCCTCGATATGGCCGCGCTGACGGGCGAGTCTCTTCCCAGAGAGTGCAAGGCGGGCGACAACGTGCTCAGCGGCTCTATAAATATGGGCGGATTGATTGCCGTGCGCGCCGAAAAGCTTTTTTACGACTCCACGGTGTCGAAGATTCTCGACCTTGTGGAAAACGCCGCAGGCAAAAAAGCCAAGGCCGAAAACTTCATAACAAAATTTGCAAAATACTATACCCCCGCGGTGGTCGCGCTTGCCGTGCTTATCGCCATACTCCCGCCGATTTTCGACGGACAGTGGGCGGAGTGGGTGCACAGGGCGCTTACCTTCCTCGTTGTATCCTGCCCCTGCGCGCTGGTAATAAGCGTACCATTAAGCTTTTTCGGCGGTATCGGCGGAGCGTCGGGAGAGGGGATACTCATAAAAGGCGGGAGCTATATGGAAATGCTCTCCAAAGCCAACGTCTTTGTCTTTGACAAGACCGGTACTTTGACAAAGGGCGAATTTGCCGTGAAAGAGGTTTTGCCCGAGGCAAGACGGGAGGAAATTCTCCGCTGGGCGGCGGTTGCCGAAAGCGGCTCCAATCACCCAATCGCACTATCTATATTGAAAGAGTGCCCCGCGTCCGAAAGCGGCTTTGATATAAGGGAGATAGCCGGAGAGGGCATAGTCGCCCAAAAAGGAAATGTTACGGTCTTTAGCGGAAACGCCCGACTCATGGAAGAAAACGGCATTAAGTTTGAACCTGTTGACCGCGCGGGAAGCGTTGTTTATGTAGCCAAAAACGGCGAATATTTGGGCGCGATAGTCGTCGCCGACGCCATCAAGGACGATACGAAAGACGTAATAGCTTCTTTGCGTCAGAGCGGTTACCGCACCGTAATGCTTACGGGCGACAACAAGGCTATCGCCGAGAGCGTGGCAAAAGAGATCGGTATCGACGAATACAGAGCCGAGCTTCTGCCCGCCGACAAGGTCAGCGAACTTGACAGGATAATAGCCGAAAAGGACGCAAAAGACGTAGTCGCCTTTGTGGGCGACGGCATAAACGACGCCCCCGTCATTATGAGAGCCGATGTCGGCATAGCCATGGGCGGCGCGGGGAGCGACTCGGCGATTGAAGCGTCCGACGTTGTACTTATGCACGATAAACTTTCGGCGATACCCCTTGCCAAAAAGACGGCGTCAAAGACGATGAAAATTGTATTTCAGAACATAGTTTTCGCCATCGCCGTAAAAGTCATTGTGCTTATACTATCGGCGTTCGGCATCGCCGGTATGTGGATGGCGGTGTTTGCCGACGTGGGAGTTTCGGTAATTGCCATATTAAACGCTATGAGAGCGGGGAGAATAAATAATGGAAAAATATCTTGAATTATTGATGCGTGAGCGCGACGAAAAATACGCCGCGTTCACCGCGCCCCTTATACCCAATATCGATAAAAATACAATTATTGGCGTGCGCTCGCCCGCTTTAAGGAAGATCGCCAAAGAGTTGAAAAATGACGAGAATATCGCGGCGTTTTTGAAAGAGCTGCCCCATAAGTACTATGAGGAAAACCAGCTTCACGCGTCGTTTATCTGCCGTATCTCGCAGGACATCGACGTAGTCTTTGACTACATTGACGAGTTTTTACCCTATGTCGATAACTGGGCGGTGTGCGACGGGCTTGTCGCAGGGCTGAAGATATTCAAAAAATACCCCGAAAAGGTTTACGCCAAGGTTAAAGAGTATCTGAAAAGCGACGACGACTACACGGTAAGATTCGGCGTAGTGACCTTGCTTGCCTATTACCTCGACGAAAATTTCGACGCGTCGATAATTGACACGCTTATAAACATAAAAACCGACGAGTACTATATAAATATGGCACTCGCATGGTATTACAGCTTCGGGCTGATAAAACAGTATGATATATTTGTGGGGATATTCGAAAGGAAAATTCTGCCCCGATTTGTTCACAACAAGTCAATACAAAAAGCCATAGAGAGCTATCGTATCAGCGGGGACAGAAAAGATTATTTAAGAAGCCTGAAAATATAGTGGCTTATTCTTTTTCTTTATAATAAAGTAAGCAGTGGCAATATCCGTAGAAATCGGGGTCCTTGATCTGATCGCGGAACTCCTTGCACATGCAGCGCGTGTCGGGAGTTCTGTCCCTCTTGCAGGGGCAGTAGCCGCCCGTGTGCTGTAAGCCTTCTTTGACGGTTTTTACTATTTCGGCGTCTTCATTCAAACGTACTTTCATTTTTATTTCTCCTGATAGTTGTTTATCATTTTTATTATACACCATATCCGCCCAAAACGCCATAGACATATTCGACAATATTCTCTTTTTACCGAAAAAAGGAGAGTAAATACTTTCTTGAGCATGCAAAACCCCTGTGGTAATTTAAAACTACAAATTTAAAAAGGTGAAAAGATGAAGAAAGTAATAAAAACGGCGCTGTTATCGTTGAGCGGGCTTCTTGTGGTGACTGCAGGCATTCTGTCCGTTGTCCTTACCGCGGGCAAAAAGAAAGATATTTACAACGTCAGCTGGAACGGGTTTGAAAATGAGATCTATATCGGCACTCTTAAAGTAATAGAGCATTATTCCGACGGTGAGCACGGGGTTTACATCGTCCCTCACAGCGAAAACGAGATAGCGGAGCTTATCGCCGAGAGCGAGCATTATGTGGGCGAAATTCAAGCGAAAATTCTCGGAAAGAGCCGTTTTGGGCACCTCTTTTTCAAGGACAACACCTATCATTTCCTTTATAAAGAGGACGGCGGATATTACCTAAAGGCCTTGTACTCTGTTTATCAGGAAGTGGGCGTCGTCAGAGTGATTTTTCCGTCCATGGGGTGCGCAGTCATTATGGGCGATACCGAGAGCGAGGCGTATAAAGCGTTGTACGGAAATATCGTCACGCCCAATGATATGCTGTTTTTTGACGCCGGTTTTGAGAGTGCCGCCGCGTTTTATGAAAGGTTTGACGAGTATTATGCCAAAGTCGACTATGAAAACCGCATTATAAAAATAAGGGGTTACGACGGGAGCCGATGCTCGGACTCGCTATGCGTAACCCTTGATTTTGAAAAACGCGCGCTGGAATTTTATCACGAAGTTTCCGGTGTCACAAAAACTTTGACTTAATCACCAGTCAGACTTGTAATCGACCTTAGAATATATCTTCTGGTCGTCGTAAAAGGACTGATAGGCGTTTACAAAAGCCTTGTCTTCCTTGACGGCCTTTTTGTCGGCTTTCTTTATGCTCTTTAACAGTTCTCCGTCAAAAACGAGGTCGTAAAGTTCGCGGTAGTCGGAGATTACGGGCACGCCGATCGAGCAAAGGTGAGAAAGAGAGGTATGCCCGCCTGTGTACATGGCGCAGTCGAGATTTAACGCGCTCGCCACTTCATAGTCGTGATAGGTGTCGCCCACCATGAGGGCTTTTTCGTTGAAGGAGTGTTTCTCAAACCACGCCTTGCCGATGCCGATTTTGCCGTGGGCGTATATGTTGTCGAGGGCGATGATGTCGGTAAAGAAAGTTTCTATGCCGAACTTCTTTAGCCCGCGAAGGAGTATTTCCTTTTCGCTTGCGCTCAGGATATACTGCTTTACGCCGTTCAATGCAAGCGTTGCTATAACTTCTGCGGCGTGTGGGTGAAGTTTTGCCTTTTTTACCTCGATGTTGTAGTTTTCGATAAACTCGTCGGCGAGTATCTGATAGCTCTCTTTTTCGAGGTTAAATCCTATCTTGCGGTAAAATTCTTCCACAGGAAAACAGAAGGTCTCAAAGTACCTTTCGCGCGTCATCAAAGGGAGATTGCGCTTTGCGAGTGAAACGTTGAGGCTGTCTATGCTGGTGGTCAGGTCATCGATGAGGGTGCCGTTCCAATCCCAGAAAACGTATTTATACTTTATCATGTCAGTTGTCCTTGGGTATGCTGGTATGAAAGGCGTTGTACTTTTCCAGCCTTTCTTTTATCAGTTTGACCGCTTCTTCGGCGGTTGATACGCTGTAAATTTTGTCATCGGGGATATTTTCGTAGCGGACCCTGTTGTCCATGCGGCATCCCGCGACCTTTGCCGACCAGCCGTCCACATTGTTGAAGGCGAGTATCATGCGCTTTAATGCCCAGGCGTTGCAGATTTCGCTCATTGTGCCCGCGCCGCCGCCGATTGCGATAACCGCGCTGGCGTTGCCAACGATTACGTTGCGGTAAACGTCAAGACCTGTGCCGATCGCGATGTCGGCGTAAGGATTGGCGTCGTTGGGGTTAAAGCTTGGGATAATGGCGATTGTCGAGCCGTCGGTATAGTTTTCTGCGGCGTGCGCGCCTTTGAAGGCGGCTTCCATCACACCGCGCAGGCCTCCGCTCTGTATTCTAAATCCTGCTTCCACGAGAGCCTTGCCCGTTTCAAAAGCGAGCTTGTATTTTAAGCTGTCCTCTTCGATTTTTGCGTCCCCCACGATTGCGATAATCTTCTTCATAGTTACCTCTTTTGATTTTTCTGCCTTTAGTTTATGGCGCGTTGTCGATAGTATACTCTACATATATATTAACTATTATATCGCTTTTGCGAATTTTTTCAGAACACCGCGCTCAAAGTAAGTATTGTTATTATCATATAATAAAAATGCACATAATGTCAAAGGTAACCTTACGTCAAACTATTGCAAATTTTCCGAAATTGGGTTAATATATATGAGCAACCGATACATTTACGACAAATATGGAGAAGTATTGAAGTGGTCGTAACTTGGCGCACTCGAAATGCGTTTGTCACCTAATAAGTGGCACGTGGGTTCGAATCCCACCTTCTCCGCCATATTGAAAGCATAGGTTTGATACAATGTTATCAAGCCTTTTTTCTTTGGCAGAAAGGGAAAAAACTCCTATCCGCCAGTTTTTAAGAGACCTGTAGTAGTCTGAACTTAGGCTATTATTAGGTCTCTTTTTCTTTATTTAATCAACTTTTTAACGATTACCTAACAATTTAACGATTAGCCTACTATTTAACGATTAGCCTACTATTTAACGATTTGAGAAAAAATAATAAAATAAAATATAATATTTCATAATAGATAGACAATTTGACAAAGAAGTGCTATAATTTTGAATAGATAGTTACATTTATAATGGAGGTAATTATGGATTACCAACGATTAGTGAAAAAATTAAGAGAGAAGCTAATATTGTCACAACAGGAACTAGCTGAGTTATTAGAGGTTTCTTTTTCATCTATTAATAGATGGGAAACTGGAAAACACGAGCCAACCATTAAAGTTAAAAGAAAAATAGTTGAGCTTTGTAAGCAAAATGACATTGATTTGGAGGGGAAAAAATAATGTTACATTTTAATGAGGATACAAGAGTAAAATTTCCTGCAACCATTCAGTTTTTAAGATTAGGCTATGATTATCAATCACTTAAAGGTTCTCGGATCGATTTTGAGACTAAGATTTTTATAGATAGATTTAAAGATTCCTTAGAAAGAATCAATAAAAGAGAAATCCAAAATGATGAATTATTCGCTCTTTTGGCTGAGATTAATACTCTAATTAATAACAATGATTTAGGTAAAGAGTTTTATAAAAGATTACTTTCTTCTGAACATTCAATTAGATTAATGGATCTAGATAATTATAGTAATAATGATTTTGCCGTTGTTAATGAACTGCCTTTTAGCGTAAAAGAAGGAACTGAAGAAGGTTCTTTTAGGCCTGACATCAACATTCTTATCAATGGTATGCCTTTAGCATTCTTAGAAGTAAAGCATCCTAATAACAGTGGTGGAATCCAAGTTGAATTCGAAAGAATGATTAATAAGAGATTAAAGAATGATGACTATAAAAAGTATTTTAATTTAATTCAAATTATTTCTTTCTCAAACAACATGGAATACGAAGACTCTGATGATGACATTGCTGATGAAGTTAAGGCAGGATCGTTCTATACAACTCCAAATGGTCAAAGTACGACATTCTCTTTTTTTAGAGAAGATATCAAAGAATACCATTCCAAATATAAACTAAAAGAAGTAGATGAAACAACAGTTAAATTTGTCGTTAGAGATGGTGGTTACGATCCAATTGAAACGGAAACACCTGAATTCAACACTAATTTATCAGACCTAACATCATGCAATAGATTTATTACATCCCTTTTTGATAAAGAGAGATTTTTCTACATGCTTCGCTATGGCATCATGTTCCTAACAGAAATTAAAAAAGTACATAACGCTTCAACAAATATAGATGAGGAAATTCCAATCAAGCAAAAGCACATCATGAGATATCCTCAGTTTTTTGCTACTAGAGCTATTATCAAGAGATTTGGTGAAAAGGATAAAAACGGTATTATTTGGCACACTCAAGGCTCAGGTAAGACTGCACTTTCTGCATACTCACTAAAAGTCATCACTGATTACTTTGCCAAAAAGAATGTTAATACTAGATTCTTCTTTATCGTAGATAGGCTTGATTTAATGACTCAAGCGACAACTGAATTTACGAACAGAGGTTTTGTAGTAACAAACGTTTCAAGTAAGGCTGAATTTGCAAAAGAACTAAAGAAACCTCTTGATGAAGATAATGATGGCATTGGTACGATTTGTATTGTTAATATTCATAAATTGATGGAAGAATCAAAAATGCCAGTCATCGAGAATGTTTACAATGTGAGAGTTCAAAGAATATTTTTTGTTGATGAAGCACATAGATCGTATAATGTTCATGGTGAATTCTTTAAGAATTTGATGACCTGTGATTCGAATGGTATATATATTGCCATGACAGGAACACCTTTATTAACTAAGAAGGAACGTTCCAACTTAAAATTTGGTGATTACATCCACAAATATTTCTATGATAAATCAATCGCTGATGGTTATACATTAAGAATTAAAAAAGAACAAATTGATACTGCAGCAAAGGCTGAGATTAAAGAAAATCTTGATATTGAAAACCAAAACCTCGATAGCAAAGATGTGTATGAATCTGATGACTATATTGAGGGTGTTTCAAAATATATCGAAAAGGACTTCAGGCAATTCAGACTTGTAAACACTGATAATACAATCGGTGGAATGATCGTATGTCGTTCCAATGATCAAGCAAGAAAAATCAATGAATGGTTTAAGAATAACAGTAAATTAACAAGTGGATTGGTAATGTCTGATAGCGAAAATAATGCTGTTCAGAGTGCGTTAAATAAACAACATCAAATAAACTTTAGAGAAAGTGGGTTCCCTGATATTTTAGTTGTTCATTATATGCTTACAACTGGATATGACGTAAAAAGACTAAAGAAAATGTATCTTTTAAGAGGACCACACGCACAAAGCTTGCTTCAAACGATTTCTCGTGTCAATAGACCATATAAAAGTCCTACAGGAAAAGTTTATCAATATGGTTATATCGTAGACTTCGTTGACATCGAAAAAGAATACAACAGCACTCTTGACGCTTATATTAAAGAACTTGAAGCTGACATGAACGAAGATGGCGATGATGAAGTATCATTGTCTGGTCTTGTTGTTGATAAAGAAGATATCAAGAGAAAACTTGATAAGTTTTTGGCTGAATTGAAAAGGTTTATTCCTGTTGATAATATTGAAACGTTTGTAAACATGATGCAATACTTCAACAAGGAAGCATTATTAAAGATTAGAAAGCTTTTAACTGGAGTTAAAGATTGTTCAGTCGAATTCAAACTTTCAAGAGCAGAAGAATACTCTAAATTGATTGATGATGATAAAGTTAATAATTACTTAAAGACAGTTAATGATAGAATTTCATTTATGAATTTATCAAGCAAGGTTATTGATACGCTTGATATCATGAATAATGAAGAAGTTATCAAGGTTGTTTATGAGTTTATCAAAACAAAAATCACCATCCTTGACTTAGGAAAATTTATGCTAAAGGATGATGACTTCAATAAAGTAAAAGATGTACTTACTGAACTTCAAAAAGAAGTTCAAAAGAATAAAAACAAGAAAGATATTAAGGTTCAAAAGCTCGAAGAATTACTTAAAAAAATTTTTGAGAAGCTTCAAGTGTTCGATTATGCAACAATTGATGAATTATCAGATGAGTTAAGAACAGCTCTTGAAGAAGCTAAAAGAATAAATGAAGAAAACGATAGACTTTCTCAAGCTTATGGTGGAAGCTTTGCATTCGTTAAAACATTAAGTGATGCTGTTCTTGAAACAACAATTGATAGATCTGACATTGAAAGTTTTTTAAAGATTATATTTGATAATATCAAGGATACAATCTACGATGATGCCCTAATCCTTCAAGGTAAAAAAGGGTTTGCTGATTCAACTAAAGCAAAGATAACTGTTATCTTAATCAAAGAAAAATTATTCAAGAAAGTTAAAGACTCGTATGACGATATTCTAGAAATGTTATATGTAAACTTACTACTTTATAAAGAAAGCATTTAGGAGAAATAAAAATATGCAAAATTATGTAGAATTAGAGAAAAATATAAAATCCATCATTGATGACTTACAAGGTCTATGTTCAACGAATGGACTATCCAATACGGCTTATGAAGAAGTAGTTGTTACTTCGGTATTTCTTTATAAGTTTTTAAATGATAAGTTCATGGCGAACCTTAGAAAGTTTTGTAAAGATACTGGGTTGGACTATCAATCAGTAATCACAAATAAAGATGACATGCTTGATGCTTTCTATGCTGCATATCCTCAAGATGTGGCATTTAAATATGAAGACACAATTGATTATTTAGTCCAACATATCAAGGACGATAATTTCTATGATCAATTTGATAAAACATTAGTTAGAATCTCAAATTACAAGGAAAACCAAGCATTCAGTGTTGAAACTGCTAGTGGCGAAAAGAAAGCTTTATTTACAGAAATTTGTGATAAGGTTGAATCATCAAAGAGAAACGCATTTGCAAGAAATATTTTTTCATATATTACAAGAGACAGATTTGATTTTGGTGAAACAATCGAAGGCAACTATGACTTCTTTAGTACCATTTTTGAATACCTAATACAAAACTATAATGTCGCAAGTGGAACGTATGCAGAATATTTTACACCACAAGCATTATCAAGTGCAATTGGAAAAATATTAGTTCATATGTCGCCAGTTGAAGATAAAATTTATGAGATTTACGATCCGTCAGCAGGCTCGGGATCTCTTGTACTTCATTTAGCAAATGAACTAGGCAATGGTAAGTTCGGTAATAAGGCAAGAGTTTATACACAAGATATATCTCAAAAATCATCAAGATTTTTAAGAATTAATATGCTTTTAAATGGATTAAAAGAATCATTAGAAAACATCATAGAAGGCGATACGCTAGAAACTCCTGCTCACTATAGAATCAAAGGTGATGATACATCAGGATTAAAGAAGTTTGATTTCATCACTTCAAACCCTCCTTTCAAGACTGATTTTTCTTCAACAAGAGATAAGATTGAAACCAAATGGGAAAAGACATCGAGATTCTTCGCTGGAGTTCCTAATATTCCAAATGCCAAGAAAGAGTCAATGGCAATCTATCTTTGTTTTATTCAACATATCTTGTATTCGTTAAAAGATGGCGGCAAAGCAGCGATTGTTGTCCCTACAGGTTTTCTTACGGCTCAAGCTGGAATAGAAAAAACAATTAGACAACAAATTATTGATAATAAATGGCTACGTGGCGTCATCTCTATGCCTTCGAACATCTTTGCAAACACTGGTACCAATGTATCAGTATTGTTCATCGATAAGTCAAATACTAATGGTGATGTATTATTGATGGATGCATCTAAACTTGGTGAAAAAGTTAAAGTGGGTAAAAACCAAAAGACAGTTCTATCTAAAAAAGAATTAGATAAAATTGTTAATACATTTGTTGAGCATATTGTTGAAGAAGATTTTTCAATATCTGTATCCTATGACCAAATTAAAGAAAAAAATTATTCTTTTAGTGCTGGTCAATACTTTGATGTAAAAATTGAATATATTGAATTAACTCCAGAAGAATTTGAAGAAAAAATGAGTCTATATAAAGCTAATTTGACTGCTTTATTTGCTGAAGGGGAAACTCTGGAAGATGAGATTATTAGTCAACTGGAGGGGTTAAGATATGAGAACTAAAATCGCAAATCTTTGTTCTATTACTTCTGGTGGAGATAAACCAGATATTGTTTCAAAAGAAGTAACAAATGAATGTCCTTATCCAATTTTTGGTAATGCTTTAGAGCAAGAAGGACTATATGGCTATAC
>Ga0116189_1000791_pt1 | contig 26527 bp, 18 predicted proteins | sample AD_JPNTR3_MetaG_FD_89895 | JGI IMG/M metagenome (GOLD analysis project Ga0116189, IMG submission 89895) | Active sludge microbial communities of municipal wastewater-treating anaerobic digesters from Japan - AD_JPNTR3_MetaG | ecosystem: Engineered > Bioreactor > Anaerobic > Digestate | place... | reverse complement strand
GTCCGGCCGAGAACATCGCTGCTCTAGTGCGTGCGGCAGTACGGAAAGCGAGCTAACGCGTGGATTGGCTTACAGTAGTCAGCGATGGAACTGAACGCAGGATTCCGATTACGCCTGGGCTTTCTGTTCGGGATATGCTCGTCAAGGCGCGTCTTCCGGTTCGTTCCGCCTGCCGGGGCAATGGAGCATGCGGGCTATGCCTCGTTCAGGTTGAGGCTGGCCTGGTGAATGAGCGCACCAGGAGCGAACGGCTGGTTTTGTCGCCCGAGCAGCGGGAATTGAATATCAGACTGGCCTGCCAGTTGCTGCCAGAAGGCGATCTGCGCGTGCGGATTATCAACCCCGGGGAGGAGTCGAACTGGAGAGAAATACCGCCGGCTCACCTTCGGTGCATGCCTTCACAACTTGCGTCAGAGTCAGACTGGGGCGAAGCAGAGGCAACATACGGACTGGCTGTTGATCTTGGAACAACTCACATCAGTGTCACTGCGTGGGACTTGAAGCGCCGTGCTCGGGTGTTCAGTCGGGTTGGAGCAAACCCGCAAACACAATACGGCGCTGATGTCATCACCCGGCTCCTGGCGGCGAAGGAATCGCCTCGACGTTCGCGAAGCATTGCCAGAATCGTTCTGCACGCCCTGAACGAGGCGCTTTTGCCTGTCTGTGAGAGTGACGGGTTCGGACCCGCGCGGGTTTCCAAGGTGGTTATTGTCGGAAACACAGCCATGATTGCGCTTCTGACCGAGACTCCCAGTCCGGGGCTGTTGCGCTCCTATACCTGGTCCGAACCCTTGGAACGGGCTCGGAGCAGCTTTCAGGCCTGGTCGGGGGTGCTCGGGATTCCATCAAGCGCAAAATTCGCAGTCATTCCGCCGTTGGCGGGCTTTGTAGGATCCGATTTGCTTGCCGGTGTTCTTGCCACCCGTTTGACAGAAGAACCCGGGAGTCTTCTGATCGACGTCGGAACCAACTCGGAAATCGCATTGTGGGATGGCACCACACTGTGGGTTACGTCAGCGGCAGGCGGCCCAGCTTTCGAAAGTAGTGCGACTCATTGCGGAATACCGGCCGGCATTGGCGCGATACACCAGGTAAGCTTCCGCCCGGGTTCAGCGGAACTGGAGTACAGCGTCATCGGTGGAGGTGAGGCGAAAGGTTTGTGCGGGACCGGCATGATAGACCTGATCGCTTGCCTCCTGGCAAAAGGGGAACTGACCCCGACTGGGAAATTCACGCGCTCGCGTCCCGATGGGTTTCCGGTTCCCAGGAAGAATGCACCTCCGTTACGCTTGATGAGTCGGGATGTCGATATGTTTCAACGCGGGAAAGCTGCGATCGGGCTGGGGATCAGGACGGTACTGGCTGCGGCCCGGATGAACGCTGGCGACCTGAGGCGAATATGCATCGGGGGCGCTTTCGGGACCGAGCTTGATATCAGGAATGCGCAGGCAATCGGCCTGTTGCCCCAAACGTCGCCGACGATTGTGGAACTATGCGGGAACATTGCTTTAACAGGGTGTGAGCGGATTTTGTTGGCGGCGGATCAGGCTGCCTCGGGCCTCGCGATGCTTCGCTCGAGGGCGACAACGATAAACCTCGGTTTATTGCCCGACTTCGAAGTACAATTCCTTGAGAGTTTATACCTGGAGTCAATGAGGGCGTGATGAGATGAACAGCAAGGAATACGGAGGGTCGCAAATCCTGGAAGCGTTCATCAAATCGGCCCAGTATATCGCCCGACTGAAGACACAGCAGGATATTTGGAATCATTTGGGCAAGCTCCTAGTCACTTACTTTCCGGCTGAGTGGGTCGCTTTCGCACAAGCCGACGCAGACGGCGGGATCTTAGTTCATCATTGCACTCCGGGCGTTCCTTTCGCCGCGTCGGATCTTCCTGTGGATTTACGGGATCTGGTCGTGGATGTCATCGAAAGCGGGTTTCTCGCTTGCTTTCCCGTCACCGGCCCACCCGCGTCAATGACAGTATTTTTGCCGATCTTCGAACAATACCATCCGGAACAGGTGATGTTGATCGGTCATGGCAACGCCGATCCCCTGCCGAACGATCTGCTCAACACTTACCTCGCGGTTGCCGGTCTGGCAGGTACCGCGTTAGAGCGTCTCCATACTGAGCAGGAGCTAAGCCGGCACCGAGACTACCTCGAGGAGTTGGTCAAGGAAAGGACGGCCGAACTGGCCAAGGAGACTACTCGCAGCCAGTTGATTCTACGTTCGGTCGGGGAGGGAATTTGCGGCATCGACCCGGACGGGAACATCACCTTTCTAAATCCTTTTGCAGCTGAACTCATCGGGTGGGCGCCGGACGAATTGATTGGTCGTAACGCACACGAAACCTTTCACCACTCCCTGACGTGCGGAAATCCATACCCTGAAGCCGATTGCCCAGTGTTGGCCACCTTGCGTACCGGAAAAGCGCACAGTGCGACGAATGATTGTTTCATTAGAAAAGATGGCACCTATTTCCGTGTAGAGTTTACGACCGCCCCGATCATTGAGGGAGGGCAGCCAGTGGGCGCTGTCATGGTGTTCCGCGATATTACCGAGCGCTTGGCAGCCATCCAGGCGATTGAAGAACTGAATCGGGATCTGGAACGACGGGTCAGCGAACGAACGGCCGAATTGGCGAGAACCGTCGAATCATTGCGCGAAGAAGTAGACCGGCGAACGACTGCCGAAGAGATTCTCCGCGAACGAACCAGGCAACTGCGCGCCCTTGCTTCCGAGTTGACTTTGGCAGAACAGCGAGAGCGTCAGCGCCTCGCCCATGTTCTTCATGACGGGCTTCAGCAGTTGCTGGTTGGCGCCAAGTTGCGAGTCGCCGCACTTGAGTCCGCAATCGAGGATCAGAAAATCCGCGCCCAGGTCAAACAGATTTCATCGCTGTTGACCGAGTCCATCGAAGCCTCTCGCTCTCTTACAGCCGAGCTCTACCCTCCGGTCCTGCACCATGGCGGCCTGATTCCCGCCCTTGAGTGGCTTGCGAAATGGATGCAGCAACAACACGGTCTTAATGTCTGTTTCTCGACCGATGGACCGATTGACTCGCCGCCAAATGACCTGACGATTTTACTTTTTCAAGCCGCCCGGGAGTTGCTCTTCAACGTGGTGAAGCATGCCGGCGTCTCCACAGCGAGCGTCCGGATCAAGCAGGTCAATAACCGGATTGAAGTGACCGTCGCAGATGATGGCGTCGGTTTCGACGCCTCGCAGTTTGAAACCAAACCGAGTCGTTCGGCCGGCTTCGGCCTTTTCAGTGTTCAGGAACGCCTGGCCGTTGTTGGTGGAGAGATGGAGATTCAAAGCGCACCGGGCAAAGGCAGCCGGTTCATCCTGAGGGTTTCATTGCCTGCTGTGGCAAGCAGTAATTTGGAGTGAAGTGGACCAAGTGGACGAAGTGGACCAAGTGGACCCAGGGGATACGATAAATTTTCCAAACGGCAGTCCACTGGGTCCACTAGGTCCACTTCACTCAACAGCTCACTTTCCGGCTTCTTCAAGCAGGCGCCGATGGGCTGCTTCGAATCCGGCCGGGCTCGCGTCGTAGTTGGTGAAACTGCGAACCAGCTGATTGCAGATTTCGTCCGCCAGCTTTTCGTCGCGCTTAGCCACGATTCGAAGCAACTCGTAGTCTTCAATGCCGGCCCCCATTGCTTCGAACCGGACGCTCGACCAAGGTCCGTCTTCTCCGGGATACACGATGTGCGAATCTCCTGGAGGTAGATGGAAATCGTGGTACGGTCCGTGCGGCGGGCAGGTGTTTTCAAACGGGTGCTGCTCTTCGATGATCTGGTTCAGTCCCCAATGCAGATATCCATCGAGCCGATACTTCCAGTTCGCCCAATGAAGCAAACGCGTCCTCAGAAGTTCGGTGTCGATGAAGCGGTTCAGATGAAAGCCACTGGGCGCACAGCAGGTATAAAACCAGACGATGTCACCGCGGCGACGATGTGCTTCAAATCCGGCGATATCTTTCTCATAGCTTTCACTGAGAGGAACCCAGATATCGACCCCGCCGTCGAGCCTGGCGTCGCCGAGAGCATCAATCAGCGGAATTCCCGGAAGGAATTTGCGAACCGTGCCGGCCATGATGCGGTAATCTGCGAAATCCTCTGGATTGGGCTCGTCGACAACGTGTTGAGTCGCCCGATCGTACCAGCCGTTCTTTTTCAGCGTCTCCGCCCAGGCCTTCAGATACTGCGAGAGAAAAGCGTAGGCTTCTCGGGACGTACCGGGTGTTGGCTTGCCGTCGACATCGATAACGAAACGCGCGACTGCCTCTTTGCGCCGGTCGTGGCGTGCAATGTGGGGGAGTTCGATATGGGTAAAGCCTTCATCGAAAAACATCCTGATCATCCGCTCCGTCCGGGTGAAATCAAACTCCCACTGACCTTCGCCAGTCTTTTTCACCTGCGGTCTGACCGGAATGAAGTCGGTTTGACGGCCGCGTCGCATCAATCGGGCATACGCACGAAGCATTTCCCAGTGCGCTTCCGACCAAGGTTCCAGCTTATGTAACCGTGCCATTGCGGGAACACTAAACCAGTTGGTCACGCGCAGGTGTCCCTGTGCCGGCACCCGTGCTTGATGGATTGTCAGGGTCACGCCGATATCGGCGGTCTGCTCCTGCGCCTGCAAACGCAGCCGGCCTTGCTGACGACCCGGCGTCGCCTCTGCGGGTATCCGGAAAGAGACATAAATCGCCTCGGTTTCGCCCCGAGCAGGATCACCCTGGCGAAGAGGACGAAGCGCCTCATACACACGATACGGCGCCTTCCTGATAACGTAGTCAGGTGTAGGTTGATCAGGCGGTATTGCGCTGCAAGGAGGTCCGGAGTTCTCCGGCACATTAACGTCAATAAGCTGATAAACCTCGGGCGCAAGTTGCCCTTCAAAGGTAAATCGCAACGAGTCTCCGGCCTTGAGCCCACGCAGCAGCACTTGGAAGGCCGCTCGGCCGCCTCGCGGCGCGTGCAAGTTTATCGACCGGACGGGCGAGGCCGGAATCGGGGTGTCCGGGTATAACCATTCATTTGCGCTAACCACATGGAACTGCAGCGGTTCGGCACACACGGATGCCTCCCAGGCACCCAACGCATAGATGAGAACCAGGCAGTAACAAATCAATCTTAGACGGAACATACTTTTCTCCTTTGTCCTCTTGGGAGGGTAATGTGGACGACCGTAGACTTCAAGATCAAGGAGTTGCCGGTTTTTTCGGCAGTGCTCGAGTTGCCCCGGTCGAAATCCCGCCATCGACCAGCAGCGTTTGGCCTGTTATATATCCGCTTGCCTCGGAAGCCAGGAAGACGACGGCCCCGTCAAGATCCGTCGGCTGTCCCACGCGCTTCAGCGGAATACGGTCTATGAGATAGTCGACCCATTCCTGATTTTCGTACATGATGGCGTTCTGGGCCGTTTTAAACCATCCTGGCGCTAGGCAGTTGACGGTAATACCATAACGGCCCCAGTCGTCCGCCAGGCTCATAGTCAACTGACGCGTGCCTCCGCGGCTCGCGCAGTACGGTGCGAGACCAGCGTAACCGAACACGCTGGTGACGGATCCGATGTTGATAATTCGGCCATACCGCCGAGGGATCATGTGACGCGCCACAGCCTGCGAAACAAAAAATGTGCCGCGCAGATTGGTATCCAACACCAGATTCCAGTCGTCCCAGGTGATTTCGACGGAGGGCTTGCGGACGTTGCACCCCGCATTGTTTACAAGTATGTCGATCCGGCCGTAGTGCCCGATTGCTCGGTCTACCATCCGCTGAATGCTCGCATAGTCCCTGACATCGAGTTCGACAGGGAGAGCCTGGCGACCAAGCTTCTCAATTTCGCACCGAAAGTCTTCAAGACTCTCCAGCTTCCGGCTTGTAATGACCAAATCCGCACCGGCTTTTGCCAGAGCCCGCCCCATGTATTGGCCGAGTCCCCGGCTCGTTCCCGTTACTATCGCCACCCGGCCGCTCAGATCAAACATGGTTTTTCCCATAACCGGAAATTACCAGATAAGCCCGGCGGACGAAATGACCAAAACCGCTGTTTTTGTGGGTACGAGGTGTCGAGTGTCCAGGGCCGCCGGGTCTCAGTACACCGAAAGCGAGGTGCTCAACCCACCGGCTGGCGAGTCCGGGTTCGTAGTCCGTCTTCTTTGGGCGGCCTTGAATCGTCATGCGGCAACAATTGGCCGATGGGCAAACTGCCCGGCTAAAGACGGTACTACGAACTTCCGATCGATTCAGGCCCAGCTAAACGCGGAACTACAAACGAATTACCCCCAGATCTTTTGGTCTGCGGACCTTTGCCATATTACAATGCTGTTCGAGTTCCTAGCGGCTGGCGGGAGCATTCTGTGTCAATCGTTCTTGACCAAGTATCGAAGAGGTTCGGACGTCAGGTTGTCGTAGACAGGGTGAACCTGGAGGTCCTCGACGGTGAGATGTTCGTCCTGCTGGGACCCAGTGGCAGCGGGAAGAGCACTGTTCTCCGGATGATCGCCGGGCTCACTTACCCTGACGATGGAAAGATCCTGATTCACGGATCTGACGTGACCTACGCGCCGCCTCAAGAACGAGGGATCGGGTTCGTATTCCAGAACTATTCGATTTTTAATCACATGACGGTGGCGGCGAACATCGAGTTCGGACTCAAAATTCGCGGGATTCCGCGGAACTTGCGAGCTCGGCGCACTGAGGAGCTTCTGGAGATCGTTGGTTTAGCCGGACTCGGAAACAGGATGCCTCGCCAGCTATCAGGCGGCCAGCAACAGAGAGTGGCGTTGGCGCGCGCTCTCGCTTATCAGCCGAAGGTCCTGTTACTCGACGAACCCTTCGGCGCACTCGATGTCAAGATCCGGGCCCATCTGCGCCGAACCCTGGGAGAAGTCCAGAGACGGCTCAATCTGACTGCCATCCTCGTCACACATGATCAGGATGAGGCATTTGAGGTAGCTGACAGAATCGGCGTGCTGGAACGCGGAAGGTTACTTGAGACCGGCAACCCGGAGACTCTCTACCGATGTCCCCGCTCCGCTTTCGTCGCCACCTTCCTGGGGGGTGGTAACCTTCTCTCTGCCCCGGTGCCCCGAGCCGAGGCTCTTTTCGGGAAGATTTCAAGTCCCGGATGTCCGGATCAACTACGGGAAGAAGCGCCGATGGCTCACGTTTTCTTTCGTCCAGAGCAGGTCCGCTTGACGAAGACGCCGCCGGAGAAGGGAACACCGGTCTTGGGTCGGGGATCAGTTGCCGAGCAGGTTTTCTCAGGGTCATCCCGGCGTATCCGCATATCCTTGCCTCGCTTGCCGGGATGGCGTCAGGTGGCCCCGCCGCCGAGTTTCGGGCAGGATCATTGGATCCTGGAAAGTGAAATGCCTTCAAACACTTACCCGGAACCGGGAGAGCAATTCGTTTCAGTCTCCGGTTGGACCTTCCTCAATCCTCCCCGGCCGCGGATGCTCGTATTTGACAATGCGGCCAGCGAAAGCCTTTCTCATCTGAGCCTGGCCGCCTGGCTGGCGGCTACCCTCGATGGCACCGTCACGATCCTACGAAATCGCAAGGAACAGGAAAGAGATGAGAAAGTCCGGGACGAAGTCCTCCGACGGGCGAATCAGGCAGGCCTGCAAGCCCCCACCATTCTTCTTCCGGAGGGTAAGAGCAGCGAGGTTCTGATCCGTGAACAGGCGGCCAATATCTATAATTACCTGCTGCTGACTCGCCCCAAAATCAGACCGAAAATGTCTCCTCTGGGCATTCCCAGGATGCTTGCGCGAATTCTCCAGGAGGCGGAACTTCCTTTATTGATCACCGCACGGGACTTTCGGCCCATTAAACACATCCTCGTTTGTACGGCGGCGGGGGAGCCAGGCAAAAACGACGTCATCACGGCAGCCTGGCTGGCCAGGCGGGTGAAAGCCAGGGTGACGTTGCTGCATGTTTTGTCCCCAGGCGCGAGTGACGCTTCCGGCCGAAGCCACGTGGCTAACGCCGTCTCCACCCTCAAAAGTCTCGACGTTCGGGCTGAAAGCCGCCTGATCGAAGCGCCGTCGCCGGTCCAGGCGATTGTCCGGGAAGCCTCCGGCGACGAGTTCGATCTGCTGGTCATGGGTGGTCACGGACCTCATGCGCGCTCACTGTTTGAACCGCAAGACGTCACTGTGCAAGTGCTTAAGCAGGTTGATTGTTCAGTTCTCGTGGTTCCTGACCAGGAACGGTAGGAGCATTAATCCGCGTTATCCGTGTTATCCGTCCTATCCGTGGGTATTCCTACTCCCACGGATAAAACGGATCGCACGGATGATGCGGATGAAAGCGGAGAGTCCGCCCTTAACCTTTCCCACTGCCGGCCGCCGCGCACTGGTTTTGAGATCGCCTAGCCGTTGCTCTTTCTACTTCGTTATCGGCTCAATCCGAAGGGTATAAGTGTAAGGCGCAACCTTTACACAGTATTCTTCGTGCACGCGAGCCCCCCAGCTATTGTCCCCGCCTACCCCCATATGTTGATGGTCGATCAAGACCTCGTTGAAATCCCTTCGGGGCAGCTGATAATCGTGGGTGGCGGCGGCCAGATCCTCCATCGAGTAAGGGCGGGCCGTGAACTGGAACATAGGATCGCCAAACATTCTGAACCCATTCCCAGCCTCATTCTCGAAACTGAGCCAGCGCACGTCGGTGCGGTTTCCATTCTGTTGAGACCTCGGATATGGGTAGACCAGGTCCTCCACCCGTTCGGCGAAATAGTTGCCAAAACGGGCACCGGTTTTCCGGTCCCAATAGTTCTCATGCCAGCCGCGTCCGTACCACATTACCCGGTTGATGCTTTTCGGGATCGCCATCCGTGTTCCGAGGCGAGGCATGAACCCGGTGAGATTTGCCGAAGGACTAAACTCGACCTTTATGTCGATACCACCACTGTCTATGGTGTAAGTCATTGTATAGTCAGCCAGATCCTTCGGTAGCGTCATCTTGGCCACGACCTCGACGACACTCTCGCTCTTGCGGACAGCGGTAACCGATCGCACTTCCCTGGTCTTGGCCGCATCCTTCCAAAGCGCGTAGCGTTTTTCGAAATCGTTGCGGTATTGATTGTCATTCGGAACCCGCCAGGTGTTCGGAACCAGGGGCGCTGAGATCAGCTCCAATCCGTTCGCACGGTACGATTCAAGCTGCCCGTTACGGGCGTTGATCCGGATAGAAATGCCCTGTCCCGTTACCGTTATGGATTCCGACGTTTGAACGAGTTCCAGGGGCGCCGAACCATGTCTGGCAGCACGTGGACTTTCGGCAATGACGAACTGGTCCCAAGCCACTTCGTGACCAGCTTTGGCCCACTTCGTATCCCGGGGAAGGACGAAAAAGACGTCGAGCACCAGGTGTGAATAAGTCCGTTCGGTAAGGAAACTGGATAAGGGAATCGTTATCTCGGTCTTTTCTCCTGGCGGCGTATTCAGGCCGGGTAGCTTGCCGGACGCGATCACCTTCCCCTCGTCGTGAAGTTTCCATCTGCCTTCGAAAGACGACAGATCTGTAAAAAAGTGTTTGTTCCGAACCACCAGCCGACCATTGGGAAGATCGACGGCCTCAACCTTGATGGGCTGATAAACCTTCTTGACTTCTAAAAGCGAGGGATGGGGAACGCGATCCGCCTGGACCAAGCCGTTAAAGCAGAAGTTGGTATCATTCGGTACATCTCCGAAATCACCTCCGTAAGCGAAATAGCTCTTGCCGCTTTGCGGATCGGTGCGCAGGATCCCTTGATCCACCCAGTCCCAGATGAATCCTCCTTGCATGGACGGATGTTTCTCAAATTCATCCCAGTATTCCTGCAAATTGCCAACACTATTGCCCATCGCGTGTGCGTATTCACACAAGATGAACGGTTTGTCGGGAAACCGTTGCTGGCACCGGGCTAAATCCCGCGGGGGAGGATACATCCAGGAATTGATGTCAGTGGCCTCCCCGTCTCCACCCGACGCGGATGAACCCTCGTAATGAACCGGGCGCGTCTTGTCGCGGGCGCGGATCCACTCGGCCTCCGCCTTCAGGTTGGGACCGTCACCAGACTCATTGCCGAGCGACCAGATGATGACGCTTGGATGGTTCTTGTCACGCTCGACCATCCGTCGCGCCCGATCGATAAAGCACTCCCGCCATTCCGGGTCATGAGCCAGCTTGTTGTTTGGATTGGCGCCGTAGCCATGGGTTTCGACATTGGCTTCGTCGATCACATAAAGCCCGTACTCGTCACACAAGTCATACCAGGCCGGAACATTTGGGTAATGCGCGGTGCGGACCGCATTAATGTTGTTTTGCTTCATCAGCAGGATGTCCTTGATCATCAAATCCCGCGTCACGTATTGGGCTGTCTTCGGATCATGTTCGTGGCGGTTGACACCCATAAAATAAACGGCCTTGCCGTTAACCAGGATCTGTCCTCCTTTAATCTCGACCTGGCGAAAGCCAACTCGCGCCGGAATGATCTCAAGCAACTGATTGCCGGAACCGACCAGTGTCAGTAAAAGAGGGTACAGGTTCGGGGTTTCCGCGCTCCATTTCCGAGGGGCTTTGACCGGAATGCTGAATGAAACGATAGTTTTCCCTCCCGGCGGCACTGTCGCAGCGCGGGATTCCTTTGGGAACACCGCTTTGCCGGAATCGAGCAGTTCGAGAGCAAGAGAGCAAGCTGCAGACTCTTCGGACCCGTTGCGTATCTCCGCTTGTACTTCTAAAACCGCGTCCTGGTAGTTTTCGTCCAGGATCGTCTTAACTTCGAAGTCGCGCACATGAATCTTGGGCGCCGACCAAAGGAAGACATCGCGGTAAATCCCGCTTAATCGCCAGAAGTCCTGATCTTCCAGGTAGCTGCCGTCACACCATCGATACACTTCGACAGCAATGGTGTTTTCGTCAACTCTCAAGTATGGGGTGATGTTGAATTCTGCCGGTGTGCGGGAATCCTCGCTATAACCTACCCTTTCGCCGTTGATCCAGAGATAGAAGGCGCTGTTGACCCCGTCGAACGTGACGAAAACGTCGCGCTCCCGCCAACTTGCAGGCACGGTGAAGGTGCGTCGATAGGAGCCGACGGGGTTGCGCTGCGAGTAGGCGGTGTAGTTCTGCGGCGGTTCCGAGGTGACGCGTGGGGCATCGGGTTGGAAGGGATAGACAATGTTGGTGTAAATCGGCACTCCGTATCCTTCCATTTCCCAGTTGGAAGGAACGGGAATGTCTTTCCACCCGCTTACGTCAAACTCCGGTTTATAGAAATCAATGGGGCGCTTCCCCGGCTCCGGGACCCAATGGAATTTCCATGCCCCGTTCAGCGATCTGTAAAAAGGAGAATCTTCACGTTTGCCAGACAACGCCGCGGCGCGGTCGGCGAAAGGCATCAGGGTGGCGTGGGGCTCTTCCTTGTTGATGCCGATGACCCGAGGGCTTTCCCAATCGGGGATTTGAGAATGCAGGTTGGAGGCAGTGAACAATGTGACTATAACAAGATAAAGAAGACAGAAGTGAAGCCTGCCGTACTCCATGACGTTTCTCCTTACGATCCGAAATAAGCTCCTTATCGAGTTCTTGACTGTACGCTGTTAAATCTGGCGGGTCAATTGGGATGAGCGCATCCCAATTGACTGGATAACGACAGGGCCCACCAGGCTCGTGTTGCAACTCGGGCCCTCGTAAGACACAATGCAGGCTGGAGGCGGAGAGAGTCTATGGGAAAAAGCGACGTTAGCCGAAGGGGATTTATTAAAGGGACGGCGGGTGCGGCGGCAGCTGCCGTTGTGGCAACCAAAGCGACACAGGTGCTGGGCGCCAACGATCGTGTGAACCTTGCTGTCGTCGGGATACGCGGGCGAGGGCGAGCACATATCAGCAACTTTGCCGCAATACCGGGCGTTCGGGTTACGACGCTGTGTGATGTCGATGAGAACCTGTTTCCAGCGCAGGTCAAGTCCATGCAGGACAAGTTCGGTTACACTCCTGCGACGGTCTGGGACATGCGCCGAGTCTTCGACGACAAAGAAATTGATGCGGTGGCTTTTGCCACTCCCAACCACTGGCATGCGCTCGGAACCATCTGGGCTTGTCTGGCCGGGAAGCATGTCTACGTCGAGAAGCCTTCCACCTGGGGGATTTGGGAGGGACGACAGATGGTCAATGCCGCACGCGCGGCAAATGTCCTGGTACAAGTCGGCTTTCAAAGCCGGTCGCGGCCCTCTACGATTGCCGCCATGAAATTCCTGCGCAGCGGGAAACTGGGCAAGATCTATATGGCGCGCGGGCTTTGCTTTAAACCACGCGGTGATATCGGGCGTTACCCCGATGGTCCAATGCCGGAAGGAGAAAAGTTCTTTCTGACGCGTGAAGGCGGCCCGATGCCTGCATATTCGGCTGCTTACCTGGAAAAGGTTCACTACGATGAATGGATTGGGCCTGCTCGCAAACGTCCTTTCAACCGCAATCGGTTTCACTACAATTGGCACTGGCAGTGGGAGTACGGCAACGGTGATACTGGCAACCAGGGCCCGCACCAGTTCGATATTGCCCGGTGGGGCTTGGGCAAAGACGAATACCCGGTAAAAATCCGATCTTTCGGCGGCTGTTTCGTCCACGATTCCGTTCAGAACACTCCGAATACCCAGACGACCATATACGAATATGCCGATGGAACAATCCTGGAGTTTGCCACTGGCGGCCTTTACACAAACGCGGAAGGCGCAGTGCACATCGGCAACATCTTCTATGGCAGCGAAGGATGGATGGAAATCAACGGGGGAGATTGGAGAACCTTCTTTGGTCGTAAAGGGGAGCCGGGTCCCGATTCAAAGAACTTCGATGAGTCGGTGCCTGATCCGCTCGATACAGTGGGAGAAGGGGAACCTGGTCATTTCGGGAATTTCATCGCCGCATTGCGATCGGGTAAGCAGAGCGATCTGAACTGCGATATCGAGGTGGGCCATCGTTCCAGCGTTCTGCCTCTGCTTGGCAACATCTCTTACCGCGTCGGCAGAGAGGTGATCTTCGATGGACGCAGGGAGGTTTTTGTTGGCGACAAGGAGGCGAACCGACTCCTTAAACGGGAAGAAGAGCGGCCGCCCTACATTGTTCCCGATCTGTCTTAGTGAAGCTCACGCGAATCAGGCGGTATTACCTGACATGCCAGCCGCCTGATTCGCACGCCTTAGTCACGTTTTATTCCGCGATGCGGCCAAGCAGTTGAGGAAGCTTCGTCGGGCCGAAATTCACATTGTATTCGGAGTCAAACTGCAGCTCGTTGTCCTTGAAGCGGAACTTCATGTCGACATAAAACGGCGTCTCGTATAGGCATAGCTTGACGCTGTAAGTGTCGTCCGCGGTCCATCCTCCGCTTGCCGCAACGGGATGCTGGCCCGCTCCCAGTATCCAGGCGCTGAGCCCGTTTACAAAGCTGGCAGATCCCTTTGCCCAGGCGTTGTTACCGCACGCAATCCTGCTCTCCTGGCCAGCGCTGCGAACCAGGAGATATGCGTTCTTCTGTCCGAATTCAAACCCGATTGACTCAATCTGTCTGTCATTACTCGGGAAGGCATAGCGTTTTCCGGACACGGCGGATGCAATTGAGGTTGCAGGCTTTCCGGAAACTGGACGTACCCGCAGACTTGTCGTTTTTTTCCTGAGCCTTTCCTCTGCCGCCCTGTTGCGAGGCAGAGGAGCTTTCTCAAAAGCCGGTAACAGCGTGTCCCAGACGAGGTTCAGAACCTCCTGCATGTCACGGACACCACTGGTAATGATTACCACGGCGTCCTGTTCCGGCATGACGATGCAGTATTGTCCGAAGGCGCCGTCACCCCGGTAGACGCCGTGCCGGCAACGCCAGAACTGGTATCCGTAACCCTGATCCCAGTCGCTGGCCGGATCACTTCCGTTCGAAGTCTGGAGGGAAGTTGCCGCCTCAATCCAGGAAGCTGGTATCAGGCGCCGGCCCTGCCACTCTCCTTTCTGAAGATAGAGCTGCCCGAAACGCGCCAGTTCCTCCGTGCGCGCGTCCAGCCCATATCCGCCGACCGTGATACCTTGGGGGCTCGCCAGCCACCTCGGATTCTTGAATCCGAGCGGATCGAACAATCGCGGTCGCAGGTAGTCGCGCAGGGTCATTCCAGTCGCCTTCTGGATAATTGCCGACAGCATGTAAGTGGCCGGAGTGTTGTAGAGAAAGTGAGTACCAGGTTTGTAAGGCACTGGATGATGCAGGAAAGTCTTCACCCAGGACTCCTCGTTCGTAAACCTCGGCTCTGTCTGGTGACCCGTCGACATCCGAATCAAATCGTGAACGCGCATCTTCTGCAAATTCTCGCTGGGGTTGCTCGGCGTCTCGTCAGGAAAGAATTTGATCACCTGGTCACCCAGACTCAGCTTGCCTTCTGCGATAGCCAGCCCAACCGCTGTGGATGTGAAACTCTTGCTCAAGGAATACAGGGTGTGGGGACTATCGGGACCGTAAGGGTCCCACCATGCTTCGGCGATCACGTGCGAGTGCCGCACCAGCATGAAACTGTTCATAGTATCGATCTTTTGATCTGCGGCCTCGATGAAAGCGAGTATGGCTTCTGATGAAACCCCTTGAGCCTCGGGACTACTGCGCGGCAGGCCTGCGGAGGAGGCTTTTACCACGGTCGCAAAAACCAGGCAGAGAAGAACAGCACAAAGGGCGGACAGACGGGGTAAACGAAATTTGTTGATTTTCATGGCAGCAAGCCAAAGCTACAGCGATTGGAACGAGTCGTCAAGGCGCCCGGCTATTATCCGCGTAATCCGCCAATCCGTGCTACCCGCGCGTCCAGGTAGTCTGGCGCGCCGCGCGCATAACTTGCGGGTTATAATTGAAGTAACCGCTCACCCTGGCACGAGGCTCACATGATTACCGATCGGGCAAGCCGTGCAGAGGACAGACCTGTCGATCAAGAGGCGGATCTCTTCAAGATCAAGGCGATCGATCACATCGAATTCTGGGTCGGAAACGCGAGGCAGGCGGTCTACTACTGGAAATACTGGGGTTTCAAGCCGGTCGCTTATTCGGGGCTTGAGACCGGCAATAGATACCATGCCTCTTACGTGGTCGAGCAGGGAAAGATCCGGTTTGTCCTGAGCACTCCTTACGGTCCGCACAGCGAGATGGCCGCACATCACTTGCTTCATGGCGATGGCGTAAAGGTAATAGCGATCGAAGTTGAGGATGTCGAGGAGGCATATCGCGAGACCACCTCGCGCGGCGCGAAGGGACTGCAGGCACCCGACGAACTGGCGGACCAATCGGGGATCGTCCGGACGGCTGTCATCCAAGGCTACGGACAGACAGTCTTCAAGTTCGTGCAGCGAACCGGTTACTCAGGCGTGTTTCTCCCGGCTTATGTCGCTTTGCCGGAAGACGGTGCCGTCAAACCAGTAGGGCTGGCGGCGGTCGATCATATTGTCGGCAATGTCGAACTAGGCAAGATGGATTACTGGGTGAACTGGTTTCACAAGACTATGGGTTTCCGGCAGATCGTCCATTATGACGACAAGGTTATCCATACGGAATACTCGGCCTTGATGTCGAAAGTCATGGCCGGCGGCAACGGGCGGATCAAGTTTCCGATCAACGAGCCGGCCGAAGGCAGGAAGAAGAGTCAGATCGAAGAATTCCTGGACTATTACGTGGGGCCCGGTGTTCAACACATCGCGCTCCTGACAGGCGACATAGTCGGCGCGATCGAGGCGCTGAAAGCGCGCGGCATCGAGTTTCTTCGTGTTCCTCAAGCCTACTACGAGAGCCTGCCCGCCAGAATTGGCCGTATCAAGGAGCGCTATGAGGACGTCGCGCGTCTTGGCATACTGGCCGATCGGGACGATGAGGGCTACCTGCTCCAGATCTTTAGCCGTCCCATCCAGGATCGTCCGACCGTTTTTCTGGAGGTAATCCAGCGGCGCGGCGCCCGGGGCTTTGGAGTCGGCAACTTCAAAGCGCTTTTCGAAAGCATCGAGATAGAGCAGGCGAGAAGGGGGAACCTGTAGATGCCTTTTTACCACCGGCTCGGCAAGATTCCGCACAAGAGGCATACCCGGTTCTGTAAGCCTGACGGGTCTTTGTATCGGGAACAGGTCGTGGGAACCAAAGGTTTCTCCGGGATCGAATCGATTCTGTACCACATTCGCCAGCCGACTCGCATCAAGCATGTTGAGACGATGGGACCGGTGAAGATCGAATATGCCGCCAACGGAGCGTTGCGCCACCGCCTGTTCAGGACTCGGGACGTCCCACAGGAAGGAGACGTTGTGACGGGACGCCGAGTCCTGGTCGGCAACCAGAACGTGACGATGGCCCTTGCCCGTCCCGTCGAATCCATGCCGTACCATTACCGTAACGGGGAAGCGCACGAACTGCTGTTCGTGCACACCGGGGAGGGGACTCTGGTGTCCCAGTACGGCCGCCTGGAATTCGGCCCCGGCGATTACCTGAATATCCCGATCAGCACCACTTGGCGGATGGAACTGAAAGGCCAGAATCACCGGATCCTGGTGTTTGAATCACCACGCGATTTCGAGCCGCCCAGGCGCTATCGCAATGAGTACGGTCAGTTCCTCGAACATTCGCCCTACTGCGAGCGCGACATTCGCGTTCCCCAGGAACTCGAGACCCACGATAAGGAAGGGGAGTTCGAGGTGCGGGTTAAGGCGCGCGGCGAGATGCACCGACACATACTTGACCATCATCCGCTGGATGTCGTCGGCTGGGATGGATATCTGTATCCGTACGCGTTCAATATCGCGGACTTCGAGCCGATTACCGGGCGTGTGCACCAGCCGCCTCCCGTGCACCAGACCTGGGAGGGCTGGGACTTTGTGATTTGCTCATTTGTTCCAAGGATGTTCGATTACCATCCCCTGTCGATTCCGGCACCGTACAACCATGCCAATGTGAATTCCGATGAACTGATCTACTACGCCGAAGGCAATTTCATGAGCCGCAAGGGAGTTGGACAATTCGACATCAGTCTCCATCCGGGAGGGTTGCCTCACGGTCCGCATCCCGGCACGGTAGAAGCCAGCATCGGCAAGCAGCGCACGGAAGAGTTGGCCGTTATGATGGACACTTTTCACCCGCTGCAGGTCGCCGCCTTCGCGCTGGAGTATGAAGATAACAGTTACGCTTACAGCTGGATTGATCAGGATGAGCCGCCGACACCTACCACAACCGGCTAAGGAAACAGGGTAAATGACAGATCGAAGTCCGGTGACGGGTTTACGCGCACTGCTCAACCGGAGTCTGGATTACGCCGGTCTTTTCCCGCCTGCCAAGTTGCCGCTCGAGACCGTAATCCAAAACTATCTCAACTATGGCGCAGGCCCCGATGCCTGGTTCTTGTCGCGCCTGGTCTGCCCCGTAAATCGGCTGAATGAGTTAAACGCAGCCCTTCCCGAGCCATTCGGGCTGTCCCCGGTTCGTGTTTCTGCCCTGGTACCGCAGACAGCGAACGCTCAAGAATTGTTCGAGAGGATTGACGAGTCTCTGGAGTTTATCCTGAGCGTTGATCGCTCTGGTTCGTCCCGCGTTCAAGTGGATTCAATCGAGGTGCCGCTGCCGGCGGATCCACCGCCCGCCGACGGTTATAACGAACTGGGCAATTTGATCCTTTATCTTGCGGAGTCGGCGGAATCGAGTGCCATCCCGGACTTGACGCCTTTTTTCGAAACAACGGACAGAGAGCCGGATGCTGTGCGGGCAGTTGTTCGAACCATCGCCAGGCACAATGCGGATTGGAAAGGTGTGCGCTGCCATCGGGCTGCCTTCAAGGTCCGGACTGGCGGCCTGACGGCTGACGCTTTCCCGACTGTCGATCAGCTCTGCTTCGCTATCATCGCCTGCTTCGACTCGGGCGTCCGATTCAAGTGCACGGCTGGACTTCATCACCCATTTCGGCAGCGCAGCCAGTCGGTGGCGACCAACATGCACGGCTTTTTGAACGTTTTTTGTGCAGCCGTTTTAATTCACGCCGGGGTGCTCGCGAAATCGGAGCTCGCCGTTCTCCTGGGAGATGAAAGCCCGGAACACTTCAGCTTTGATGACAACGGCTTTGCCTGGAAGGATGCTCGCGCCACGCTTGAGGAAGTCTCAGAGGCACGTTACGACCTCATTGTCTCCTTTGGCAGCTGCAGTTTCGATGAGCCGCTCAGCTACTTGAGGGAGTTAGGGCTGCTGTGAGTTCTGGAGGAAAAGCATCGTGCATCTATCGAATGATCCGAAACTCCGCTCGTTTATTCCGGTAGACCCGACTTCCCATTTTCCGATTCAGAATATCCCCTACGGCGTATTTCGTCCTCGGGCCGGTGGATTCGCCCGTGTCGGCACAGCCATCGGCGATTTGGTTCTGGATCTCGCGCTTCTGGAAGAGGAGGGTTTTCTGAAAAACAGTTTCCGGCCATCTGATACCCCCGTATTCGGCCAGCCTAGTCTCGATGTTCTGATGACTCTCGGCCGACCGGGATGGTTGGAAATGCGCGACCAAATCAGCCGATTGCTCAGCGGCGCCAATCCGATCTTGCGTGATTCTGCCCGGCTTCGTGAAGAGGCGTTTCATCGGCAGTCGAATGTCGAGATGCTGATGCCCGTCGACGTCCCGGACTATACAGATTTCTATTCCTCCCGTGAACACGCTGCTAATGTCGGCATGATGTTTCGCGGCCGCGAAAACGCACTTATGCCCAATTGGCTGCATTTGCCGGTCGCCTATCACGGACGCGCCAGCTCGATAGTGGTCAGCGGCACTGAGATCAGGCGGCCTTGCGGGCAGACGAAACCGGATGATGTCTCTCGCCCCATCTTTGGTCCAAGCCGAATACTGGATTTCGAACTTGAAGTGGGATTCTTCATATCCCGCGGGAATCCCAGGGGGCGGCCGATCTCTGTCAAGGAGGCGCCATCCCACATTTTCGGCATGGTCCTCGTCAACGACTGGAGCGCCCGGGATATCCAGCGCTGGGAGTATCAACCCCTGGGCCCTTTTCTAGGGAAGAACTTTGCCACTTCGATCTCTCCGTGGGTAGTCACACTGGAAGCTCTGGAGCCCTTTCGCACCGCCGGACCCGGCCAGGACCCTCCACCGTTGCCCTATTTGGAGAGTGGCGGGAATCGGAGTTACGACATTCGACTCGAGGTATGGCTTCAGGGACAAGCGATGCCGCAACCGCACTGTATCACCAGAACCAATTACAGGTACCTGTATTGGGACATGTTCCAGCAAGTGGCGCATCATACGATCAATGGCTGCAACCTGCGTCGCGGAGATCTGATTGCCTCCGGAACAATCAGCGGACCGGACTCTTCCTCTTACGGGAGTCTGCTTGAATTAGCCTGGGGGGGAACGAAACCAGTCAAATTCCCGAACGGGGAAACACGTGTTGCTTTGCTTGACGGCGATCGGCTGACGCTGACCGGCTGGGCGCAAGGCGACGGTTACCGCGTAGGGTTCGGAGAAGTGTCGGGCGTAATCCTTCCCGCGGGTTGACGACCGGAATATCATCGTTGCTGCCCGGCAACCGGTCCAGGTAGAAACCGGCAGTCGGCCACCCGTCGAGATTTAATTATCGAGCTTTTCGAATCGCCTCTATCGCTTGCAGGTCTTCGATGCTGGTTAAATCGCCCGGGTCTTCCCCGAGATAAACAGCCCGGACAACCCGGCTCATGACTTTGGCATTCCGCGTCTTCGGCAAGGCTGCGACGAACCGGATGTCCGCCGGGCGGAACGGTTTGCCCAGCAACTCTGCCACACGGTCCATCAATTTGGCACGCAAATCATCGGATGGTGCTGTCTCCTCTCGCAAGACACAAAAGGCGACGATTTTCTGCCCCTTGACAGGGTGCGGAACGCCAATGGCCACGCTCTCCGCGACTGCTTCATGCCCGTTCAGGACGGCTTCAATCTCAGCCGGGCCCAAACGCTTATCGGCGACCTTGATCGTATCGTCGCTTCGTCCCAGGATGTACCAGAGCCCGTCCTCGTCAATGGCGGCAAAATCCCCGTGCCACCAAACGTCCTTGTAACGGCGCCAGTAAGTCTGCAGATACCGTTCCCGATCCTGCCAGAATCCCCTGGTCATGCCGATCCATGGTTGACGGATCACCAGTTCTCCGACGGTGCCGCGCACCGGCTCGCCGTTTTGATCAACTACATCGGCGTCCATTCCCGGGACGGGTCCAGAGAACGCACCTGGCTTGAGAGGAGTAAAGAAGTTCCCGCACAAAATGCCGCCACTGATTTCAGTTCCCCCGGAGTAGTTCAGAACCGGCTTCTGACGTTCCAGTACCTTGTCGAACAGCCACATCCATGAATGGGGATCCCAAGGGCTGCCGGTGGACCCGACAGCGCGTAGAGTCGACACATCATGCTTTCGAATTGGCCCCGCACCGTGGCGCATCAGAGAACGAATGAGCGTGGGTGAGACACCCAGATGGCTGACCCTGTGCCTCTCGACAATCTTCCACACTCGGCCGGCATCCGGGAAATCAGGGGCGCCGTCATAGAACACCATGCAAGCGCCGCACAGGAGCGAGCCGAACACCAGCCACGGCCCCATCATCCAGCCCATATCCGTCATCCAGTACACTGTCTCGCCACCCTTCAGATCCATGGCCTGGCTAAGATCTTGCGCGGCCTTGACAGGAAAACCACAGTGAGTATGGACAGCGCCTTTAGGTCTTCCGGTGGTGCCGCTCGTATAGATGATCATCAAGATATCTTCGGCGGAGGTGTCCGCAGTCGTGGCCACTGCAGGTTGTCCCTCCAGGATGTCGTGCCACCAGAGGTCGCGTCCTCGGGTCCATTGGACCCCCGCTTGGCCGACTCGCCGGCAAACGACCAAGTGAGTTACAGACGGCGCTTCTCGGATGGCCTCATCTGCGATGGCCTTCATGGCAATGACGTGCCCGCGTCGAAAGAATCCGTCTGCTGTAAATAGAACTTTTGCTCTGGCGTCGTTCAGCCGCGTCGCGATAGCCGATGCGCCATATCCGCTGAACAGCGGCAAGAGAATTGCTCCGATTCTCACGACGGCCAGAAAAGCAATCGCCAGTTCGGGTGTCATAGGCATATAGAGCCCGACGGTGTCTCCCTGGCCAAGACCCAGGCGCCGAAGGGCATTGGCGCATCGATTCACCTCACGGTGCAGGTCTAGGTACGAAAGCACACGGATTGTGCCTTCTTCCCCTTCCCAGCAGAGGGCCGGGCGGCCTCCGAATCCCGTCTCCACCCATCTGTCAAGGCAGCTCTCGACGATATTGAGTCGGCCGTTCACGCACCATCTCGGGAACTCTTTGCCGTCCCGAAAGTCAACAACGGTCGAGTACGGTTGTTTGAACCGAATCCCGAGGTCTTTCAAGACAGCGTCCCAGAACCAGGAGATGTCCTCGACAGAGCGGCGACACAGTTCGGGGTAGGAATGAATTTTCCAGCGGTCCATGAACCGCTTCAGGTTGCTCGATGCCACCCATTCGGGGTTGGGTTCCCAGACGACTGGCTGATGGAAAGGGAAACCCTCGCTTTGAGCGGTTGTCGACGGCTGATCGATCACGGGTTCGCAGTTCTCCTGCGATAATAAGGCTCGTTTCTTCATGATAGCGACCGCAATGCGGCGGCTGCAACAAACGCCAGAATGGCTTGTAATCCCTCACCGGTCGCGGTAGGATGCCCCGGGGCGGTGGGTTTCATCCGGGCGCTGACGCGCCCTCCTTCGAAACCCACTACGTCTACGTCGGAAACCCGCCGGTTCCTTCACGTGATGTTCCAGCACAGGTGAAAACCGGTTCGATTGAGAATCGAGGAGTGAGGAGATATAAGCGTCCACGACAAACGTAGATTGTTATTGAGCAAACACTAAGGGGGACAAATGTCAGCCAAACCCCGGGTTTACGGCAGGAAGTCTCTGCGAAGGTACGAGTGGTTAAACCTCGCACTCCTGTTGGTCGCGGTCATCGGGCTGGCGCTTTTCTCGGCCTGGGTTTTCCAGTATTACGACAGGCCGACGGCTGAAGTTGACCATGGTCCAGTCATCCTGTCCGAAGTTGTCACGGACTCCGACGTCTGCATGTTCACGGTCGGCCGCCGTCTGACCCACACCAGCCGCCGCTATCGAAGCGCTCTGGACCTTCGCCCTGGTGACGACCTGGCGCGCGGTCTTCTGGCCGTGCCCGGAATAGTGGAAGTTTCAATTCACGAGAGGTCGGTTACCTTGTTGAAAGTCCGGTCCGCGCGTTGGGAGAATATTCAGCCAGCGGCCCGGGGAATCATCACAGATTTTCTCCGCGACAACAAAAGGCCCTGACGAACTGCCCTTCAGCGATCGACATTGTGCGCCTCTTTTGTGATACCGTTTCGCACTTATGGGCAGGCGCTTTGGTCGGAAGCTCGCCGCTGTTTTGATTGTAGTGGCTTCGCTACTGATCCCGTCGCTGCTTGCGCGGTTTCTGACCCCCGCTCCCCAAGTACGGGATATCCACATAGAAGCGTTCCGGTATGGTTTTAGTCCGTCGCGAATTAAGGCCAACCGGGGCGATCGCCTGCGCCTGACTTTCTCGGCCCGCGACACCGGTCAGAGTTTCTTCCTTCAAGACTACGATCTTCAGGTCGTCATTACTCCCGGAAGCAAGCTGGTTGAAGTCTACCGTCTCTCTCGCCCTTATGATCCCCCGGTTCGGCAGGCAGTCGTGGAACTCACGGCCGGCCTTGGCGGATGGGCCGGTCCGCTGATTTCGAAGTCCCAATTTCGAAACCATGTTTACAACGGTCCGATGCATGGAACGGAGAGGGGCGACTTGATCGTCAGTCCGAACTATCTGCTCACCGGTGCATTGGGACTTCTTGTAGCTTTTCCGGTGGTAGCGTTGTTGCTGAGAGGCAAAAAACCGCAAGCGGTCGAGGGTCCCGGAGTTCGAATCAATCTTTTCAAGGTCTTTCCCCGGCTCAAGCGTCTTGTTAAGAAACCCTCGTTTCAGTTCTACCTCACGTTGCCCATGCTGGCCGTGTTCTACTTCGTCATACTGGCCGGTCTGTTCGGCACCAAGGTCTCAGGCCGCAATGCCGGACCGATGGTCATCTGGGTGCTTTGGCTTTCGGCACTCATAGTGCTGCTGGTGCCCCTTGGGGGAAGAATCTGGTGCCTGGTCTGTCCATTGCCCACCATCGGCGAGTGGCTGCAAAGACACCGGATGGCGGGCAAGAGGTCGGGCCAGACTGAGGAAAGTGGATTGCTCGTCCGGGGTTCGCAGGCTTGGCCGCGAACGCTATTCTTTCTACTTCTCGGGACTTTCAGCATGGCCCTGGTTGCGGTTCCGGCGGCTACCAGTTTGCTTCTCCTCGGACTCACGGGTCTGGCTGTCGCAACCTCGCTGTTCAGCAATCACCGCCTTTTCTGCCGATTGCTTTGCCCCATCAACAGTTTCATCAGCCTCTATTCCATGACTGGCCGGCTGATGATCCGCTCCGAATCGTTGACGACCTGTGCCTCTTGCCGGGAACGTTTTTGTCTGACCGGGAGCACTAAAGGGTGGGGTTGTCCTTATGGACTTTGCGTGGGTGAGTTGGATCGCAACAACGACTGTGGAATGTGCACCGAGTGCGTCAAAACCTGCGCCTACGACAACGTCGCTCTTTTCTTTCGCCCGTCCGGATCCGACACCAGGATCGGTAATTTCGGCGAGGCCTGGCAGGCTATCGTGATGTTCGGTCTGGCAATCGTCTATTGCATCATCAACCTGGGCCCTTGGCATCAGATTCGAGACCACATCGACATTGTGGACAAGCAGAATTGGGCTGGATTCGGGATTTACGCAGCTGTCGTCTGGGTACTCCTTCTCGGTGTTTTGCCGGGAGTGCTCTATCTGCTGACGAAGGTCGGCATGTTGATTCCGCATGGGAGGCAGCCGGACGTGAAGGCAGCTTCACGGCTTCGCGCGTGTACCGCGGCCCTCGTGCCTTTAGGCCTGGCTATCTGGATCGGCTTTGCGGTGGCGATTTTTTGCTCGATGCTGACCTTCGTCCTGCAAAGTCTATCGGATCCCTTCAACTGGGGCTGGAATCTACTCGGACAGGCGGGGAGTCCCTGGCATATCCTCTGGGCGCCCGCCATTCCTTGGTTTCAGACAGCCGGCGTACTGATCGGTCTTGTCTATTCGCTGAAAACATTAGGCTCGTGCTGGCCGGTTGACGGTTCGAGTGGTTCAAAGTGGCTTTCCGGGCGATTGCCACTTGCTGCTTTCTTATGGGTGGTGACTGCGGGGATGATATGGTTTTATGCCGGATGAGCGACGCGTGACGAAAAGACACAAAGACCGGCCCAAAAGGCCCTCAGTCCGATCGGGCTGGACTCAAGGTTTGCTGTTGGCTGCGGTACTGCTGGGTGTGCCTTTGCTGGTGCTCCTTTATCAGGGGCATCAGTCCGGCCTGTCAGTGAGTCAGATGTTGAGTCGAGTCTTCAGAAGCACTCGCCAGGTAGAGCCAGTCTCGAGCGCTCCGGCCTCGGTCGGGCGCGGTGAGAAGATCGATTTTCTGGCGCCGGCCTCGGTTGGATTTCCGGCCGACGACGCACCGCGAATTGCCAGCGTGACCATCTCCGACTTGGATCAGGATGGGCTGCTGGATCTTCTGGTCTGCGATATGTTGGCCAATCGGGTCGGCTGGATTCGCCAAAACCCAGCCGGTGTGTATGAAGAGAAGTGGCTCGGCCCCATATTGGCGGCGCCGGCGCGAGTCGAGGCAGCCGACATCGATCGCGATGGGGATCTCGATCTCCTGGTGGCGTTGATGGGCCAGGTGTTTCCAAGCAATGACAAAATAGGCTCGGTGGTCATCCTTGAAAACAATGGCCGCCAGGAGTTTACTGCTCGCACTATCCTTGATCGCGTGGCACGTGTTACCGATGTCCGCGCAGCGGATTTTGACGGCGACGGGGATCTCGATTTGGTGGTAGGACAGTTCGGGTACGACGACGGCGAGACGCGTTGGCTGGAAAACCGGGGCAATTGGCGGTTTGAGTCGCACCTTTTACAGCGGCTGTCCGGCGTGATTCACACGATTCCCGTTGACATTGAGCCGGACGGCGACTTCGATTTCGTGAGCCTGGTAAGTCAGGAATGGGAAGAGATCTACATTTTTGAAAACGACGGGAAGGGGAGCTTTAAACCGCGACTGATTTGGGGAAGCGCCAACGAGGATTACGGAAGCAGCGGCCTCCGGTTGGTGGACATGAATCGTGATGGGCGGGTTGACATCCTCTACACGAACGGCGATGCGTTTGACTATCTTCCTCCGCGGCCGCGGCCCTGGCACAGTGTTCAGTGGCTGGAAAACGAGGGCAACTTCAGCTTCAAGCACCGACCGATTGGGAAATTTGAGGGCGCCAGTGGCGCTGTGGCGGCTGACGTTGACGGCGACGGTGACCTGGATGTCGTGGCGGTCAGTTGCTACAACTTTTGGGAAAAGCCGGAATCGCAGAGCCTGATCTGGTTTGAGAACGATGGAAAGATGAGCTTCATACAGCGCGATCTGGCTCATTCTCCCACTCATTTGATCAGCATAGAGACTGCTGACATGAACCAGGACGGCAAACCGGACTTTGTCACGGGAAGGATGAACGTCTATCCTCCGTTTACAAGTGAAGGCAGGGTGGTTTTGTGGTTGAATCAGTGGAGCTCGCCCGGCAGGGCAGCCGCAAACTGAGGGGAGTGGTGAGGAATGTGGGCGTCCAGGCGGTTCTCGAGAACAGTCCTCGTTGTGCTCGCGCTGGTAGCCGGTTTCGGTACGTGGCTGATGCTCCGCGTGCTCGGGCCGGTGCCGCTGCCGGCTGACTATCCTGCCCGGCCCGACTTGGGCAAGGCCAGTGCCGCGCTGGTTGAATTGATTGAGACGGTCGACGCACAGGCTCGCGCCTGCCCCGACTCTGCTGAAGCGGTCGGACGGCTGGGAATGGCTTATCACGCCAATCAATTCTATGAGTCGGCCGAGAAAGCGTACGTTATCGCCTCCCGACTCGCCCCCGACGACTACCGGTGGGTCTACTATCAGGCGCTCATCAAAGAGGAATCAGGAGACGAGGAAGCGCAAGAGCAACTTCTCGGTCATGTGCTGCGGCTCCATCCGAATTACGCCCCGGCTTCGCAGAAGCTGGGAGACATACTCTTGAAGCGGGGCAGACTGGAGGAAGCGGTCGGCTGGTACCAGAAGAGTCTCGCCGCCTCGGATAACGGCCAGTCGCCGCAAGCTCTTTTCGGCCTTGCCCGGGTCGCCGAACGCCGTAAGGACTGGCGCGCAGTCATAGACTACCTGTTGCCTGTCTCTCAGGACTATCCCCTGATACGACCGCCCTATCAGTTACTTGCCGAGGCCTACGAGGCCGTCGGGGAGCGTGACAAGGCGGCGGTCGTCCGAAAGGTGCTCCTTCAGCCGAACCTGACGCCGGTTCCTCCGCTAAGAGATCCTTTGTACTCAGAACTGATT
>Ga0116189_1000777_pt1 | contig 26869 bp, 22 predicted proteins | sample AD_JPNTR3_MetaG_FD_89895 | JGI IMG/M metagenome (GOLD analysis project Ga0116189, IMG submission 89895) | Active sludge microbial communities of municipal wastewater-treating anaerobic digesters from Japan - AD_JPNTR3_MetaG | ecosystem: Engineered > Bioreactor > Anaerobic > Digestate | place... | reverse complement strand
TATCCTTTAGCAATGGACAGTGGGGTGCGTAATTGATGAGAAGCAATAGACAGAAACTCTGTTTTTTGACGATCTAATTCCTGTAAGCGTAAGTTAGCTCGTTCTAGGGAGTGGGTTAGTTGTAGTAGTTCTTCACGGCGTTGGATTTCTTTGTGGACTGATTGAATCATCATATAACCAAAGACAACAACAACTAATAAACCTATAATACGAAAAATTAATTCAATAAAATTATTAGACAAAAAAACATCAACTAAAAATACAATAACAAATAAACTAGTAAACAATTCAACCGCAATAACCTTTGTATTAAAAAATTTATACTTAATAACTGAATAAGCTGTTAAAGCTACAAAAACACTTACAAGAGGATTGCCCCATGGTGGTATTTCTATTCCATACCACAATGGAAAATTAGTTGATCCACCAAAAAATACAGCTAATACTCCAATAAGTAGCAAAATAATTTGAGTTTTTTTATTACCTGTTGCTTTTTTCCAATTTTTTATAAGTAAAATAATTGAACAAGTAAAAAGAAAATAAAATTGAACCAAAAATAAACTAAAAAGATAACCTGCTGTTGGCCAAAATTTAAAATAAGAAATTGATATTACTCCTGTAATATAATTACTTGATGTAAAATCTATAAAAACCCAAAAAAAAGTTAAAATATAAAAAAACCAAAGAAAAAATTTGTAAAATTTATTTTTTATATATCCCAAAAAAGAAAAAACTAAATGAGTAAAAAATATTGGAGAAAAAATTGCACCAAACATTAAAATTTTTGACCAAAATAAAGCATCTTCTGAATTTTTTGATATTTGCCACAAAAAATAACCTAAACTCCAAACTGTGCCCGAAAGACAAAATAAAAAAACTATCTTAGCTGTCTTATTTTTAAAATTTGTAATTAAAATATAAATACAAAAAACTAAAGTCGTAACTGTGTTTATTAAACCACTTATTGGAAAATATAAAATTGAACTATTCATATAATTTTTTATAATATATTTTATCATAAAAAATAAAAAAATGCATTTTTTATGCATTTTTTTATTTTCCTTCATAAACAAAAATTTATTTACAAAGGAATGGTGACTTTATTCCTCCAGATAAAGTCACTTCTCTCCTTAATTTAAAATTAAAAAATTCGACGAAGAGTAATCAACATGTGCTGCTTTGTGGCTTCAGTTTCTACTGACGCATAACAATTGTTATGCGAAATGATTTCCTTAATGGTTGTAGGATCACGGTAAATTAACTTTACCCAACCCACAATCCAACGAATCACAGGTCGCCAACATGATTTACGAATAAGAGTAGTAAAAACTACACCACCCTTAACTGTCATATTAACTACCGAATTAATTAATTCCTTGACAGAATTAACTTCTCGATAATCCATGAAGCCAACAAATTCCACAATGTCAAAACCATGATTTGTTTGAATAAAAGTTTTAAGATCTGTTTCAATGATCTTTACTTGATCATCAACAGAATTCCCAACTTTCAATCCTCTAGCAATTGCTAATTCAGAAGCATGTCTTAAAGCTGCTTTGTTTAAATCAACCAAATTTATTTCAACTTTCACTTGTGGAAAAAGTTTAACAAATTTGGAAGTTGCTTCAATCATGGCTACTGCCGAACCACAAGCAATTGAAACTAGACGAATCTCATCCTTTCCTCTAACAGCTAAAGTAGCCAGTTCAGCAAAAATAGAAGAATGGATCCAACGTAAACGATTTCGAAGACCAGCGGCTGGTGGAAAACCGAACCATAACCGAAGAAACCAACCGCAAAAACCTTTCCACGATCTAAGAAGCACAGGCGCTCCATAAATTGCATGTAAAGCGCGTGCTGTAGTAATCCCATTGTGCACTTCATTCAATGTCCAATGAAGAGCTCCAAAAAAATACTTGGACCTCTTGCTTTTTTAAGGAGTCTCTTTACTTTTTCAGCTTCATCTTTTCCACCTTCTTTAGCAAAAGGCAAAAGGATGAGAACTAAAAAAAACTGAACCACAACTAAAATTATAGCTCCAAAGAAAAAAAATGTTTTGTAATACCACGCCACACCTTCTTCTTTTTCCACCTCCATCTCATCTGAAAGAGGAGAGCATTCAACCATGAGATTCTTACCAAACTTCATAGTAGATGCTATCTTCTCATTTGAAACACTTTCCCTTTCATTAACCGCAACACTTGCAAAATTAGCAAGCATGACAACCTCCTTTGCCTTTCGGCTTAAAAAATAAAACAAAAAAGTTTACTCCCTTTCTATCTACTATTCATAAATAAAAGACAAAAAGAGAGTAAACTTTAATTTTATTGTAAAGAACTTTCTTATTCTATTCTCTCTCACAAAATAGAATTTTTATTTTCTTACTGATCCCTAAATCTTCCTAAATTTATATCTAATGCTTCTAAAACTTCAAATAATTTTTCTTGACTTAATTCACCTTTTTTCGCAATCATCTTTCTTCGATCAACTGTAATAATTTTATGAAGCATACAAATACCATCTTTATCAAAACCTGTAACTTTTTTTTCTAACATAACTTCATTAGGAAAAACTTCCTCACCAACTTTGTATGGTTCTACCATAGCACAAATAACAGTTGGTAGACCTTCATTCAAAATATCATCTTGCAAAACCACTGCCAACTTTTCTACTTCATTTACTTCATAAATAAAAAGATCCCCTCGTCTAATCTTGCCACAATACATTTTATCTAAATCAAAACCCATATTTTTATTTATATAATTCAGAAATTTCATTTAATTTTAAATTGCCTGCAATCAAACCAATCACTAAATATTCTACACAAGCTTTCTTTTGAATATCTTTTGATAACTGTTTAAACTCTTCCACCATTTCCTTATCATCAATCATATCTGCTATATAAAAACAAAATTTCATAGTTAATTCTTTATCTTCTTCAATTTTGTTAATAAAATTCTCCACAAAAATTTTTTCTTTGTTGGTCAAATTTTCTAACATATCTGGAGAAATAAGTTGATTAACCATATAATTAAAATTTAAAATTAATTCATTGTCTTTTCTTACTAGCAAACCGTAATTTTTCTTCCATATCTTCTATTTCTCGTTTATTTTTATAATTTTTAATACATTCAGCTAAAAATTTACTCCTCTTTCCATGAGGAAAAGTTTTTCGTAAATAATCAGCTAAATCTTTAGGAATTTTTATTACCAATCTTTCAATAATTTCTTTTTTATTAGCTTTAGTCATATTTTTATTTCTGTTATTTTACTAATAAGCACTCATTATTTATATTACACCTTCTAAGTGCACATTGCAAGTGCACTTGTGGATAAATAAAAAGAGTGGAAAAGGATTTTTACTATTCCCCTTGCCTATCTCGCTGAAGACGAAGAGGGCTATTCCCCCTTACTTGTCTCGCCGAAGGTGAAAAGTCTATTCCCCCCTAGAGGGGGGTAAAGGGGGGTGTTGGCAAACATAATTGTCATTTCTGTGGCTGTGTGTCGTTGAAGCTATAGCGGAGGCGCAAAATGGGAATCCAGTAAAACAGAATTACAAAAACAAAAAGAATATAGATTAAAAGTATAATGTTTTATTAAAAAAATTAATTAAAATATTGTAGATTCTTAGATTCCCGCTGGAGTTTATCCTCGCGTAGGCGGGGACGGGAATGACAAAAGGAGAGCGGGAATGACAAATGAGTTTTTGCAAAAATAATAATTTATTTTACTATAAAAAACACTCTCAAATTTGAGAGTGTTTTATATTTTAATTTATTTCTTATCTATTCATTCAAAACTTGAAAAATACATTTTTATTATTTTGCAGTAAAACCCATCAAACCAGTAATTCTAGCTTGTTTAATAGCCTTAGCTACTTTTCTTTGATGAATAGCGCAAAGACCACTACGGCGTCTTGGAGCAATCTTCATATAAGAAGAAACAAAACGACGAAGTAATTGTGCATCTTTATAATCTACTTCACGAATATTTTCAACACAGAAATAACATTCTTTTCCAATATTTTTTTTATCTTTATTCATAGTTTATCTTTTGAAGTTTGAATTAAAATGGAATATCTTCCACTTTGATCTCTTCTTCTATCACTTCATCAGATGGTAAAGGAACAGAATCATTATCATATGATTCACTAGCTCCAACATTACCACGAGGACCATCAAGCATAATCATATTATCAACAATAATTTCAGTACGATAACGCTTATTTCCATCTTGACCAGTCCAATTACGAGTTTCCAATCTACCTTCTACATAAACTCTTCTACCTTTACTCAAATATTGTCCAGCAATTTCAGCTAATTTACCCCACAATACACAATTGTGAAACTCTACTTTTTCTTCTTTGGTACCAGTATTTTGATTCATCCAAACTCTATTGGTAGCCACTGAAAGACTAGCGACAGAACGACCATTTGGTGTGGTGCGCACTTCTGGATCGCGAGTTAAACGACCCAAGATAGTAGCTCTATTGAGATCCATATTTTTTATAATTAGAATTTAAGTTTAATCATTATACCTTATTTAGATCAATATCCAAAATTTCATCCAATTTTTTATCAATATCATCTAAATTAATTTTTTCTTCTTTTTTTACAGTTGATTTTTTGACTGATTTTTTTTCTTTGCTTAATTCTTCATCATCAAAAATTTCTTCCCTAACTTCTTCTACCTCTGGAGTTTCTTCTATTTCAGTTTTTTTGTTAATAGTAGCAAACTCTTCTTCTTGACTTTTTCTTGTAGAAGCAGAAGGTTGTGGTTCAGTACCAACAGTTGGTACTTGACCAAAGTTAATCTCCCGCAAAGTATGAGTCTTAGGATTAATTTTTTTTACAAAAGTACGCAAAAAATCTCTATCCAAAACAAATCCTGCTTCCATTTTCTTGACCATTTCTGGCTCAGCTTCAAAATAAGCTAAACCAAAATATCCATAACGAATATGTTTCATTGGATAAGCCAAGCGTCTTTTTTCTAACTCAGCAACAGTCAATTTTTGACCACCATTTTTTTCAATAATAGTCTTTATTTTGTTTACCAATGGCTCAGTTTCATTTTCACTCAAAGTTCCTGGTAAAACAAAAAGCAATTCATAATGATTCATAAATCTTTTTATTTATTAGTAGTTAGTGCCCTCTTGTTTGCTACGACCAACAAACCACTAACTTAGCGCTGATAATTGCGAATAATATATCAAGATAAAATGTTTTTGTCAAGATTAATTTAATTTATAAAAATTCTATACTAAATACAACACTAATTTAGTAAAATAATTTATTATTCATAATTTTAATGTAAATATGTTAAATAAATTAAATTTATAAATCATTAAAAAATATTTAACAACTATTTTCACATACTTTTCCTACACATAAAAATTTAAGCATATTGAACATTCTCAAATTCTTACCTTTATAAAAATAATAAATAATTAGCAATTAAGGATTAATTTATGGTATAATAAAATTACTTTTTTAAAAAAATATGTTACCTACAGAAATATTACATGAAATTCTCACTAAAACATTCAAGTTTAGTGAAGCAGATATAAATAAATATCAAAAACAAGCCAATCAAAAAAATAAAGATCTTGAAACTTGGCTTGTTGAAGATAGTGAAATAATTGAAGAAACCAAACTTTATGAATCAGCCGCTGAAAAAATGTCTGTTCCTTTTGTTTTATTAAAAGGTAAAGAAATTAAAAAAAGTGTTTTAGATGTTATTCCTGCTCCACTTGCTCAAACTCATCAAGTAATAGCTTTTGAAAAAGATAAAAATAATATCAACCTAGCAATGCTTGATCCAAGAAATATCCAAACAATTGAATTTATCCATCGCAAAACTGGTTTAAATCCTATTGTCTTTTTAACTACTCCAACAGATATCAAAGATGCTCTTCATCGTTATCATGCTGATCTAGAAAGTAATGTTGCAATTCAAAGATTATCTGAACCAAGCAAAACTTCAGAATCTGATCTACAAAAAGTTGCTGAAGAATTACCTATTATCAACATAGTAAATAGTATTTTAGAACATGCTGTTTATGAAGGAGCTTCTGATATTCACATTGAACCAAGTGAAAAAGAAGTAGATGTACGCTATCGAGTAGATGGTGTTTTGAAAAATGTCATGACCTTGCCAAAAAATGTTCAAAATGGAATTATTGCTAGAGTCAAAGTTTTAGCTAAATTAAAAATTGATGAACACATGAAACCTCAAGACGGTCGTATGAAAATGCAACTCCGAGATAAAAAATTATCTTTTCGTGTTTCTATAATTCCTGTCTATGATGGTGAAAAAATTGTTATGCGTATTCTTCATGAAGGACAAAAACCATTATCTCTTGATCAACTTGGATTTTTACCTGAACCAAAAAAAATTGTTGAAAAAGCTATTCAAAAACCTCATGGAATGATTTTAGTTACTGGTCCAACTGGATCTGGTAAAACTACTACACTATATTCAATATTAGGCATTCTAAATCAGCCAGATGTAAATATTTCTACAATTGAAGATCCTATTGAATATCATGTCAAAGGAATCAATCAAAGTCAGATCAATCCACAAATTGGTTTTACCTTTGCTTCCGGATTACGAGCTTTTTTACGCCAAGATCCAGACATTATTATGGTTGGAGAAATTCGTGATAAAGAAACTGCTGAAATTGCTATTCATGCTGCCATGACTGGACACTTAGTTTTATCTACCTTACACACTAATGATGCTCCAACTACTCTACCTCGTTTAATTGATATGAATGTACCTCCTTTCTTAATTGCTTTTACTGCTAATATTATTATAGCTCAGCGTTTAGTAAGAAAAATTTGTGAATATTGTAAAAAAGAATATCACCTAGAAAAAAATGAAATACAAGAACTCTCTAGACTTTTTGATAATAAAAAAATTCAAAATCTTTTTCTTGGTCAAAAAATTAAATTAACTGCTAAAGAAAAAAATTTAGAAAATATTACTTTTTATCATGGCAAAGGATGTAGACGTTGCGACAACACTGGTTACAAAGGGCGTCTTGGTATTTATGAAGTAATGGATATTGATGCTGAAATGGCTAAAAAAATAAATGAAAAAGCAGAAGCTAACGAAATAAAAGATTTAGCAAGAAAAAAAGGCATGATCACAATGATGGAAGATGGATTGATAAAATCAAAACTTGGTATTACTACTATTGAAGAAGTTTTGAGAGTTACACGAGATTAAATATTTATCATTATAAATTTAATAAAGTGAAATCAAAAAATTTCATCCTAAACAATAAAGTCTTTTAACTCTTTCGCTATTAAACGAATCTATTCAAAATGACAATCAAATTATAAATTGAAAATTTACAATCTATGTCTGTAAAAAAAACAAAAAAACTTTCTTCTTTTGAAATCAAATTTAATAATTTTGTATCAACTTATCTTACCAAAATTCCTTTTATCCAAAAAATATTTTTTATTGATCATCTAAGAACCATGATTAAAGCTGGACTATCTATAGTAGAAGCACTTGATGTCTTGGAAAAAGAAATTGAAAATAAAAGATTAGCCCAAATTATTGGAGAAATTAAAAAAGGTATAGAAGCTGGTCAACAATTTAGCGATGTATTAAAAAAACATCCAAAAGTTTTTCCTCCTATATATGTAAAAATGATTCATTCTGGAGAAATTTCTGGTCGTCTTGAAGAATCTCTTGATCAAATTGTTACTCAAATGAAAAAAACACAAGCTCTATCTTCTAGTATTCGCGGCGCAATGATTTATCCAGCAGTTATTCTTGCTGCACTTGGAGGTATTGGTATTATGATGGTAGTAATTGTATTTCCAAAATTAATGACCATATTTGAAGAATTTGATGCTGAATTGCCAGTTGCTACTCGTATCTTGATAAAAATTACCAATTTCATGAGTAACCCAATCAATATAACTTTAATACTTTTTTTACTAATTACTTTTTTCGTTTCTTTTTTTACAGCTTTAAAAAAAATTCCTAAATTTAAAAACACTATTCATAATTTAAATCTTCATTTACCAATTATTGGACCAATCATCAAACAAATAAATTTAGCTCGTTTTTCTCTTACTTTATCATCACTTTTGAAAAGTGCTATTCCTATTGTTGATGCTGTAGATATTACTGCTGATACCTGTGGTAATAAAATTTATCAAGATTTTCTTCACTCAGCCTCTGAAAGAGTAAAAAGTGGCACGCCTCTCTCTGAAATACTTAGTAGTCAAAATTTTCTTTTTCCTCCTATGGTAACAGAAATGATTATGGTAGGAGAAAGAACTGGTGAGATAGAACATCTTTTATCAGAATTATCTAATTTTTATAGTGATGAAGTAGATAAAACTATGAAAAATTTTACTGTTGTTATTGAACCACTCATTATTATTATTATTTTAGGAATTGCTGTCGGAGGAATTGCTATGGCAGTAATTATGCCAATGTATTCTCTCACACAAAATTTTTAATTTTATAAATAAAATAAAACATCCCTATTTAATTGGGATGTTTTTTAATTGATTATTTATTAAACTATTTTTGTTTTTCTTCTTCTACTTTTTCTTTCTTAGTTGATTTTTCTTTTTTTATTTCTTCTTTAGTTTGAATTTTTCCTTTTACTCCTTCTAATTTCAAACCTAAACGATGTTCTGATGGTTCAATTGAAATAATTTCAAATTTCTTTTTCTCACCTACTTTGAAATCCTCTTTCATTTTCTCAATAGTATAATCAGTAGTATCTGATAATTCAGTCAAATGAGCTAAACCATGAATGTCATCATCCAATTTAATCATTAAACCAAAAGGTTCAACTTTATGTATTTCTGCTTCAATGACTTGACCCACTTTATATTTATCTTTAACTTTTTTCCAAGGATCATCAATTAAACGACGAATAGACAAATAAATTTTAGACTTATTAATATCAATAATTTGAGCTTTTACTTGATCGCCAACTTTCAAAACATCTTTTGGATGATCAATTCTTTGCCAAACAATTTCAGAAATATGTACTAAACCTTCCATATTTTCACCAAATTTTACAAAAGCTCCAAATGAAGTTAAAGCACTAACTTCTCCAGTAACAATATCTCCAACTTTAAAAGAATCTAAAACTGCTTTTTGTTCATCTTCCCAAACAGCTTTTTCCGAAACAATTAATTTTTCATCTTCTTCTTTTACATCAATAACTTTTACTTTTATATCTAAACCAATCAAATCTTTTAAATGTTCTAAAATTCTATTTTTATCTCCACCTGGTACACGAGGATAATGATCTGGATTCAATTGAGAAACTGGCATAAAACCCACCAAAGCATCAACTTGTATCATAAGACCACCTTTATTAGCAGCAATTACTTTGGCATTAACTGTAATATTATCATCCATCCATTGTTTCATTTTATTCCAAACAATCTTATGTCCAGCAATTCGGAAAGATAATTCCATTTCTCCATTTTCATTTTCAATTTCCAAAACTGTAGCTTCAGCATCGTCACCAACTTTTAAATTAGAAAATTCTTTAGATTCACTAAATAATTCACGCCCACGAATTACTCCAACCGCTACACCACCAATATCTAAACGAACTGAACCACTATCTACAGAAATTACTTTTCCTTTTACTAAATCGCCTTCTTTTGGTAATTTAGCAAAAAAATCTTTAACAAGCTCATTGAAATTGTTTTTGGCAACATCAACCAACTCTTCTTTTTTATTTACCATATAAATTAAAAACACACTAAAATGTGTGTATGATCTCGCGTCTAGGGTTAAAAATTAATAATAACCTGTGGGCGACGCGTCCACACAAGTCCCCCAAAGGGGTAATTAAGTAAAGAAATAATACAATATTTAAATTAAACTGTCAAGACTTCACTTTTTTCTCTCCCTTTTCATGTTTTATTATTAAATTTTAATAATAAAATAATAAGAAATATTAAAGATAATTTTTATTTTATAGACTTTTAAAATGCTTGTATTAATTATAAAAAAATGGTAAAATATTAACATAAATTTTTATTTTATAGACTTTTAACTTTATAATTTTGATTATTATGCACATTTCTTGGCTCGGTAATACTGCCGTAAAAATTCAAGCAAAACCTTTTGATAAAGATATTGTTGTGGTAATTGATCCTTATAAACAAGAAAAAGGTAATTTTCCTAGAAATTTAGCCCCTAATATTGGACTCTATACTCGAGGAGAAAAAAATTCTATTACCCTATCTGGCAATCCTTTTATTTTAGATACTCCCGGTGAATGCGAACATGATGGAATATTGATTTCTGCTGTTCATGGACATGAAGAAGATACTACTATGATTCGTATTGATGCTGAGCAAATCAGTGTTGGTCACTTAGGTTTTATAAAAAAACAACTCAATGACAAACAATTAGCAGTTTTATCTGGTGTAGATATTTTAATTATTCCTATAGGACATCCAAATAGTCTAGATAATGAAACAGCCATCAAAGTAATCAATTCTATTGAACCAAGAATTATCATACCCATAGCTTATTTTTCTGATAACGATCCTCAAGCCAAACCTATTGATTCTTTCTTAAGAGAAATGGGCGTCAAAAATAACAAACCAGAAACTAAAGTTATTATCAGGAAAAAAGATTTACCCCAAGAAGAAACTCAAATAATAGTTTTGAGTAAAGAATAAAATTATTTAAAAAAATAATTAAATATTAAAATTATAATATCAATCTTCAAAGATTGAAACTCAAAATTATAAATTTGTCATTTTCAATAATATGTCAACTAAAGCAAAAAAAGATAAAATTGAGAATAAAGATATAAAAAAAGCCCTAGATAAAATTCCTGGTTTGATTTTTGAGCAAGTAAAATTTACTCCCCCACCAAAAGAAGAAAAAAAAGATAAACCGCAAATTCAACCAGAAAATTCTCCCAAAGAAGAAAAGAAAAAAAAGAAACTAATGTGGTTAGGAGTAATAATTATTACTTTAATAATATTATTAATGTGGTCCTGGAATACTTTTATTAATTTTGATACTTTGTCAAAAAATAAAAAATCTACATTTTCAGATCAATTTAAAAAAAGTTTTGAACAAGTCAAAAAACAAACAGCTGAATTTGAACCTAAAATAAATACTACCAATGAAAATGAATTAAAAAATAAAACCATAGAAGAAAAAATAAAAAATAATTTAACAGTTTTAATTAATAAATTAAATAATACTACTTCCACCACTTCTACTACAATTATTTCTACTTCTACCAATAAAGAAAAAATAGAATCTAATATTCCAACTAGTAGTCCAAAAATAATCAGATCCTTATAATAATATTGTCAGTCCCAAACTGACGCACTTTTGGTGATTTAAAAATTTATGAAAAAAAAGACAACCACAAAAAATAAAAAAAATAATCTCCAAGATCAATTAGCAATTGATCCGATTGGAATAATAAAACCAATTCAAATTACTGAAGAAATGAAAACTTCTTATTTGGATTATGCTATGAGTGTTATTGTCTCTCGTGCTTTACCTGATGTTCGTGATGGTTTAAAACCTGTTCACCGTCGTATTCTATATGCAATGTTAGGAATTGGTCTCAGACATAATGCTAAATTCAAAAAATCTGCGCATGTTGTTGGAGAAGTAATGGCTAAATATCATCCTCATGGAGATTCTTCTATTTATGATGCTATGGTTCGTCTAGCTCAAGATTTCAATATGCGTCATCCACTAGTTCAAGGACAGGGTAACTTTGGTTCTATGGATGGAGACAGTGCAGCTGCTATGCGTTATACAGAAGCCAAAATGTCAGCTATTGCTGAAGAAATGTTATTAGATATTGAAAAAAATACTGTAGATTTTAATCCCACTTATGATGGTTCACACAAAGAACCAAAAGTTTTACCTAGTAAATTACCAAACTTACTTTTGAATGGTACTATGGGTATTGCTGTTGGTATGGCTACTAATATTCCTCCTCATAATTTAGGTGAACTTTGTGATGGTATTAGTGCTTTGATTGAAAATCCCAAAATAACTGTAGAAGAATTAGTAGAATTTATCAAAGGTCCAGATTTTCCAACTGGTGGTATTATTTATAATAAAAAAGATATTACCACTGCTTATGCTACAGGTAAAGGCGGTGTAATAATTAGAGCCAAAACTGATATTGTTGAAAATAAAAATGGACAATTCCAAATTATTGTCAGTGAAGTTCCTTATCAAGTAAATAAAGCTACTTTAATTGAAAAAATTGCTACTCTTGTTCAAGAAAAGAAAATTGAAGGTATCAAAGATTTACGCGATGAATCTAATAAAGATGGTGTGCGTATTGTTATTGAATTGAAAAAAGATTCTTATCCCAAGAAAACTTTGAATCGTCTTTTCAAAATGACAGAATTACAAACTACTTTTCATTTAAATACTTTAGCTTTGGTAGATGGTCTTCAACCCCGAGTTTTGAATCTCAAAACTATTCTTGAAGAACATATTAAACATCGTCAAGAAGTAATTACTCGTCGTACTCAATTTGATTTAGACAAAGCTCTAGAACGAGCTCATATTTTAGAAGGTTTAAAAAAAGCTTTGGATAAAATAGATCAAGTAATTGAAACCATTCGTAAATCCAAAGATAAAGAAGACGCTAAAATAAATTTAATGCAAAAATTTAAATTTACTGATCGGCAAACAGCTGCTATTCTAGAAATGAAACTACAACAATTAGCCAATTTGGAAAGAAAGAAAATTGAAGATGAACTTAATGAAAAGAAAAAATTAATTGCTGAATTAGAAAGTATTTTAGCTAATCCAAAAAAGATTTTAACTTTAATTAAACAAGAAGTAAAAGAAATCAAAGAAAAATATGCTGATGAAAGACGAACCGAAATTGTTGCTTATGGTGTTAAAGAATTTAGTATTGAAGATCTCGTACCAAACGAACCAACTATTATTATGAAAACTCGCGATGGTTATATCAAACGATTACCAGTTGATACTTTCAAAACACAAGGTCGTGGTGGCAAAGGTGTTATAGGATTAACTACAAAAGAAGAAGATGTGGTAGAAAGAGTAATAACTACTAATACTCATGATAATTTATTATTCTTTACTAATCGTGGACGTGTTTTTCAATTACGCGCCTATGATATTCCTCAAGCTGCTTCCCGTACTAGTAAAGGACAAGCCTTAGTAAATTTTCTTCAATTAGCTCCTAATGAAAAAGTCTCGGCCGTTTTATCAATGCAAGATGTTAATAAATATAAATTCTTAGTAATGGTAACAAATAAAGGCACAATTAAAAAAACCGCTTTAGAAGATTTTGCTAATGTTCGTCGCTCTGGATTGATCGCCCTAAAACTTCGACCAGAAGATATGCTCAAATGGGTACAACCTTCTAGTGGAAAAGATAATGTAGTTTTAGTTACTGCTGAGGGACAAGCAATTCATTTTAAAGAAAGTGGTATTCGTGCTATGGGACGCGCTGCAGCTGGTGTTCGTGGTATGAGATTAAAAACTAAAGATGAAATTATTGGTATGGGAATTGTAGATCCTGCCTTAATAAAAAATAAAGTTATTGAAATGTTAGTTATTTCTGAAAATGGACTAGGAAAAAGAACTAATCTAACTGAATATAAAGTGCAAGGTCGTGGTGGTTCTGGTATTAGAACTATGTCTATTACTGAAAAAACTGGAAAAATTATCAGTATGAAAATAATTAATAATACTGAAGAAAAAGATTTAATGATTATTTCAGTTAAAGGACAGGTAATTCGCACTCCACTAAAATCTATTTCTACTCTTGGTCGAGCAACTCAAGGTGTTCGCATTATGCGATTCAAAGATGAAGATGACAAAGTAGCAAGTATTGCATTATTATAATAAAAAATAAAATACAAAAAACCACTGAATAATTATCAGTGGTTTTTATTTTTTATTTTTATTTCCCTAAAATCCTTAAAGCTTGACGAATCAATTCTTCACTATTTTTCCCTTCACTATCTAAATTTTTAACTACTTCTCGCGCTTCATCTTTGGAATAACCTAAACTTATTAACGCATCCATAACTTCACCAAGCTGACCATTATCTAATTCTAAGTTATCAATTCCCAATTTAGACATTTTTGATTTCAATTCTACAACAATTCTTTCTGCTGTTTTTTTACCAATACCAGAAACTTTGGTCAAATAATTAATATCTCCTCGAGCAATCGCACTAGAAATTTCTTCTACACTTCCCAAAGAAATCAAATGTAGAGCACTCTTTGGTCCTACACCATTAACATCTAAAAATTTCAAAAACAATTCTTTTTCAGCCAAACTTTGAAAACCAAAAAGATCCATAGAATTTTCTCTTACTGCCATATACACGGGAATTTTTATATTCTGATTTAATTCTAAATCCACAAATACTACTGGTGTAACATTAATATCATAACCAACTCCACCACTAGTCAAAATAGTAATTTTTTGATTTTTTTTACCAATTATTTGTCCTTGTAAATATGAGATCATACTAGAATTATAATAACAAAAATAAGAAAAGAAAGCAAAATATCGCTTAATTTTTATTAATTTTAATTTAACATTCTTTATCTGTAAGCATATTATCTTTTATATACAAAAATGCTATAATTATTGCACTAATATATAATCCTATGTTAAATATAACAATTTTAGTTTTAGGTAAATTAAAAGAAAAATATTGGGCAGAAGCAGAAAAAGAATATTTAAAAAGATTATCTCCTTATGCCAAAATTAAAATTATTGAACTTATTGAAGAAGCCTTTACTAAAAAAGATAATCCAGAAATAATCAAGAAAAAAGAAGCAGAAAAAATTCAAAAAAATCTTCCTCAAAATAGTTTTATTATTGCTTTACACGAACAAGGAGACGAAATGACTTCACTTGATTTAGCAAAATTCTTAAATATTAATTCTACTAAAGGTGAGAATTTGGTTTTTATTATCGGTGGACCAAGAGGATTACATCCTGATATTATAAATATTGCAAAGAAAAAATTATCTTTATCTCAATTAACTTTTCCTCATCAAATGGTTCGCACTATTTTATTAGAACAAATTTATCGCAGTATAACGATTATTCAAAAAAAGAATTATCATTATTAAAAAAATTATAACATTATCAAACAAGTCGCACCTCGATCTACTACATCTTCAACTTGAGGATGTTTAATTAAATATCTTAAAACTATATCATGAAGTTTACCAGTTCCACCGCCATAAATTATTCGTGCCATTTTTATTTTTTCCTGATAACAAGTAAACAAAAATTCTTCCAATTTTTGAATTGCTTCATCTGGATAAAAACCATGCAAATCTAATTCAGGAATATCTGCTCCTAAATCTGCTGCAAAAATTTTTGCTTCTTTATTATTCATATCAATATAATACTAAATAAATAAAACACCTCAACTAAGTGTTCCTGTATTGTATTCTAAAAAATAGTTCAAATACATTTCGTCGCCACAGACGATAATAATTAGCCTTCTAAAATTTGAATGGCTTTACCACAAATTTTGACAATTTCTTGCTAGTGCTGGCGGAGAGAATCGAACTCTCACTCCTTGCGGAACGTGCTCCTAAGGCACGCGTGTATACCAATTCCACCACGCCAGCATTTATAAATCGTCCATATTAAACCATACTTAAAAAAAATAATCAAGAAGTTAATTTTAAAAAATAAATCAACAAAAAACACTCTCTATCTCAGAAAGTGTTTTTATTTTATTATTTTATAATTAAACTTCCATTTGCTCTCTTACTTCTTCAGCAAAATCTTTACAAACCTTTTCTATACCCTCACCAAGCTCAAAACGAACAAAACGACGAAGAGAAATTTTTTCTCCAATCTCACCAGTTTTTTCATTTAATAATTGAATAATTGTTTTTTCTTCATCTTTGATAAAAGCTTGCTCTAATAAACAGACTTCAGTATAATATCTACTCATTTTGCCTTCAAGAATCTTCTCAATCATTTCTTCTGGTTTGCCTTCATTTTTTAATTGAGCTCTATAAATATCCTTTTCTCTTTCTATTTCTTCAATATTCACATCTTCTTTTGACAGATATTTTGGATTAGTGGCAGCAATATGCATAGCAATATCATTAGCCAAATTTTTAAATTGATCTGTCTTAGCTACAAAATCAGTTTCACAATTTAATTCTAACAAAACACCGATTCTACCTTCACCATGAATATAAGAATAAACTAAACCTTCAGCTGTAATTTTATCAGCGCGTTTTGCTGCTTTGGCAATACCTTTTTTACGAAGAATATCTATTGCCTGATCCATATTGCCAGCTGCTTCTTCCAAAGCATTCTTACAATCCATCATACCGGCTCCTGTTTTTGCTCGAAGTTGAGCAATTTCTGATGCAGTTATTCCCATATTAAAAAAATTAATTTAAATTAATAATCAAAAATTATTCTTTACCAATAACTTTAGATTTCTTTTCAAATTCAGCTTTTCCTTCTTTGACTGCTTCTGCTATTAAATTTACCATCATTTTAATAGAATTAATAGCATCGTCATTAGCAGGAATAAAATAATCTGCTTTATCAGGATTAGCATTAGTATCAGCTACACCAATAATAGTAACATTCATTTTATTAGCTTCTACAACAGCAGTTTTTTCTCTTTGTAAAGCAGGAATAAATAATGCATCTGGCATTTTTTTCAATTTAGCTAAACCTGCAAGATATAAACCCATAGATTCAATCTCTTTAGCAAAATCTGATTGTTCTTTTTTGGTATATCTTTCCAATTCTCCACTGGCTTGTTTTTCTTTTAAATCATTATATTTTTTGATCATTTTTTTGATCTCATTAAAATTTGTCAACATTCCACCTAACCAACGATCTACTAAATATGGTGAATCACAACTAAGAGCAGCTTCTTTAACAATCTCTCTAGCTTGAGGCTTAGTAGTTATAAATAAAATAACTTTACCTTCAGCAGCAAGATTTTTAACTGCTTCTAATGTTTCTTTTAATTTGATTTGAGTTTGTTCCAAATCAATAACATGAACACCATTTCTATCAGTAAAGATATATGGTTTCATCTTGGGATGCCAACGAGATACTTGATGGCCGAAATGCACTCCCGCTTGAAGCATTTCTAAAATACTAGGAATTTTCATAATATTTTCCTTTTAACCTCTCTACCACTACCACTTGAAGGGTCAAGCAGAGGAAAAATGTGATAAATGAGGAATAAATAAATTATCCTAAATATAATTTCAGGATGAAAATATAATACTAAATTACTTAATTTTTGTCAAGCTAATTGCTTAAAATAAGCATTTTGTGCTAAAATATACTTATCTAATAAATTAACCAAATCAATCTTAACTAATATGACTGATAATAATAAAATTAGTTTTAATAAAATGCGTTCAATATTTTTCTTCTCAGTAATTGTTATCTTAGCTATTGCTCTGATTTATATTATTCGTCCTTTTCTCTATCCCATATTTTGGGCAGCAGTGATCGCAGTTATTTTTTATCCTTTATATTCAAAATTTTTAACAAAAACAAAAAGACCCAATCTAAGCGCTTCTTTAACTTTAATAATAGTAATTTTAGTAATTATTATTCCACTATCAATCTTATCTACTTTGATAGTAAACGAATCTATCAATGTTTATAAAAGTGTATCACCAGAAAATATTTCTCAAAAAGTTACTGACATTGATGATTGGTTATCTCAAACTTCTTTAGCACCTTATTTAAAAACTTTAGAAACCGAAGGTACCTCATATCTTACTAATTTAACTAAAACTATTAGTCTTTTTATATTTGAAAATTTAAAAACTTTTACTCAAAATTCTTTCCGTTTCTTTTTCATGTTATTCATAATGTTTTACACTTTATTTTTCTTTTTAAGAGATGGTAAAAAAATGCTTGAACGCTTAATGCATTTATCACCTTTAGGTAATAAATATGAAAACATGCTTTATGAAAGATTTACTTCTACTACTAGAGCGACTCTCAAAGGAACTTTATTAGTCGGTGCTGTACAAGGTTCATTAGGTGGAATATTATTTTTAATTACTGGAATACCAGGAGCTTTAATTTGGGGACTAGTTATGATTGCTACAAGTATTATTCCTGCTGTCGGTTGTTCTATTATTTGGTTTCCAACTGGAATAATTATGTTATTAATGGGAAACATTTGGCAAGGACTTTTTATACTAACATTTGGAGCTCTAGTTATTAGCTTAATTGACAATCTAATTCGTCCTCCTTTGGTAGGAAAAGATACACAGATCCATCCACTACTAATATTATTTTCTACTTTGGGAGGTATATTCTTATTTGGAATTTCAGGTTTTGTGATTGGACCAGTAATTGCTTCTTTATTTATATCTGTGATCAGTATTTATGATCATTATTATCACAATGAATTAACCAATAATTAGTAAAATATATAAAATAAAAAACCTCGTATTTTTATTACGAGGTTTTTGTTTTTCTTTTTTGTAATTTACAATTATCATTTCTATTTATTTTTTTATTCTTTTTTGTCTGTCTCGCCAAAATAGCGGAAAAGGGTTTTTATTCCCCACTTGCCTGTCTCGCTGAAGGCGGAAGGGGGGTAGGTTCATCTCGCCGTAGCTTTAGCGAAGGCGGAGGGGTGTTGGTTTATCTCACCGTAGCTTTAGCGAAAATCCAGTAAATATAATATAAGAAAGAATAATAAAATTATAAAAACAAATAGAATATAGATAAAAAAATAAAAACCTAAACAAATATTTTATATCTCATACCATTCTAATCAATTCTTCCACCAATTCCTCTGCTTTATTTTTTAATTCCAATTCAGATAAACCTAAATTTTGTTTTTGTAATTCATCAAGTTGCTCTCGAATCAAGTCCTCACGCATATTTTCTAATTCGCTAATATTTTCAGCAATTTTATTTTTCAATTCTTCAATTCTTTTTTTGTCCTGAACTACAGATACCGGATCATCATTATTTTGTGCTAATTGTAATTGTGCTCTCAACTGCCGAATTGCTTTTTGTACTTCTTGCATATTTCGAGCAATATTTTGCATTTGTTTTTGACTAGATTTTACTTCTTTTATCACTAAATCTGCTCGCTCCATAGCAGCTGCTTTTTGTAATTCTTCATCTACTTCACCTTCTTTATTTTCTCTAAATTCAGCTGAACTTTCTCGACTTTCACGAGATAAACGACGACGATTTTCTTGTTCACTTTCAAAAGACATATCCTTATAATTAATAACATTAATATAATAACATTTATTCACTCACATTTCAACTTGCCAAAAATAAAAAAATATGATATATTTCTTTTCGTATAGAATTATATCTTAATGTTTACCTATTATAATTATTCTTAAATATTTCCTATAAAATAGTTTTTAATTAAAAAATTCTATATATAAATATTTATTTTATTACTTGCCTTGCCAGTAGGCAGGGTGGAATGGTAGACACGAAAAAATTATTCAAAATCATATTTAAATTCTGAACATTCTAAATAATATTTATAAAATAAAAATGCCCTGGTGGTGGAATGGTAGACACGAAGGACTTAAAATCCTTTGGATGCATAATCCGTGCGGGTTCGAGTCCCGCCTAGGGCACAAAAAACCGTCAGTTAATTGCTGACGGTTTTAAAATTATTTAACTTTTCTTCCACTTTAATTCTTCTGCTCCCTTTTTCATATTCAACCATCGACCAAAAACAAATAATAGATCACTCAAACGATTTAAATATTTTTTAATTGCAATAGGAACAACATATTTTTGATCTAAACTAATTACTACTCTTTCAACTCGACGACAAATTGCTCGAGCATAAAAAGCCATAGCTGATTCTTCACTGCCTCCAGGTAAAATAAAATTTTTCAACTTTGGTAATTCTTTTTCCATCTGATCAATCCATTTTTCTAATTTAGAAATTTTAAAATTAGTTAATTTAGGAATATTTTTACAATCAGCTTGTAGATCGGCCAAATTAGCGCCAATTATCAATAAATCATTTTGAATACTAAATAATTTCTTTTTTTCAAGCTTAAAATCTTCTTCTATTATTTCTATTAAAATACCTAAAAAAGCATTAAGTTCATCAACTTCACCAATTGCTTCTATCTCTAAACAACATTTATCAACTCGTTTACCATTCAACATAGAAGTTTTGCCTTGATCACCAAATTTAGTATAAATTTTTACCATAAATATAATTTAAATTATTAATATTAAATCATAAATAAAATAAATTTTCAAACAAAAAACTTCCTTTTAAGGAAGTTTTGTCGGAGTGAAAGGACTTGAACCTTCGACCCTCTGGTCCCAAACCAGATGCTCCCTGCCCGAACGACTGAAGTCATTCAGTCGGACAGGTAGCCAACTAAATTATAATAAATAACAAAATTACTTTTCTTTAGTTAAATATCTAAATTTTATTAGAAAAAAATATACAAAAAACTTCCCTTTAAGGAAGTTTTGTCGGAGTGAAAGGACTTGAACCTTCGACCCTCTGGTCCCAAACCAGATGCTCTAGCCAACTGAGCTACACTCCGATAATTTATTTTTAAAACCAGATGCTCCCCGCCCGAACGACTGAAGTCATTCAGTCGGGCAGGTAGCCAACTGAGCATGTTCTAAAATTAGTACAATCAAGTGCCGAGGGGCAGAATTGAACTGCCGACACGAGGATTTTCAGTCCTCTGCTCTACCACTGAGCTACCTCGGCTTCTCTACTACAATATTTCAAACAAATTTACTTATTATTATATTATACTAAACAAATTCAACTTTATTATTAATTATTTCTAAAAGCTCTACTAAAATTACTTTATGATAATTGTAATTAACACAAAACTTAGTGGACCCTAGGGGATTCGAACTCCTGACCTTCTGCGTGCAAAGCAGACGCTCTACCAACTAAGCTAAGGGCCCATGATTTTACTATAAAGTTATTTTTTATTAAAACACCTAATTTAATTATTAGTTATCAACTAAATTTTTCCATTCAAAACTTTAATAAAGGTGAATTTAATACCTTAAAATAAATAACGAGAAAATTATATCAGTTTACCTTTTTTTTGTCAATTATTAAACTTAACAAGATGTGTATTTCTAAAATAACACCTTTATATTCTTTTTTTGTTTATAAATACAATTTTTAAATATTTTCTATTCAAAATTTATTTTAAATTCCCGCTGTAATTTATTCTTATGTAAATAAGAATAAAAAATAAAATATTAAAACTATTTCGTCTTTCTTCTAATAAGAGTCAAACCAAACCCACTTAATTTTTTAAGTCCTGTTAAAATATGAGTTTTTTTATTTTTTAAAAATAAACCAAATAAAATAGAAGTAAGTCCTCCAGCGGTGGCTGTTAAATATTTTTCTGCAACACTTCCACTACTATTTAAAAATTCTTCTCTTTCTAAAAAATCTTCAGCTACTCCAACTTTTTCTAAATCCATTTGAAAACGAGGTAAAATTTGATAACCACTTTTAGTTTGATGAACTAAACCTTTAATACTAACAAGATCTCCTACTTTAAAAATATTTTTATCAATCTTAGCTCCTGTCTTAAAATAAACCTGCACTTCCTCTGTACCATCATCAAGATATAAATATGAACCTTTAATTTCTGTTACTTCGCCACTAACTTCTACTAAACTTCCTTCATTAGCTTCTCCTACTTCAACTATTTCTATTACTCGAGCAACTGGAATTTTTTCAAAACCTTTTTTCTGAATATCATCTTTATTTTTTACTTTTATTCTTGTTTCACCATAAATTTCACCTAATTCACCAGTAACTTCCAACATATCTCCAACTATAAAATCCGGAAAATCTTTTTTATTCATATAAATTTGCACTCCTCGATTATCATCTACAATATAAAAAAATTGTGTTCCTAAAACACCAGGCATAACTGCCACAATTCCTGAAACTTTTACTAAATCACCCAGATCTTCATTTCTTATTTGTCCTAAAGTAGTTTCAATTACAACTTTATTACTACTTGTTCTTTTAACAGTTCTTGAAGTTTTTGGAGAATTTATTGGAGAAAAAATATTTTCTTTACCCGGTGTAATTGTTCCACTCCATTGCCAATTTTCATTTTCATCTTGAATAAAACTTCCTCCCTCAACAGCATCATCATATAATACTTCCCATAAAACATTTTTATTAGAATCTAAAAGACGCACTTTATCTGTAATATTATTAAAAGCTAATTTTGTTACTGTTCTAGGAAAAACCAAATATTCACCACTATTTATTATGGTACCCTCAGGTATAGTATATGGTTTTGATCCTCCTTCTTCATCATCTAATTTTAAACCTGATAAATCTACTGGCTCTAAACCTTTATTATAAAGTTCAACAAATTCTGCTTCATCACTACCAACTGGATTTGGTACTACTTCAGATAAAATGACTTGAAATAAATCTCTAGAAAAATCATCTGCAACAAAAATTAAATTTTTCACTGTTATTACTACTTTTTTTATACTTTTATTTCCACTCTCATCCGTAACTGTCAAAACTACATTATAAACTCCAACTTGAGAAAATTTGTGTTCTACTACAATTCCTGTTTTTTTATTTCCATCACCAAAATCCCATTCAAAATTTAACTTTTCATTATCAGGATCAACAGTATCAGAAGCATCAAATAAAATACTTTCATTTACTGTAACTAAAGTTTTAACCTCAATGGAAATAAGTGGTGCCAAAGCTTCTCCTTTTATAATATTTTCTTTTTCTGGTGTTGGTTCACTAGTCCAAAAAAATACTCCCTCTTTTTTAGCATAAGAAAAATTTTCTTTAACACTTCCACTATATTTCACAGAATCAACCAATGTCCCGTTCGGAGAATACAACTTTACTTCTTCTTCGCCACTATTATTAAGAGAAATTTTAGTCATTTTTCTTTTGAAAATAATTAAACCTTGTGGAGAAACTTTGCCTTGAGTAATTTTATATTTTTTATTTGTTGCATCTGATAAAAACCAACCAGTCAAATCTACTTCTATATCTCCAATATTTTTTAATTCTATAAATTCATTCTCTTCATCACTACCAACTGGATTAGGAAAAATTTCATTAATAATAATTTTACTATCACCAACAACTTGTTCTAAAAATTTTCCCTCTTCGTCCAAACTAACAATTTTATTTTGTGCCCCAGGAGTAATAACTGAAGTCAACACCCAATCATAATAATCATAATCACTATCTTGACCATCTACTCGTCGTGCTAAAGAAAAAGGATCTTTGGCTACAGGAGCATTATCATTTAAATTTCCATCATCATAAGTTCCATAAGTTACTCGATCTATTTCTTCTCCTTTGGAATTATATAAAATTACTATATCTCCAGTATTATTCAAATTTCCTTTTGGTTTTTCTACTATCACAAAACCTTGAGGAGAAATATTGCCTATTAAAAAAGTTTTAGCTTCACTACCTTCTTCTATCCAAGCTCCATTAAGATTTATAATTTCATTACTTTTATTATATAATTCTACAAATTCTACTCCATCATCACCAGGATCAGAAACTAATTCATTAATTACAATCTCACCAATCATAAAAACTTTAGTAGTAATAACTTCTCCACTTCCTCCTCCACCACTAGAAGAAGTATTTGGTGAAGTAATAATATTTACACCACCTTTAGTCAAAGTTGTGGTCTCATAAAAAATATTTTTATCTCTTGCTAAAGAATTTCCTTTTTTAGGTATACCTTCAAACGAAGATAAACAATTTTCTGTATAATTTCCATAACAAACACTATCTACAATATTTTCATTATTCTTCAAAATTACAATATCACCACCAGTATTATTTAATTTATTATTAAATTCCCAAATAAAATAACTTCCTGCTTCAATTGTACTAGTAGAAAATCTAATCTTACTTACTCCATCAAATAAACTCCAATTAGATAAATCTATTGAAGAACTAGAATTATTATAAATCTCTACCCATTCACTGCCTTCTAAAGGATCAATTAAAAATTCATTAATCAATAAATCTTTTATTTCTTCTTCTTGATTGTTTCCAGTAGTAACAATTGTAATATTAGTTTTTCCTACACCACCAACATTATCTACAACCGTCAATTCAATTAAAAAAGAATTTACTGAAATAAAAGTATAATAAAAACTAGAACTAGTACTAACCAAAGTACCGTTCACAGTCCAAGAATAAGAAATAATTTCACCATCAGAATCTGTGGATCCACTACCATCAAAATAAATCATTTCTTGAGTAGGAATAACAAAACTATCTTTATTAATAATTATTTTAGCTTCAGGTAGTTCATTAGGTAAACAATTATTTAACAAACAAAAATTACTTTGACCCGGAGTAGGAGAAGAAATATTTTCTATCCATGCCAAAGGTTCATTTTCTAATAAATTAAAATCAATTCTTTCTAGAGAAGAGGAAGAAACTGCTGAAAAAGCAAAAGGCATACCCAAACCAACAAAATCTCCTGATTTATTTTTCAAACCAATTTTTTTATCCTCTGTTCCAGATAATGTATATGTCCAAGTACTATCAAAAATTTTTCCTGAATAATCTGGATAATCTAACAAAAAATTATTTTCATCAAAAACAATCACTGCAAACTCATTAGGATCTATTAAAAAAGAATTTGTGGTGCTAGTTAAATTTATTCTATGTAATGATTCTCCTTCAATAAACAAATTCCAACCTGTTATATCAATCGTATCTGCGCTATTATTGAAAATTTCTATCCATTGTCTTTCTTTGGTAGCGCAATTACGCGGACAAATTTCTGAAAAAACTATTCCTTCATCACTAGAAAAAGTAAAATTAAATAATAAAAAAACACCCAATATTATTAATAATCCGGGTGCTATTAAAAAATACTTATTTATTTTCATACCTCCTTAAAAAAATAAAAAATTAATTTCTTTGATTATAACACAAAATTTTATTTTTGTCTTTTTTTAACTGTTAATTATTTTAAACTAAAAATTAAATTTTAAATAAACATTCAAGAACTAAAAAATTATAAATGATTTCTTACTTAATTACTTTTTTAATTATTAAAATATTATTTAATTATACTCTATCTTATAATTTTAAATTGTTTTTATTTCACTTCTACACTCATACTACTACTTTCATAAACTTCTCCATTTTTTAATTTTATTTCTGCTTTTAACTGATAATTGCCTTGATTTGGTGTATTGTTCCAATTAAAAGTAATTTGATTGTTAAATAAATTAGTAAAATTATTTATTGTACTAAGTAATTCTTTTTCATGATTAACTTTATATATTTTTACTTCTTGAATTTCTTCCAATCTAAAATGATTCAAAAATAAAACTTTGGGGAAATCTTTTTGATTCAAAATCATCTTATTTTCTAACCAAGTAATCGCTGGCTTTTCTTCTTCAGCATCAAAAGAAAATTTTATTTGTTTTTCTATTTTATTACCAATATCATCTTCAACTATAACTAACAAAGTATGTTCGCCATTAGCAAAATCACGAGCATAATAATTTAAATTAAAAGGAGCATACCTCACTACTCCAATATAGCGATTATCTAATCTATAAGTTACTTTTGTTACTCCTCTTGGCGCAGAAGTATTAATTCTAATATTAAGTTGTCTTGAAGTAAGAAGCTGTCCTTCTGTTGGTTGTAATATTTCTAATTGAGGAACTAACTGTATTGAATCTTCATTATCATATTCAGTTGGTGGTTCACCAAAATCTACATTCCAATTAGGATCAGCAATTTTTTTTCTACTAATCCAATCTTGAATCGCAGCTTCCCAAATTGAATACTGTGGGTCATCTGCTGGATTATTAGGAATTTCTCCTCTCGGATCATCTTTATCAACATAATGAAGAATAGAATGAGCTGGTAAATAATTTTTTTCTACAATATATTCACTTGGTGTTGAAGAAGTAGCTATTCTTCCCGTTAATTTATTTATTTTTACAGCAATTAATCCACTTGTTGAACCATTTAAAATTGGTTTACTTACTTCATCTTCTGGTAATTCAGGAAATTGTTCAACACTAGTTCCTTCTAAAGATTTTTTCATAAAATAATTCCAAATTGGAGCTGCTAATTTACTTCCACCATCTCCATCACGCATTGATTTATTATCTGTTCTTCCAACCCAAACACCTGCTACTAAACTAGGTGTATAACCAACTGTCCAAGCATCCACATAATAATTAGTAGTACCAGTTTTGGCTGCTACTGGACGATCTGGTAAAGTCAAAACTCCTCCACTACCAAAAACATAAGCCCGAGAAGCATCATCACTCAAAACATTAGAAATAATAGCAGTAATTTTTTCATCTAAAACTTTTTCTGCTTTTTTATTTTTCCATTGATATAATATTTCTCCATTAGGATCTTCCACTTTCAAAATACTTTCAGTTGGATTTTTTTGTCCATTATTAGCAAAAACACCAAAAGCAGCTGTATGTTCTATTAATTTTACTTCACCACCACCCAAAACCAAAGATAATCCAAAATTTCCTCTATCAAAAGTTGTATAACCAAGTCTCTTAGCAAACTCAATTCCTTTTTCTTCACCTACTAAATATAAAGTTTTAACAGCTGAAATATTCAAAGAACCTTGTAAAGCTTGTCGCATAGTTATTGGACCGCGTTCTTTCAAATCATAATTTTTTGGTTGATAAGGTTTACCAGAAACTGCAAAATTAGTATTAACATCCCAAAGAATTGTCTCTGGTGTGTAACCTTTTTCAAAAGCAGCCGCATAAATAATTGGTTTAAAAGATGAACCGGGTTGTCTTTGTCCCAAAGTAGCAACATTAAATTGACCATCAATT
>Ga0116189_1000761_pt1 | contig 27255 bp, 23 predicted proteins | sample AD_JPNTR3_MetaG_FD_89895 | JGI IMG/M metagenome (GOLD analysis project Ga0116189, IMG submission 89895) | Active sludge microbial communities of municipal wastewater-treating anaerobic digesters from Japan - AD_JPNTR3_MetaG | ecosystem: Engineered > Bioreactor > Anaerobic > Digestate | place... | reverse complement strand
GCTTTTGCCTGGTCGAGCCGTGCCTGCGCCGTCTTGACCAGGGTCTGGGCAGTCATCAGCTCGTTTCTCGCCGCGTCGTACAAATCGCGCGAAATCAGGTTCTGCTCGAACAGCTCCTGCTTTCGCCGAAAGCTCGCGTCGGCGATTTCTGCGGATTTGATGGCCTGCTCCAGTTCAGCTTCGGCGACGTGAACACTGGCGCGATCGCGACCGACATTCGTTTCCTGGATTATGATCTGCGCCCGCTGGTTGTTGACGTCCGCTATCGCAATGTCAAGGGCTGACTTCTGGGCCTGTGCCTCCGCCTCGTTCTGAGTAGGATCGATGCGCAGAAGAAGATCTCCCTTCCGGACCGTATCTCCTTCTTTAACAAATACTTCTGTTATTACTCCGGCGATTTCCGATTGCAGTTCAACGTATTCCTTCGGCTTGATTTCCCCTGTTGACGATACTTTTGAGATCAGTTTGGGGCGAATGTCGATTCTTTCCATCTGGACCGCAATCTGATCCTGACGCCGCGCATTGACGCTGAATCCGATAATCGCAACCAGCAGTAAGCCAAGGGCAACTATAAGGATGGTCTTCTTCTTGCGGCTTATGCTCATAATCAGTGAATACTACGGAAACCAATGGTAGAAAGTTTCCTCCACGAATGCTTTTGCCCGGCTTTCGCTGTTAACATGACTTGTCTGAGGAGGTAGGCTGGCAAGCATAACCGAATAACGAAACAAAAGAAAGGGAATATGAAACTGACCCATTTGGATGAGTCCGGCCGCGCGCGAATGGTTGACGTCAGCCGAAAGCAGGCCGGCCGACGAGAGGCTCGTGCTGAAGGCAGAGTGTTTGTATCCGCGCCCACTGCCGAACTTGTAACCGCCGCGTCCCTGCCTAAAGGCAACCCTTTTGAAGCGGCGCGCCTGGCCGGTATCCAGGCCGCCAAAATCACCAGTCAGATCATTCCTTTGTGCCACAACTTGCCGCTTGACTGGGTCAATGTGGATGTGCAGCTCGAGGGTAATTGTTTTCTCATAGCCGCCGAAGTCGTCTGTCGATCAGCGACGGGAGTGGAGATGGAAGCCCTCACCGCAGTTTCAGCGGCCGCCTTGACGCTCTACGACATGTGTAAAGCCGTGGACAAGGAGATCGTAATCGGCGATATCCGGCTGGTCTACAAGCGGAAGGAGTGAACCTTCACCAGATCTGCCAATCCTCCGCCATCAGAAACAAAGGCCCTTGCGAGGGCTCAAGAGGCGGAGTTTCAAACAGCGGGAAGGGAAGAAGGTCCAGCCAGCGTCTCTTTCGCACGAGTGGCACGACCCGAATCTTGCGATCCTCCAACCCGGCAAGCTGGCGAGCCAGCTCGAACGCCCTTCTCAAGCCTCCCCATTCGTCGATCAACCCGTTCTGCAACGCTTGATGGCCGGTCCAGACACGCCCTTCGGCAACTTCCCTGATCTGTTCAATACTTCGCTCCCGGCCCTCGGCCACTTTCTTCAGGAAAAGCTCCTCGTAAAACTCCCTCATCTGCTCCCTGACTACTTCCTGTTCGCTCTCGGTAAAAGGACGGGTGATTGACTGGTAGCCCGATCGAGCTCCGGTCTGGACGCTGTCGACGGTAATGCCAAGCCGGCCGAAAAGCCTTTGAACATTAAACTTCCCGGCAATCACCCCGATAGACCCGGTAAGGGTAGCCGGCATGGCGACGATCCGCTGTCCCGCAACAGCAATGTAGTAGCCGCCGCTGGCTGCGACGTTTCCCAGGGAGATGATGACTGGCTTCTTCTCTCCCGTCAGTTTCACGGCTCGCCAGATCAGGTCGGAGGCAACGGCCGAGCCGCCAGGACTGTTCAGGCGCAGAACCACAGCCTTGATCCGCTCATTCTTCCGGGCTGCGTTCAAGGCCTCAATCAGGCTGTCTGCGCCCAGTACCGGCCGGTGCCCCCGCGCGCGTCGGGATTCGCCCGCCATGATCATTCCCTCCGCGACGATATAGGCTATTCGCGGACGCCTGAAGGTGATTGCTCGTTTGAACCGCCCCTCTTCCGGCGCCAGCTTGCGGGCCGGAAGCTCATTTGCTCCGGGTAACTTCCGGGTTACCACCTCTTCCATTTGATCTTCGTACAAAAGCCCGTCGACCAAGCCGCGTTCCCTGGCCTTCCGGGCAGTATACGGTCCCGAGTCGATCCATTCCCGGACCTGCTCAGGGGCAACTTTCCTCGCTTCGGCCACCTTGTGCGTAACTCGCTCCTGAATGTCCGACAGGATAGACAGGCTCATCGCACGGCTGGCTTCAGACATCCTCTCGCGGTTGAAAATCTCTGCCGCAGACTTGTACTGACCCAGACTGAAAATCTCCGGCTCCACACCGAGATAGTCCAAGGCATTCTTGAAAAAGAAGATCTCCGCTCGCAACCCGATCAGATCGATCCCACCCGAGGGCGCCAAGTAAATCTCTTGTGTGCCGCATCCCAAGTAGTAGAGGCGATTATCAGCCTGCTGAAGAAAGGAAATCGACTTCTTCCCTGCTCGGTGGAATTTATCAAGCTCCGCGTGAATTTCCTCGATCTGTGCCCAGCCAATGTTCACCTCTCTTATGACCAGGATCAGCAGCTGGACTCGAGGTGAGCGCGTCGCCGCACCAATGACAGTCAGGAGTCGCAACAGATCAATCTGGCTCTTTGAGGAAAACAGCCCTTCGGATCGTTCCTCCACGACCGCGTTCTTGAGCGTAAGTGTCACATATTGGGGACGGCCCGTCATCTTTGATTCATCATAACGCATACCGCGAACGCGCGAATCGTCGCGCCAGCCGTTTGCTATAATTCTCCTGTGCCCCTGATCCTCGCTTTATTGCTGTTTTTATTTGCAGGCCAGCAGGCCGAGCCTCCGGCCGAGAAACCCCCGGACAAAGGTCCCGGGTATCGCATCGGGGTTGCGGTCAACCAGGTCTTTCTGCCCGTCAGCGCGCGCTCCTACGGAGGGGGCTTTGTGCGCGGACTGACCAAGGATGACTTTCAAATTCTGGAGGATGGAGTCAAGCAGGAAATCGTTAACTTCTACGCTGAGGCGTCCCTGCCCGTCCACGTGGTCCTGCTGCTGGATATAAGCGGAAGCACTCGCTCGGTTCAGGGCGAGATCCGGCGGGCGGCTCTAGAATTTGTGAGGAATTTGTCTCCCGACGACCGGGTTGCGGTGATCGTTTTCAACTACCAGCCTCGCCTGATCCTGAACTGGACCAACGATCTGGACAAGATTCGAACCTCTCTGGAAAGCGTTTATCCGCGCGGAAATACCGTCCTTCTTGATGCCTTGTACGTGACGTTCGACGACCTCCTGAAGGGTGTCGAAGGACGAAAAGCCGTCATTCTCCTGACCGACGGCGCTGATACGGGGAGCATGGTAGACCGGGACGAGGTTGTGCGACTCGCGCTTGAATCAGAAGCCGTTGTCTATACCGTTTCAAAACTAGACGAATACTGGGCTGGGGCGATTGCCGCACGCATTGAGTACCAGGCAGCCGCTCAACTGGTGCCCAAAGAGTTGACCGATGAGTACATTATCGGCAACAAACGCTTTCTCGAGCGCATCTCGCAACAAACCGGGGGCAAAGTGCTCGACACGCGCGCCTACGCTAGCTTGACCGATATCTACAAGGCGGTTGCCGACGAGCTGAAGAACCAATACTACATATCCTACATTCCCAAAAACATCTTAAGGGACGGCTCTTGGAGGACTCTTGAGGTACGATCACTAAAGCCGGGCGTGATCGCGTCGACTAAACCCGGCTACTACGCTCCTCGCGATTCGGCGGCCGCTGCGCAGTAAAGGCGCGAAGGACCGGCCGGAGGTAGAAGGCATCTTGACTCCTCCCCCCGTACGGGCAAGAATAAATCTAAGAGGTTCTTTCCCCTTCAGGCCGGTATCGCCTGCATCCCTTCTTTTAAACCTCGATCAAGCCATTTCGGCAAAGGAGTGACTTATGGAAGGCACGTATACCCCCACCCCACCGCACACCGAAGGTCCGGTTGCCCGAGCCATAGAAGAGCAGACGTCGAAGCTGCCTTCTGATACGTTTCTATGGGCGGCTGTCGGTTCGATAGTTGGCTCGGCCATGCTCCGAGCGTTCGGCAAGGCCGACGCGGCTGTTTTCGTCGGGCAATGGGCGCCGACGCTCCTGATTCTCGGCCTTTACAACAAGATCGTGAAGGTCCAGGGGCACGACAGGTTTTCTTGATCAACTTGACAGAGCCTGGAAAGCGCTGCGCGTCAGGCTCTGTTCGCTCAACTTTAGTCAGCTAATAGCACTATCTCCAACTGCTAGAAGCTCAATCTCAACGCGAGTCGTCTGCTTTTCTTTACCCGCGCGTTTAAACCTCTGAAATGGGTTTGACACAATCACAATCAATCTGTTAACCTTGCAAATCGTACCGAATTGGTCCTATTATTTTTTCGGACGGGTTAAGTTCGAATGATTCGAATGAGCAAGCAGACGGACTATGGAATTCTCCTGTTGACGGAGTTCGCTGGAGATCCGGCGGGGTTGACGCTAAGTGCGCGCGAGTTATCGGAGCGAGCAGGTTTGCCTTTGCCGATGGTCAGCAAGATTTTGAAGGTCTTGACTCGAGGCGGTTTGTTACTGTCGCATCGTGGCGCTCGGGGCGGCTACCGGCTTGCGCGGCATCCCAACCAGATAACCGTAGCGGACGTTATCGGCGCCCTGGATGGACCGTTTGCCATGACAGAATGTGTGGACGCGCCGGGCGATTGCCGGCAGGAATCCACCTGCCGTGTGCGCGCGAACTGGCATCTCATAAATCAGACTGTTCTCAAAGCCTTGGACAATATCACCCTTCGGGACATGACTCGTCCTTTGTCGCCTCCGCTGATTCCCCTTGTGGAGCGAGCGGCGGGGCCGATAAAGGTGGCCTGAAGCCTGAACCTGCTAAACCGATATCCCTAAAAAACTGATCAGTAAGGAGTCTGAATGGCGACCGAAACTCAACAGATCCAAGACCTGGCGAATCAGGAATATAAATATGGTTTCTACACCGAGATCGAAACCGATGCGGTGCCTCCCGGTTTGAATGAGGACATCATTCGCCTTATTTCCGAAAAGAAAGGCGAACCCGATTTCATGCTGGAGTGGCGGCTGCGCGCTTATCGTCACTGGGTAACCCTCGAGGAGCCCCATTGGGCGAATGTCACATACCCGCCCGTTGATTACCAGTCGATCATTTACTACTCGGCGCCTTCCAGGAAGGCAGCAAAGAGCCTGGAAGAGGTGGACCCGGAAATTCTGGAGACATATCGGAAACTGGGCATTCCGCTCGAGGAACAGGAACTGCTGGCGGGTGTTGCCGTAGACGCCGTATTTGACAGTGTGTCCGTGGCGACGACATTCAAAGAAAAACTCGCGGAACTGGGGATTATCTTCTGCTCTTTCTCCGAGGCCGTGCAGAATCACCCAGAACTGGTGAAGAAGTACCTGGGGTCTGTCGTTCCTTACAACGACAACTTCTTTGCCTGTTTGAATTCGGCAGTCTTCAGTGACGGTTCGTTTTGCTACGTTCCGAAAGGGGTACGCTGCCCCATGGAGCTTTCAACTTACTTCCGAATTAACGCGGCCAAGACCGGGCAATTCGAGCGCACCCTGCTGATTGCAGACGAGGGCGCGTATGTGAGTTACCTGGAGGGATGCACAGCGCCCATGCGCGATGAAAACCAGTTGCATGCGGCGGTTGTGGAACTGGTGGCGCTTGACAACGCCGAAATCAAGTATTCGACGATTCAGAACTGGTATCCGGGTGACGACGAAGGACGCGGCGGGATATACAACTTCGTGACGAAGCGAGGCAAGTGCGCCGGAGTCAATTCCAAGATCTCCTGGACCCAGGTCGAGACCGGGTCAGCGATCACCTGGAAGTACCCCAGCTGCATTTTGATGGGGGATAACTCGGTCGGCGAATTCTATTCGGTCGCCTTGACCAAGAAGCGACAGCAAGCCGATACCGGCACCAAGATGATTCACATTGGAAAGAACACCCGCAGCACCATCGTGTCCAAAGGCATTTCAGCCGGCTTCGGACAGAATACCTATCGAGGACTGGTGACAATTCTGGGTGGCGCCGACCAGGCGAGGAATTACACGCAGTGTGATTCGATGCTGATCGGAGACAAGTGCGGGGCGCATACTTTTCCATACATCGAAATTAAGAACAGCACTGCTCAAATGGAGCACGAGGCTTCCACTTCGAAGATCGGCGAGGACCAGATCTTCTATTGCCAGCAGCGCGGCTTGTCCGCTGAAGATGCGATTTCAATGATCGTCAACGGGTTCTGTAAGGAAGTGTTCAAGGAACTCCCGATGGAGTTTGCGGTTGAAGCCCAGAAGCTGCTGAGTGTGAGCCTGGAGGGCAGTGTCGGTTAACAAGAACGACCGCCCAGAATTACCTTTCCGGAGTCGCACGTCGAAACTGGAGAAAGAAAAGACGCGGAAATTGGAGAACGAAAAAACACATGTTGGAAATACGAAATCTGCACGTCAGCGCGAATGATAAGCCGATCCTGAGGGGAATCAGTCTCACCGTAAAGAAGGGTGAAGTGCACTCTATCATGGGTCCCAACGGATCCGGAAAGAGCACCCTGGCCCAAGTTCTGGCCGGACGGGAAACATATGAAGTGACCGAAGGCGAGGTTCTTTACGAGGGAAAGAACCTTCTTGACATGGCGCCCGAAGAGCGGGCCCGAGAAGGCCTCTTCATGGCCTTTCAGTACCCGGTCGAGATTCGGGGGGTCAGCAACATGTATTTTCTGCGGGCCGCATTGAACGCGATTCGCAAGCACCGAGGGGAAAGTGAGGTCGACGCCATGGACTTCCTTTCAGTGGTGCGCAGCAAAATGAAGCTGCTCCAGATGGACGAAAGCCTGATCAACCGAGCCGTGAACGAAGGCTTCTCCGGCGGCGAGAAGAAACGCAACGAGATCTTTCAACTTGCGGTTCTCGAACCACGCCTGGCGATTCTCGATGAAACCGACTCGGGACTAGATATCGACGCTCTCAAAATCGTGGCGCAGGGTGTCAATGCTTTGCGCAGCCCTGATCGAGCCTTTCTGGTGATTACGCACTATCAACGTCTGCTCAATCACATTGTTCCCGATTACGTTCATGTTCTTGCAGAAGGCCGAATCGTGCTTTCCGGTGACAAGCAGCTGGCCTTGGAGTTGGAGGACAAGGGTTATTCCTGGCTGGAGAACGAGCCGGCCCTCTAACCTCAACTGACGAAGCTGATTTGTCGATACCGCAAGGCTCTCGACAAATCAGCGCCCGTCATAGCGCCGCTGTCGGCAGGCAACATTCACATTCAATAAAGAAACACCCCATGATTGAAGCCGTACGAAAAGAAAAAGATCAATTTCTCGCGAACTTCGCTGAATTCGAGCGACAGGAGGCCGGCGCGGTCCCAGACTGGCTGCAACAACTCCGCAAGACCTCCATCCTGCGAGTTGCTGAATACGGTTTTCCTGTCGTTCAGGATGAAGACTGGAAGTACACAAATCTGGCGCCCCTATCCCGCGTGCCTTTTCGGCTGCCGGTTCGTTCCAAACTGTCGCGCCGGCTGTCCGATCATTGGCTTCTTAAGGTTCCGGGTGCACGCCTCGTATTCGTTAACGGGTTCTACGATGAGGAGCTATCGAGGCTGGAAGGGCTGCCGGAAACAGTTCACCTGTTGAGCCTTTCACAAGTTCTGGCCCAGAATCCGGAACTCCTTGCCCGGCACCTGAGTCGTTACGCGGACCCGAGCGAACACGCCTTTGTGGCCTTAAACACGGCCTTCTTGCGTGAGGGCTCAGTGCTGGTTATCCCTCCCGATACCGTACTGGAAACCCCGGTGTCTTTGATTTACGCCACTACCAACGCGCCTGAGCCGTTTGCCGTTCATCCTCGAACCCTGGTGCTGGTTGGTGCAAACAGTCAGGCCAAAATAGCGGAAGGTTTTCTGGGGGAAACCGGCCAGACTTATTTCTGCAACCCGGTTACCGAGCTGGTTGTGGGGGATGGAAGTGTTGTCGACCACTACACAGTCCAATCCGAAGGCGATAAGGGATTTCACATCGGCACCATGCGAACCTGGCAGGAAAGGAGCAGCACGCTTCGTCTTGCCTCCTTCGACGTTGGCGGCTCCCTAGTGCGGCACAATCTGACGGTTACGCTGGACGGAGAGGGCGCCAATGCCCTGCTCGACGGGCTGTACCTGGGCGCGGACGAACAGCACATCGATAACCATACGCGCATCGAGCATGTAAAGCCGCACTGCGACAGTCGCGAGCTCTACAAGGGCATTCTGACCGATTCTTCGCGGGCGGTCTTCCACGGACGCATCGTGGTTTCTCAAGGCGCGCAGAAGACCGACTCCAAGCAAACCAACAACAATTTGCTCTTGTCCAACGAGGCGCTGGTAAACACCAAGCCTCAGCTGGAGATCTATGCCGATGACGTAAAATGCACGCATGGCGCAACGATCGGGCGACTTGAAGAAGATGCAATCTTCTACTTGAGATCCCGAGGAATAGACAAGCAGGCTGCGGCTAATATACTGATCTACGCCTTTGCGAGCGAAATCATCGAGCAGGTGAGGATAGAAGAGCTTAGAAACCACCTTGACGAGTTCTTGTTCAATTGGCTTGGCCAGGTCAAGGCCTAAGGAATCAGTGGGTGAGGAAAATGAGTGCGATCAATGCCGCCCAACGTGCAACCGAGCGGGATGCGGCCGAATTCGATGTTGAAAAAGTCCGAGCCGATTTTCCCATCCTGAAGCAGCAAATTCATGGTCATCCCCTGGCCTATCTGGATAACGCGGCGACCAGCCAGAAGCCGAAATCCGTTATTGAGGCGATCAGTCGTTTCTATTCAACGGACAACGCCAATATTCACAGGGGCGTCCACCTGCTCAGCCTAAGAGCGACGGACGCCTATGAAGGGGCACGCGAGAAACTGCGACGGTTCATCAATGCCGCCGAGTCTCGGGAAACGATCTTTGTAAGGAGCACGACAGAAGCGGTAAACCTGGTCGCTCGCTGTTATGGCAGCCGTCACGTGAGCGCCGGCGACGAGATTGTGATTTCCGCCATGGAACATCATTCGAACATTGTTCCGTGGCAGATGCTTTGCGAGGAGAAGGGGGCGAAGCTCCGCATCATCCCGATCACCGAGGAGGGTGAGTTGATTATGGAGGAGTATGAGAAACTCCTTGGACCTCGCACTCGTCTCGTTTCTATTGTTCACCTGTCCAATGTGCTGGGGACGGTTAACCCGGTCAAAGAGATCATTCGCTTAGCCCATGCTCACGGGGTCCCGGTTTTTGTAGATGGGGCTCAAAGTGCTTCCCACCTGCCGATCGATGTTCTGGACCTCGATTGTGATTTCTACGCTTTCTCCGGACACAAACTGTACGGCCCTTCGGGTATTGGCGTTCTCTATGGTAAGGCGCGGCTGCTTGAGGAGATGCCTCCGTACCAGGGTGGCGGAGACATGATCAGCACCGTCACCTTCGAGAAGACACGCTACAATGTCCTGCCGTATAAATACGAAGCGGGTACGCCTAATATCGCCGGGGCGGTTGGGCTCGGTGCCGCCGTTGATTACCTGGAATCGCTAGGGATGGACAAGGTCGTCCGTTATGAGGAGGAGCTGCTGCGTTACCTCATGGAACGGCTGCAGACCATCCCGGGGGTGAAATTAATCGGCACGGCCCCGGGCAAGGCGAGTGTGCAGTCTTTTGCGATTGACGGGATTCATCCTCATGATATCGGAACAATTGTCGACGAGCACGGGGTGGCAATCCGGACCGGGCATCACTGCGCTCAACCCCTGATGGATTTTTATCAAGTCCCGGCAACAGCCAGAGCATCTCTGGCCTTTTATAATACCTTTGGGGAGATCGATGCCTTGATTGCGGCTCTTCATAAGGTGATCGAGGTCTTCAAATGAAAGCGGAACCGACGCATGTCCTACTTCAACGAGCTTTACCAGGAAGTGATTCTTGATCACAACAAACGGCCGCGTAATTTCGGCGAGTTGTCAGAAGCTAACAGCCAGGCTCACGGAAACAATCCTTTGTGTGGCGATCGCCTCACTGTTTATGTGCGGCTCGACGGGAACACCATCGCGGAGGTGCGGTTCAAAGGGGCAGGTTGCGCTATTTCCACCGCATCCGCCTCGCTGATGACCGAAGCACTCAAAGGAAAGACTGTTGAGGAGGTTGAGCAGCTCTTCCAAAAATTCCACGCCATGGTCACTGGGAAGGAGATGTCAGAACAATCCGCTGCCGACCTTGGGAAGCTGACCGTCTTCCGCGGAGTGAGCGAATACCCGATAAGAGTGAAATGTACAACGCTGGCTTGGCACACCATGCTTGCTGCTATTCACCGCTCGGACGAAACCGTTTCTACGGAGTGAAGTACCATGTCTGATTTTGAAAACGTGGAGAAAAACCTGGCCCCCAGCCCTGAAGATTTGGATCTTATTCGGCAAAAGGTCGTAGACACTTTGTGCACGATCTTCGATCCCGAAATCCCGGTCAACATTTATGAATTGGGGCTTATATACAACTTGGATGTACAGCCCGACGGCCGAGTCGACATCCGCATGACACTGACCTCTCCTATGTGCCCGGTGGCCGGTTCGCTGCCGCCCGAAGTGGAAGAAAAAGTCAGTGCAGTTCCCGGTGTGACTGCGGTCAACGTGGAACTGGTATGGGATCCGCCGTGGAGCATGGAGAAGATGTCTGAAGCAGCCAAGCTGCAGCTGGGATTCTTCTAGCGAGCGGCTTATTCGCGTAATCCGTGTGATCCGTTTTATCCGCGGGTAACCGGCCCGCGGATAAAACGGATCACACGGATAAGCCCGCCGGTTATTTTTCATAGCTTCTCATTTAACCCCCCCTTAAGACGCGCCAAACCCTCCGTTTCGTCGTATACTCCATCATTTGCATGAAGGTGATTGTCAATCCGGCGGCCGGGCGGGGCCGCGGGTCTAAACAAATTCCCCGGCTTCGTAAGCTTTTGAAAGAGCGCCGGATCGAGCATGAATTGCTGATTACCCGGGAGCGCGGTCACGCGACCGAGTTAGCGAAGCAGTTGGTTGAATCGGGTGTTAAGCGTGTTATCGTCGCCGGTGGCGACGGCACAATCTCCGAAGTCGTCAACGGGCTTGCCGGAACTTCGGTTGAAATTGGAATTGTGTCGTTTGGCACCGGCAACGATATCGCAAGGACGCTGAATCTGCCGTACAATGACGTTGCCAGGGCCTTGGATGTGGCAGTGGCTGGCCGGGTCCGCGACATTGATCTGGGGATGGAGCGCGGACGCTTTTTCGTCTCAGGCGCTGGCCTGGGCTTTGCGGCGGACGTTGTGGAGCAGTCCAGAAGGGCAACCTGGTTAAGAGGGCCGGCGGCATTCTTCTACGCGGTTCACCGGGTGCTTCACAGGCTGCGCGTTATTGAGGTTTTGCTCGAGATCAATGGCCAGGCACGAGAGGTCGAGTGTGTTGCGGTCCTGGTCCAGAATACGGCGTACACGGGGGGAGGACTCCTGATCGCCCCGCGAGCCATGATAGATGACGGTCTGTTGGATGTTGTGATCATCGGTCCAATCGGACGGCTGGATCTCGTATGGAATTTCCCCAGGCTTTACCGGGGGACTCATACAGATCATCCGAAATTCGCACTGTTCCGAGCGAGTAAGGTACGGATCGAGACGGCCGTTCCCTTGCCTAAGATGATGGACGGCGACATCTGGGGAGCTTCGCCGCTTGAGGCGGAGGTTGCAAGTCAGGCCGTAAAGGTTGTGGTCGATCATGAATAGGATAACCAGTTTTCTAGAAGGCAAAACGGTCTTCATAACCGGCGCCACAGGTTTCCTGGGTCAACCGTTGGTCGAGAAAATCTTGTGGTCCGCGCCGAACGTCAGGCGCATTTACGTCTTGATACGGCCAAAGCGATTGGGCGGGAGACAGATTTCGAGTCAGCAGCGGTTGGAGAAGGAGCTTTTCCGATCGAGCGTCTTTGAGCGAATGCGAGCCGTTTACGGCGACGGGCTTGGTGAGTTTCTGAGGGAGAAACTTGTTGCTGTCCCAGGAGATATCTCACTCGATGGTCTGGGCATTCCCGCAGAGCTGTACGAGACGATTCGAAACGAAGTCGATATCGTCATCAACAGCGCGGCAGTGGTTTCCTTCGACTCCCCGCTGGATTCGGCGCTCGCATTGAACGTCCTCGGTGCGCAGCGAGTCGCCCGGTTTGCCAACGACTGTCCCAAAGCCATCCTTATCCATGTTTCAACGGCGTATGTGAGCGGGACCCGGCGCGGTGCCATCCCCGAAACCAACTACCACAAAGTGGAAGCGGGCGAATCGAGCGATCCTTTTCCATTATGCGCGTTTACAGACGTTGACCTGGACATCCAGGAGATCTGCCGGATTATCCAGGAAGTTCGTGAGGAAGCCCAAAGCCCGGCGGTCGATAGAAAGCTCACTGAGCTACTCTTAAAGCGCCGCAAAAGCGCCAACGGCGTTCGGCAGCCGCGCCGGCGGGAACAGCGCGAAAGTCTGCGGAAAAAATGGCTGGAAACGCGGTTGATTGAAGCCGGAATGAGCCTCGCGCGACGACGCGGTTGGAATGACACGTATACCTACACCAAGGCAATGGGGGAGCAGCTCGTCGCGAAAGAACGCGCCGGTCGGCCCACCGTCATAATTCGTCCTTCGATCATAGAAAGCAGCTTGTCCGAGCCGTGCCCTGGATGGCTGGACGGCCTCCGAATGGCGGATCCACTCATCGTGGCGATCGGGAAAGGGCGGCTTAAATCCCTTCCGCTTGATCCCAATGTCGTGCTCGATCTTGTTCCGGTCGACATGGTGGTCAACGTGCTGCTGGCTTCGCTGTTGGATGCCGAGGAGAAGGGCAATCTGCGTATCTACCAGATCGCGACCGGACATCTTAACCCGGCCACACTGGGACAGCTGTACCAGCTCATCTATCGTTATTTCAGTCAGAATCCCATGCTGGACAGGGCGGGACAGCCGATCCGGGTCAAGAAGCTCAGTTTCCCGCGACGCAGCACTTTCCGCCTGCAGCACCGTCTGCGAGATGTTCCACTCGACACTGTGGAACGCACTCTCGAAAAACTCTCTATTTTCTCCGCGACACAGAAGTACCGGAGGCGAGTTTCGGCCGCTCGAGCGGCCAACCAGAAGCTTTACTACTACGGCGAGATCTATGAGCCGTATCTGAATCTTCACTGCCGCTTCCAAATTGAGAACAGCCTGGCTTTGCTGGATCGTCTGACCCCGGCGGAGCGGGAGGAATTTGACTTCGACGTCACCCGGCTCAACTGGCGCCACTATGTTCAGAATGTGCACATCCCCGGTGTCAAGAAGTACATCCTCAAAATGCAGGGGGAGGGCACGCTTGAGATCCAGGGTGATTCGATTTCCGGATCCCCGGAAGGCGGTACGATTTACGACTTGCTGGTCAGCACTGCCAAAGAGTTCGGCCTAAAGACGGCCATGCAGATCAAGCGAGATGGTATTTGGCACCGATTTTCCTACCAGGAAGTGCTTGTCCGGGCTGACCGGATTGCTGTCCGTCTTGCCGGGTTTGGTCTCCAGAAGGGAGACCGACTGGTCCTGTTTTCCGAAAACCAGCCGGAGTGGGGCATTACCTATTTTGCTGCCGCCTCCTTGGGCCTTGTCGTGGTTCCCTTGGATTCCCAGACCTGGGCGCGGGAGGTTTGGTCGGTTGCCCGGTTTACCGAGGCGAAAGCGATCCTTGCCTCGGAGTCGTGCTTCCGTTCTTTTTCGTCAGAACTGCTCGCCGAGGAGATGGAAAAGACGCAGCCCGTCCTGCTGCTGAACGTCAACCGGGAATGCTTGCCGTTTGAAGGCTTCCCTGTCTCTTGCAGCGAGACTACATCGGCGGATGCCGGCGATCAGTGGCCGGTTGTCGCCGTCAGTCCGGACGATCCGGCCTCGATCATCTTCACCACCGGAACATTAGTCGACCCGAAAGGCGCGGTTCATACGCATCGGAACTTTCTGAGCAATCTGTTTGCGGTGAAGCATTACCTGCCGCTTTCTTCGGAAGATAATCTGCTCTCGGTCTTGCCGCTTTACCACGCACTCGAGTTTACTTGCGGTTTCCTGGCCGCCTTTAGCGCCGGTGCGACAATCACCTACCTGCGCTCCCTGAAACCCAAGGTCATCCTCGAGACTATGCGCGAAACGGGCACGACGACGATGTTGGGTGTTCCAACCCTCTATGCCCTGATAAGAGATGACCTGGAACGCCGAGTTCTGGGAACCTCCAAATCGGCTCTCAGGTCGAACATCATGGAAACATCCAAGCAGATCAGCCATTCGATCGCGCGGACGCTGGGGAGGAACATCGGGAAGAAACTGTTTGCTCGAGTGCACGAGGAGTTCGGCGGAAAACTGCGATTGCTTGTGAGCGGGGGGTCGGCCTTGGGCTGTCACCTCTACGATGACTTCAAGGCGCTTGGTCTTACGATTTACGAAGGATACGGCCTGACCGAAACGGCGCCTGTCCTGACCGTCAACCCATGGAATCTGAGTCGACGAGGATCGGCTGGTAAAGCCGTTCCCGGAGTGGAGATCAGTATCTTCCGGCCGGACAAGAATGGCGTCGGTGAAATCGTGGCGAGGACTCCGAGCCTGATGAAGGAGTATTTTCGCAACGAACGTGCCACCAAGGAGGTCCTGCGAGAGGGCTGGTTCCACACTGGAGATCTCGGCTGGGTCGACGAGGATGGCTATATTTACATAACCGGCCGGATCAAGGACGTGATCGTTACGGGCGCCGGGAAAAATGTCTATCCGTGCGATCTAGAAGCCATTTATCAGCGCATTCCGGAGATCTCCGAAATCTGTGTTTTTGGCATCAGGAATGGCCTGACTGAAGACGTGCACGCCATTGTCCGCCCGAACGAAAACCTCTTGGGCGAATTGCCTCCAAGCGAGGCGAAAAAGAGAATTCAGCGAGAGATTCAGAAGCTTGGCCGCGAATTGCCCAGCTATCAGCGATTTCAGCATGTCCACTTGCGAACCGAGCCTTTTCCCAGAAAAGACGACGGTACGATCGATCGGGACCAAGTGAAAGCCGCCCTGATAGAGGCTTTGGAAGGGAAAAGACAAGCGGTAGAAGCGGCCAGAATTCCATCCGGGGCTTCGGTGTACGAAGTACTGACGGCGGAGTTGTCCCGGCTCTCTCGCGTGCCTGCCAAGGACATTACACCCGAGAGCAATCTGTACTCCGACCTCGGCCTGGATTCTCTGATGGCGATCGAGTTGCTGCTGTTCGTCGAGAATCGCTTCGGCGTATCGGTTCCCGACGACAAGGCTGCCAAGCTCCAGACGGTCAGTGACGTGCTAGCCGTAATTCGGGCTGGGAGCGACTCGGCGGCGCCGGCTCAACCTCGTCAGGGAAAAGCCGGATATGGCTCGGCTCTCACTTACTCCGAACGGTCTTCGATGAATCGCTTCCTGCTGGCGCTTTCCTTCGGAAGCATGAAAATGCTTTACCAGAACTATTTCGACCTGGAACTCGCCAACCCGGATAAGTTGCCAAAAGGTACCTCGTACATCATTGCGGCTAACCACGCGAGTCATCTCGACTCCGGCGCGATTATCTCAGCCCTTGGCACTGCGCTTGGCCTTCGGGAAGCCCGCAAACTGCACGTGCTGGGCGCCCGTGACTACTTTTTCGATTCCCCGGTCAAGAGCTGGTTTTTCAGCACGTTTTTGAATGTGATTCCCATTGATCGGGAAGACACCTCGCTGTCCGGTCTTCGTATGGTCCAATCCATCGTTTCTCGGGGTGAACCGATTCTCATTTTCCCCGAAGGAACGCGGTCGCGCACCGGCCAGTTGCAGGGATTCAAGCCAGGCCTCGGCTCGCTGGCCAGGGAGTTAAAAGTTCCCATCGTGCCCGCTTACATCGGAGGAACTCGAGAGGCGATGCCAGTCGGTAAGTTGCTCCCGCGGCGCACTAAGGTCAGAGTTGTTTTCGGGCCGGCTATTTCAGTTGACGGGGATGATGTCAACGGAAACCCCAGCAGGGACGAGCACTATCGCGCCATTGTCGAAAAAGTGCGGAACGCTATCGAGGAGCTGAGGAACAAGTTCGAAGTACAGGGCGCTGCGAGTTGAGGCGAAAGCAAGGCGCCACCGAGATGAATGAGGATTCAGTCCAATTCACCAAACGCGGGCAGAGGCTGAGATTTCACTGCGGCGACCAGTTGAGATGGGAAGAAGTGCCGGAAGACTCGCGTGTGATCTACGCCCCCGAACCTCTTCCCCCGATAACCGATCTAGAAAGTGCAGTCGAAAAGGCGGTTGAGAACCCTCTCGGCTGTGCCCCCCTTTCTGCCCAGCTCGGGCCCGACAAAAGGGTTACGATTGCTTTCGATGATTTGTCAGTCCCGATTCCGCCTATTTCTGAGCCTGATCCAAGGCAGGTGGTTATTGAGCTGTTGCTCGATAAGATAGTCAGAAAGGGCGTGACCGACGTTCATCTGATAGCAGCCACCGGATTGCATCGGAAGATGACCCCACAGGAGCTTCGGCGAATGCTGGGGCCCCGGATTTTCGATTCCTGTTACCCGGAAACCCTCTATTGTCACGACGCCGAGGACAGCGACGGCAATCAGTTCCTGGGCAAGACTGACGAAGGCGAAGTCGTGGAATTGAATCGGCGGGCCGTGACTTCGGACCTTCTTATCTACGTCAGTATCATCTTTTCACCCATGGAGGGGGGACATAAGTCGATCCATACGCGGTTGGCAACCTACCGCTGTGCTCGCTACCACCACAATGTGGAGTGCATGCTGGGGTCGGCATCATATATGGATCCGGCCCACTCGAAGATTCACGCGGTCTTCAAAAGGATGGGGGAGGTTACTTCGCGTAATCTGAATACCTTCCATATCGAGATGACCCTGAACACCCAGGCCTTCCCCCCGGCGTTGTCTTTCCTATCGGCGCGGGAAAGCGTTCAGTCGCTCAAAGAGACTCTTTACCTGCACGCCGCCCGCGGACTTCTTCAGATCATGCCCGGCCGAATAATCAACGGGATCAGGAATCGCCTTCACGCCGGGTACGGGGTGATCAGCGTTCAGGCCGGAACAGCCGATGCTGTTCATCCCGTAACGCTTAAGAATATTCACCGGCAGCAGCTGGTTTCCGTTAAGGGCCAGACCGACATTCTGGTGGCCGGAATCCCAAATTTGGGGCCTTATTCGATTAACTCGTTGATGAATCCGATCCTGGTGGTGAATCTGGCCGCCGGCCACCTGTTTAATCTGAGTGTCGGCCAGCCGTTGGTGCGTCGGGGCGGCGTGTTGATCATCATGCATCCGATGCAGCGGCAGTTCGATGAGGAAAGGCACCCATCGTACCTGGAGTTTTTCGACCGTGTGCTGGCTGACGTTCGTGATCCCTACCTGATCCAGGATCATGAGGAGGAGTTCGCCTCAAACGAGCAGTACATCGAGCGGTACCAGCACCAATACGCCTTCCATGGAGTTCACCCATTTCATGCCTGGTACTGGGCCATTCAAGGGATGGAGTACCTGAGCCGAATAATCGTGGTCGGCGCCCGCGACGCGGCTGTCGTTGAGCGCATTGGCTGGGATAGCGCTTCCAGCCTGCGCGAGGCGATTGATATTGCCAGGACAACCCTGAACAAAAGCAAGCCTACCGTTTCGGTATTCCATTGGCCGCCGCTGTTCCTGACCCGTGTGACCTGATTGGCATCTTCAGCCCGTCTCACTCGGCTGGACCGTGCAGCGCCTTTCTCAGGACCTCCGGCGCGACGTTCCCGCCGCTTAGCACCAATACGGTGTTCTGTTTCGGGATCTTGCCTTCCATCAGCGCCGCCAGGGTCACGGCGCCGGAAGGTTCCACGACCAGCCGATCTTCTTCATGGAGGAATCGCACCGCCTCGAGGATCGCTATTTCTGACACGGTCACAACCTCGTCGACGTATTTGAGGATCAACGGGAAAGTGACAGCGCCGGGTCGGGTTACGCAGAGGCCCTCGGCCACGGTCCGGGCTTTTTCGATGCTCCGATAGTCGCGGGCCTGGAATGACAGATAGGTCGCATTGGAGCCTAGCGGTTGGACGCCCCAGATCCGCACCGCCGGTTTGAGGAGCTTAACAGCGGCTGCCGCTCCGCTGATTAGTCCTCCTCCGCTGATCGGGACAACCAGGTTTTCGACTTGTGGCGCTTGTTCCACGATTTCCGCGCCAAGCGTCGTGCTACCCAGCACTGCGAAAACGTGGTCGTAGGGAGCGATCTCAATTCGACCCTCGGTTTGGGCGATTTTCGCCACCATTTCCGCCCGCGCCTCAAACCGATCGTCGCATAAGACGACCTCGCCACCCCATCGGATGGTTCGTTCGACTTTGATGGGGTTAGACGATTTCATCATCACGATTTTCGCCGAAATACCGAGTTGCCGGCCGGCATAAGCCGTAGCCAGCGCGAAATTCCCCGAACTCGAAGTGACCACTCCCTTGGCTCGTGATTCGTCGGGCAGACGCAGGAGCTGGGAAAAGGCGGTTCTCACCTTGAAGGAGCCGGTCAGTTGCAGGTTTTCAGCCTTCAGCCACACCTGCGAGTCAAACGACGTGGGCAAGACGGGCGTGAGCCGAATGCGGGAAGCGAGAAGCGCCCGGGTCTCATCTATAGCCGTCTTGTCAAATTGAAACTTTGACCTATGGGGGTCCATCATAATGAAGGACATCTTACCGGAGAATAAGAGGAGTACTTATGCTGATTAAGAGAATCTTATTGGCGAGTCTGCTGTTACTGGCCCCGGCGGCTTGTAGTCGATCAGAAGAGCCGCAGGAAGAGAAACCTCAAGTGGCGATGGCTGAGCCACCGCAGCAGCAACCCGAACAGCAGCCGCCTGCTGCGCAGACGCCCGAACCCGACTATCAGGCAGCCGAGCCGGCGCCGGTGGAAAAGCCGGCAGCCCCGGTCCAACGGCCTCGGACGCGACAGCGAACGGCTCGCCCCGCACCCCAGCCAGTTGATGAACCCTATACGCCTCCGGCGGTTGAACAACCGAGCACTGATCGAGATGTCGCTCGGGATTCTGAACCCATCGTTCCTCCTTCGCCGTCACGGCGCATGGACGGCGGCGTGGCAACGCCGATGGAGTCCGGACGAAGTGCTGTCAACACGCCCGCACCTCCTCCCCGGCCGGTTACCGCGGTTCTGCCCGAAGGGACGGTCATTGATGTCCGGCTTGACGACTACCTAAGCTCGGCCACGAACCGGGTCGGAGACACTTTCGACGCGATTCTGGACCGCGACTTGATTGTCAACGGACAAATGCTGGCGCCCAAAGGCAGCAAGGTGACTGGCAAGATCAGCGATGTCGCCGGCGCGGGCAAGGTGAAAGGATTGGCGCGTATGGCGCTGGTCCTTACCGCTATCAACGTGGGAGAGGAACGTTATCTGATCGATACCAACACGATCAGGGTTGAGGCCGAGAACACCAAGGCGCGTGATGCCAAGACAGTGGGCGCCGGTGCGGCCATCGGCGCGGCTATTGGCGCCATTGCCGGCGGTGGCAAGGGCGCTGCCATTGGTGCGGCCATCGGCGGCGGCGCGGGCACAGCCGGAGTCCTCGCCACCAAGGGGAAGGAAGTCGAATTTCAGCCGGAACATAAGATGAGCTTCCGACTGGAAAAAGACGTCGAGATGAAGATCCGGTAAGGATGTCAGCGGCCGGGCCTAGGTGATCCGGCCGCTCTCAGGTAGTGACTTTGGGAGGGACTGTCCCTACTTTTCTCCGCCTGACACTCCTCCTTTGTAAACCCTAACTTGCCGTTTGTATTATATTTGTGGTCGCATTCCCATGGTTTGACTTCCATGGGTGGTGGCCTGGGGCCGTGCCGGCCGGTTAAGCGCAGGCTTTCCGTCGCCGGCGCGATGAGAAAACAGTTGCGCCTGTTGAGGTTCTCGGGAATAGTATATCCGGCCGGGATGAGGCCCGACCGAACTAAGAGGGAGGAAGCGTATGGCAGGAAAGTTCTCGCTGAACAAAGCAAAGGACGGACAGTTCTATTTCTGTTTGAAAGCCACTAACGGCCAGACCATCCTCGTGAGCGAGATGTACAAAGACAAGCGAGCGGCGCTGGCGGGAATTGAGTCTGTCCGGAAGAATGCTGCGACCGACGAACGGTTTGAGCGGAGAACGTCAGCAAAAGGTGACCCGTACTTCATTCTGAAGGCTGCCAATCACCAGGAGATTGGCCGAAGCGAAATGTACTCATCGGTGTCTGCGATGGAAAAGGGAATCGCGTCGGTCAAGAAGAACGCGCCTGACGCGAAGGTCGAAGACCTGACGGTTCAAGACCTCCCCCATTGAGCAACAAGGGGCCGGACGAGGCTGGTTTCTTCGAAGCCAGCGGGGCCGGCCCCGCTCCCAACCGGCTAATCACTTCGTCTTTTCTCGGAAAGCTTCAACGACTGCAGAAATAGTCGGTGGTGCTTGACCTTCTGCCCGCCCCGTTCCATTATCGAATTGCATTTTGAAAGAAGGAATCATGGACCTTCTCAACGCTGTCCTCTCGGCTTCCGGGGGCGCCCCTCTTCGCCAGCTTGCTCAGAACTTTGGACTGAGCGAGGATCAGGCGGCTTCGGCGGTTTCGGCGCTGCTTCCAGCTCTCGAAAAGGCCTGACTCGGAACAGCGCGTCGCTGGACGGTCTGCAAAGCCTGCTTGCCGCTCTCTCCTCGAATCGGCATCAGCGTTACTTGGAACGCCCGGCACTTCTAGGGACAGTCCCTCACGCCCTCGTTAATCGGACCGCTGGCGCGCGGCGGTTGAGTGGCGCGCCGTTTTGTGGCGCGTTGTATCGAAACCCCGCCCCGCCTATGGAGTGCCTGCGTTCCGGCGCATCGGCCGGGTTTCGATATACCGCAAAGAGCACAGCAGTCAACCGCCGCCGACCGCTGGCTCCGTTTTGTCCTCCTTGTTAGCTAACCGGCACGCGAAATTCCCCTGGGGGAAAAAGGGAGTGTGTGGCCGGACTCTTCGGAGGCGGAACTGTTTGATAGGCTTATGCCCCTAAATACCGAACTGAATCATGCTACAATAGCGTTTCCACGACGGGACTTCGCACAGCCGGAGAGGTGCTGGAGTGGTCGAACAGGGCTGCCTGCTAAGCAGTTGTGCGGATAAAACCGCACCGGGGGTTCGAATCCCCCCCTCTCCGCCAGATCCCTAGCTTTGATCATCGCTACCTTTAGTAACTTCACAGTCTTTATGTTGGCCCAGCTTCGCCGCCTCTTCCTATAGGACCGAAACGGGAAAACCGGGCCGAACGCCGCATCGGAGTACGATTCTCCACTTCGGGTCCTCGAAAACTCCAGACTGAGTCTCACACAGAGTCAGCTCTCCACTGAGCGGAACCATTTCGCGGGTTCGCGACCGAGGATACCTTCGAAATTTGCTCGTCCATCTCCTTCGTGCTCCATGACCGCCACGTCTTCGGGACTAGACAGAGAGTAATGTCGTCTGACGCTTCAAATATAGGCCCTGTACGCGGGTCTTCAAGCGCGGCTTCCGTCAGATAACGACGTTGTATTCGCGAGTTGATCTTGTGTGCCTCTTCGCCCGTTCGAATCTCAACCTGCCCGGAAGCGTATACCCATCCCTCGCCTCCCGGTTTCCGAACGTCAACGATGATTGTCGCGTCAGTTTGAGAGGCCAGATTCCTGGCTTTTCGGGATTGCGACGAGGTCCCGACATAAAACGTGTCGTTCTCGAAGAGATACCAGACTGGCGTGAGGTGAATCGAACCATCGTGGTTGTGAGTTGCCAGTATGGCATAGCGTCGAGCCTGCAGCATTGCTCGCTGCTCATCGCTTAAAGTACGCATTTTTCCCTCCTCGATTGCGTTGTTCCGTTACTCGGCCCGGTGTTACCAGAGGGCGAGAAAAGGGGCCCCGACCAGCCCAGGAGTTTTCTCAACGGAGGTCGAGGTACAGGTGCTCGGCCCTCAACTTTGAATCTTGTCGGGCGAAGAAGACAATACCGCGTGCTGGTTCGCTGAGTTTTTGGAACGTGGCGACTTGTTCCCTTTACCGTATCAGCGATCCTGCGCTCTATCAACCTGACTTCCGAACGGTCCCTGGTTCGGGTTGGAGTTTGTAGCTTCGCCGGGGTGGTGACGTCTTATTTCCGAGGTCCGGTTTGTAGGCCTACGGGTTTAGAGCATCGTAGCGCATTCATCGGTCTGGCGAGCAGCAAAGCGAGCAAGGCAACCAATAGGATCGAGGCTCCTATGTCACTGATAAAGTGATCGTTAGCATTGACGCGTGCTACGGCGATGAACCACGCCACCAGCAGGAGCGGCCAGCGCCATACCGGAAAGAGGTAGGCTAGCGGCAGAAACAGCCCAAAATAAAACCCTGCATGTCCGGATGGAAACGCGCTTCCGCCAGAAAACCACTGGTGACTCCAGTCGGCTGCCTGAATGACCTGGAACGGCCGCAGCCGCCCAAAGATGTTCTTACTCGTTCCGCTTAGAATTGTACCGAGGAGTTGCACGATCCCGACGAATAAAGCACCCGAACCCCAATATCTGGTTCTGAAAGGAAACAGCAGTGCGAGGCCGCATCCTGAGATGACAAGGCCGATAAGAAACTTCGATAGTTCTTTTCCGGTTACAGTATCCAGCCAGTGGGTGCCTGCCGTCAGAAATCCAATTCTTTGATACCCGTTATCGCTCAAATACTCGGCAACGAGTCTATCCAGGCCAAGTAAACCCAGTAGAAGAAGTGCAGCTCCTACAACAATATGTACGATAAGGAGGGTTTCGCTTTTCTTCATCGACCTCGCTTTAAGAACATCGATTTAGTAGAAAGAACGTGAACCCGTACCCGGCGCTCACATGTACACAGGACCTTGCAGTCATACAGTACGAGTCGAGCGATCGGGTTGTTCGACTTGCCGGCGGGACTTTGCCTGCGCCGAGACACGCAGACGTGGCAGGCGAAGCCAGAGGAACTGAGGTGGAAACTGCCTGGCTGCTGGTGATGAAACTGATCTCGCAGCGCGAGTTCGGCAACGGCGCCAGGTGACTGCGATGTCGGGGATGACGGGGCTCACCACAGCAGCGGCAGCAGCCGTTGCGATTCCGGTTTCGAGGGAAACTGCGGCAGGTTGGCATCCACCCGCTTTGAGGGGACTGTTTCGGGGTTCAGCCTTTGGCCTTTCGCTCTCTTGTCCAATACCACCAGGCGCGTTTTTCCATGGGGAGATCAGGATCCCGGGCCTGCTCTATCGCGCACCGGAACACATCCCGGCAGCAAGGGTCGACTCGCTTCCCCGCGATTTGACAGAGCTTTTCGTAAAGCTCACTGGCGTCTTGGCAACTCAGCTGCTCGAGATTGTGAATGCCGAGCGCCCGAAAATCCTCGAGCGTTTTTCGGCCGACGGAATACAGGTCCTCGAGGCGCCGGGGAGGACGTTTTCTCAATATTGCTTCTTTGCTAGCCATAGCTCTGATTACAACTCCATTCGCCAGAACATCTTGGCGAATCCTGATTTATCAGAATAGCACTGACTGCGCCCCCGGCATATAGCCGCAGCAAAGCCGGCATGCGGGCGAGTTACGCCCTCCGGACCGTTTCGGTTCGAACGGGCGTTTCCGCAACTTCCTTCTCCCTGGCCTACCGGTATGACCTGTGCACCGTTGCCCCGCTTTTCACCCAGGCCGACTTGTAACGTTCGTACCCTCAGCGTCGACTAATCCTCAGTACGAAGCGTCCGGGTTTCTAGAAACCCCACGCCCAAAATACTCATCGCATTCTGTTGTGCTCTTCACAACAACGGTCAATTGCCAGACCGTACGTAAGGAGAATTATGAAAGGTACGCTTTTGATTTTGTCGGGGCTGCTGCTCGCAGCGCTGGTAGTGGTCGGCATGGGGACCGGTGCTGACCAGAAATCGGCAACGCAGGCCCCTTTACATCTGGAAACCGCCTATTTCGCTGGCGGCTGTTTCTGGTGCGTCGAGGCTGATTTCGAGAAAGTGAGTGGAGTGACCGAGGTCATCTCGGGATTTTCTGGCGGACAGAAGGATAACCCCACATACAAGGAGGTTTCCTCGGGTCGAACCGGCCACGCCGAAGCGGTTAAGGTGATCTACGATCCCGCGAGAGTCAGCTACCCTCAGCTGCTTGAAGTCTTTTGGACACACATTGATCCGACAGACAAGGGCGGTCAGTTTGTCGATCGGGGGAACCAGTACCGGAGCGCCATCTTCTACCGGAACGAGACGGAGCGTAGGTTGGCTGAGGCCTCAAAGAGAGAGCTCGAGAAATCCGGGGTTTTCAAAAAACCGATCGTCACCGAGATTGTTCCCTTTGAGAAGTTCTACGAGGCAGAGAAGTACCACCAGGATTTCTACAAGAACCATTCAGACCGTTACCACAGCTACAGAACAGGCTCGGGTCGAGACCAGTTCCTGGAGAAGACCTGGAATGCCCGCACGTTTCATTTCTCTGAGAATCGTGGAGAGGACCAAATGGAAACGATAGACAAAAAGGCGTCCGCTCGAGAATACCGAAAACCGGACGACAAGGAACTCCGTAAAATTTTGACTCCGCTGCAATACAAGGTAACGCAGAAGGGGGGGACAGAGCCTGCTTTTCAAAACGAATACTGGAACAATAAGAAGGAAGGAATTTACGTCGATGTGGTGAGCGGCGAGCCTCTTTTCAGCTCGCGCGACAAATACGATTCCGGGACCGGATGGCCCAGTTTCACGCGCCCTCTTGAAAAGCAGAATATTGTGGAAAAGGACGACTGGAGCCTGTTCGGGCGCCGTATCGAGGTGCGGAGCAAGCACGGAGATTCGCATCTGGGTCACGTCTTTCCCGATGGTCCCAAGCCAACCGGCTTGAGATACTGTATGAACTCCGCGGCGCTGCGCTTTATTCCGAAAGAGGACCTCGTCAAAGAAGGTTACGGCGAATACCTCCGCCTTTTTGAGGAGTCCAAGGCACAAGCTAAGGCAGAATGACAGCAGGAGGCGAGACTGACGGAGGTACGGCAATTGCCAGTCCTTGTGTCCCTTTAAAGGTTCGACTATCCGAGATAAGAAGCAGGCGCAGGATCAGGTATGGAACAACAACCAATTGAGACAAACCATTTGAACCGGTTTGACAGACAGGTTCTGAAGCACGAAAACAGGCCGCTGGAGGCGTTGGATCTTACCACCATCCAAGTCAACATCGGCATGACGTGTAACCTCAAATGTGTGCACTGCCACGTTTCTTCCGGGCCCACCCGCAAGGAACAGATGGCGTGGGAGACGATGGAATTCGTTTTGGATGCCGCGCGGAAGGTTCGTGCCCAGCTCGTCGACATCACCGGCGGTGCTCCTGAAATGAATCCGCACTTTAGACAGTTCGTCGCTGCTCTTCGCGACGAAGACTTTCCGGTTCAGGTGCGGACGAACCTGACCATCCTGCTCGAACCCGGCTATGACGACCTTATCTCTTTCATGGCCGCGCGAGAGGTCAAGCTCGTTGCCTCCCTTCCCTGCTACCTGGAAGAAAACGTAGACGCCCAGCGTGGCCATGGCGTCTACGACGCCAGTATCCGAGCAATTCGGGCACTAAACAGCCACGGCTATGGCGTGAACGAAAAGCTCCCGCTCAACCTCGTTTACAACCCGATAGGGCCGGTCCTTCCTCCGGCCCAGCGGCAGCTGGAAGAGGATTATAGGCGCGAGCTTTTTGCCCGCTTCGGGATCCACTTCACGCGGCTACACGTTCTCACGAACATGCCGATCGGGCGATTCCGTGTCGTCCTTCGGCAACAGAAGAAAGATCGTGAATACCAGTCGTTGCTCGAACGCACTTTTAATCCGCAAACATTGGAAGGGCTGATGTGCCGTCACCAGATCAGCGTGGATTGGACCGGCTCCCTTTACGATTGTGACTTCCACCTCGCCATGCGCCTGCCCCTCGATCGCCAAGCGCCGATGCACATTCGGGATTTCAACTTGGAAAAGCTGATCCGGCGCCGAATCGCGACGGCGTCGTACTGTTTCGGCTGCACAGCCGGCTGCGGTTCGTCCTGCGGTGGGGCTTTGGTAAAAGCTGACTGAAACGCCCGTTTTCGGGGCGAGAGAAGCAAACATGACTCGCATTAAACGATGGCGCCAACATTTTGCGATGGGGAGCCGCATGGTGCTTCTGCTCGCCATTCTGGTCGTCGTCTGGGGATGCAACGAGCAGCGAGTCGCGTCTGCAGTCGATTCAATGCCGACAAATCTCCGTGGGCCGGATGAACAATCCTACCACGCCGTGCTTTCAGAGCGAGTCAACCCGGATGGGCTGGTCGATTATAAGGGGCTGAAAGCCAACCGGGACAGACTTGACCGTTACGTCCGGTCGCTTGCCGCTGTTGACCCGAAGTCATACGAGACTTGGACCAACCCGGAGAAGATCGCCTTCTGGATCAACGCCTACAATGGTCTGACCCTTAAAGCCATCGTGGACAATTATCCAATCACAAAGGGAGGCCTGATCAGCGGCCTGCGTTTTCCGGCAGGCAGCATCCGGCAGATCCCCGGTGTTTGGGACGAGATAACGAACGTGGTGATGGGCAAGCCCCTGACCCTTGATCAGATCGAGCACGAGATTCTGCGAAAGCAGTTTGACGAGCCGCGCATCCATCTGGCGCTGGTTTGTGCCGCCATGGGCTGTCCTCCGCTTCGGAACGAGCCGTACACCGGTGCCCGCCTGGATGCTCAATTAGAGGACCAGGCAAGAAAGTTCTTCGCGCGCTCACGCAACTTCCGCATCGATCGGAAAAACCAGACGGTCTGCCTGTCCAGCATTTTCAAGTGGTTCGGCTCGGATTTCGCCCGAAAGTATGCGACGGAAGAATTCCAACAGGTGGCACAGGACCTTCGTCCCGTCTTGGGCTTTGCTGCCCGTTATCTGGAGCCGGACGACGCCGAGTACCTGAAGAATCAGGGCTATGCGATCGAATACCTGGACTACGACTGGTCGCTCAACGAGGAGAAGTAACATGACAGACCAGGCACTAACCCGGATTTCTCACACACTTAATGAAAAAAGGGCCGCCTTTTGTGGTATAAATTCTTTGGCTAAAAAGAGTTAAGCCACAAAAGAGCAAGCCCTTTT
>Ga0116189_1000717_pt1 | contig 28156 bp, 18 predicted proteins | sample AD_JPNTR3_MetaG_FD_89895 | JGI IMG/M metagenome (GOLD analysis project Ga0116189, IMG submission 89895) | Active sludge microbial communities of municipal wastewater-treating anaerobic digesters from Japan - AD_JPNTR3_MetaG | ecosystem: Engineered > Bioreactor > Anaerobic > Digestate | place... | reverse complement strand
GCCGCATCCGGAGCGCGGCTTCCGTTCGGTGCAGCTCTCGTACCGTCCCGCCGATCTCTTCACCGGCGAGGCCGGCCCCTGGATGCGCCTCTTCCATAATGCGTATGCGTTTGTCGCACGCTAAGGGTGCTATCGGCTTATTGCGACCACCCAGTGGTCGCAATGATGAGAGTAAAAGCACAGGTCTTCGCAAGTCTTGCGAAAAATGTGGAGTGCGGCGGCAAGCGGGTTTCCACGCGACGCCGCTTTTTGAGCAGGGGTGCGGTGGCGAGGTGGCGTGTAAAAGCGGTGCCGCGACCCGCGCACAGCGTGGCTCTTGTCACCGCAAGTCCAGTCGTCAGGCTTGCGAAGCGCCGGGAGGGACGAGCGTCTGCTCGTCCGGCGGCGTAAACGCCGCCCGCAGAACGGGGCGCACGCTAGTCATACGAACGGAAGCGTTCGCGCAGCAGGCGGTACAGGCCGCGGATGCCGGTCGGCCAGAGGCGCGTGGGTGTTGTCGCTTCAAGCGCCGTTTCGACATCGTCGGGTAGATCGGCGAGAAAATCCAGTCCGGTGATGCGCTCGATCTCGTCGATTGAGACCAGTGTGGAGCGTGCGTAGGCTCGGCTTCGGATGTTTTGCGGCATGTAGACCGCGAAAGCCCGCAGGCGTTCGCCGCGCTGCGAGACTACGATCTGGTAAAAGGCGGTCGGGATACTGATGCCTGACTGGAGTCGCCTGTCTTCCGGCGAGGGAACCGCGCCGACGATGACCCAGACCGACCCGACGGTGTTCGGCCAGATCTCCGAAATGCGGTATTCGAGTTCGTACCAAGGGCCGCGATTCAAGCCGGAGCGTTGCGGGCAGATGTTCGAGGTCAGAAAGGTCTCAAGCTGCGCCGCCTTACCGAACCGAGAGGCAATGGCGAGGTTGGGTGCCATGTGGCCACGATCATAGCCGCTCTTGGTGTATTCTTTGTGTTGCGGCGAGCGTTTGGCTTGCGGATCTGGCTTGAAGCTGGAGGGCCGGGGCGGCAGTTCGGCGGGCGTCGCCACCGGGTAGGTGCGGTAAGCGGCCCACAGCGGATGCCGCAGCGAAGGCGAGTAGCCGACCACGAATCCTGTCTTGCGCAGGATGGCGATGTCGCTGGGGGCCGGTTCGCCGACGCGCCTCGGCAGGCCGGCACAGGCGACCATGTTAGTGGAGAGCGCTGTGGGGTAGGCGACCTCAACATCTCGCCCGGTCAGGCCGAGCGCGTCGGTGAGATCGGCCGATGCGTTGCCGATGCGCGCGGCCCACTTGGCAAGCGGTGGGGGCAGGTGTTGCGCCTGCACCTGTTGCCAGTAGCGCGGCTGGTGGACATACCAGTTGGTCACCAACGCGACCAGCACAAGCAAGGTGCTGGCCCAACGGATGCAACGGCTGATCAGACGGCGTACCATACACGGTCAGGTGGTTGAGAGGACGTAGTCATAACATTGGGCGAGCGCTTGCTGGAAGTCTTGCGGTGAACGCCGTTCGCGCCGCAAGGTTTCGCGGCCGCGCCGGGAGAGTTCAGCACCCAGACGCGGGCTGTCGCAAAGGCGCAGGATTCCCGCCGCGAACTCTGTCGGGATCGGACGCGTGATGACGGCATTCTCGGCGGAGAGGATGGCGCGGTTTGCAGGAGTGTCGGCCGCGACAATCGGCGTGCCGGACTTGAGGTAATCCAAGACTTTGATCGGTGCCGTCGTGCCGGCGCGGCGCGGCGAGATGAGTACATCCGAAATCGACAGCAGCGCAGCAAGCTCTTCGGTCCCGATGCGTCCCGGGAAACAGACCGACTCGTCGATACCGGCGCGGTTGAGAGCCTGGGTCATCCGCCGAATTTCAGCGGCGTCGCCACCGACGACAACGAAGCGTACGTTCGGGCGCGTCGCCAGTACATGCGGCATCGCGTTGAAAAACAGATCGAGTCCCTGAAAACGTGAGTAAGAACCGACGCAGGTGACCAGCTTCTGGTTGCGCTCGGTTCGGTAACGGGCCATGGCGAGATTGTGGACTGATGGCGAGATTTCTTCGTCAATCGCCGGAATGTCGGGGATTACACATGCGCGGCTGCGGCAGTTAAGGCGGCTGAACAGCTCGATCATCCCTGTGTCGTTACCGATGACAGCGGCCGCGCGGCGTAGCGCCCGCCGCTCCAGAAACCGGTGGAGGGTGTGCCAGAAGGGGTTTAATCCACGCGACCGATTCGGAACGAAATCACCCGTGCGCTCAAATACCCACGGGGTTTTTGTCAGACGGCCGGCAATACCAGCCACGACTCCGCCGTCATCGATACCGTGCATGAGGGTATAGGCGTGACGGTTGCAGGCGGCGACAGCTTTGGCAGCCATGACGACATCTGTCGCAAAACGGCGCAGCGATGGTCCCGGCGGAAGGTTCCGGCAGAAGGGTAGATGCGGGGTTGAGAGCGACTGCACGCCCGGCATCTCAGGCACGGCACTGCCCGGCGGGGTCAGGAGGTCCACCGTGTGCCCGAGCGCGACAAGCGCCGCGAGATCATGGCGCACACGATGGCTGGCCCCGCGCCATGGAACGAAGGGAGTCGAAGAGACAAACAGGATACGGGGCATGGCAAAAAGGTCTGTAGTGAAAGGACGGGGCGAGTGACCGGCCCCGCTTTTCTTCGTCAATAATCCTTGTCGTCGGGTTGCTCGATCGTCTTGAGCAGACGCTCGACAAGAACGGTTGTCGAGAGTCCCTCTGAGTCGGCCGCGAAGTTTGTGATGATGCGGTGGCGCAGAACCGGAACCGCCGCTTTCGCCACATCGTTGCAGCTTACGTGGATGCGCCCTTCCAGCACGGCACGCGCTTTGGCGGCCAGCACGAGAAACTGTCCGGCACGCGGTCCAGCGCCGTTTGAGACGTATTTCTTGATGAAGTCTGGGCTTTTGTCATCCTGCGGTCGCGTGGCGCGTGCGAGGCGCACCGCATATTTGATGACGTGGTCAGAGACAGGAATCTTACGTACAACCTCTTGAAGCTGCAACAGTTCGTTCTTGGAGATGACTTTCTGCGGCTCTTCTCTTTTGGCTACGGTGGTGGCCTTCACCACGGTCTCTTCCTCATCCTCTTTAGGATAGTCAACCCACAGGTTGAACATGAAGCGGTCCTGCTGCGCTTCCGGCAGCGGATAGGTGCCTTCCTGCTCAATCGGGTTCTGCGTGGCGAGCACGAAGAAGGGGGCGTCGAGTTTATAGGTCTGGTTACCGACAGTCACCGATTTTTCCTGCATGGCTTCCAGCAGAGATGCCTGGGTTTTGGGCGGCGTACGGTTGATTTCGTCGGCCAGCAGCATATTGGTGAAAACCGGCCCTTTGATGAAGCGGAAGGTTTTCTTGTCAGTTTCAGGATCGTGTTCCAAAACCTCGGTGCCGGTGATGTCGGTGGGCATCAAGTCTGGGGTGAACTGCACGCGCTTGAAGTCCATGTCGAGCACCTTGGCGATCGTAGCGCAGAGTGTGGTCTTAGCCATGCCGGGCATACCGACCAGCAGGCCGTGGCCGCCGGCGATGATGACCATCATCACTTGATCGATGATGTCGACCTGTCCGATGATGACCTTGGCGATTTCAGCCCGGATCATGTCAGAGCGCAGCGACATTGCTTTGACGAGCTTGAGGTCTTCTTCAGACGCGCCGTGTACTTTAAGTTCGCGCTTTCCCTTTTGTGCCGGTTGGGCGTCGGCAGGGGCGGGGGCCTCTGCTTCTACTTGGTCGGTGGCGGCAGCGGTCGGTTCTTCGATGAAGAGCAGGACAACCTGTCCGCCCAAGATGATTTGGCATCCGTTGTTGAGGATGGCTTGGCCCACAGGCTCGCCGTTGACGGTAGTGCCGTTCGAGCTGTCGAGATCCTCAATCATCCACCCTCCATCATCAACGGGGGTGAGCTGCGCGTGCCGACTGGATATTGCGTCGGCGGGGATGCAAATGGAACAATCTTCGGCACGGCCGATCAGATACGATTGGGTTGGCGCGAGTTCTGTCAGCAACTGGTCGCCTTCGGGTTGTTGCAGGAATAGCTTTGCCATTGTGTGTTTTCCTTTATTGTCAGATAGAGTTAACGAGATTTTCAGGGCGTTGCCAGGCTGCCCGGAGCGGGATCGCTGGCCAGCGTGATCGTGCCCAAGTCTTTCACGGAGGTTGTCACGCGGATTCCCTGCAATGCCTTACAGAAGTAGCCGGGGATCGGTCCCTTGGTATCGGGCGGTCCCAGCTCCTGACGGGTGATCTCGCGGGTCTTTTTCATCTCCCAGTGGACGCCCAACTTGCTGGTGCCGACGCTTTCCATCAGACAGAGCTTAATGCTGCGGATTTGAATGTGTTTCAGGACCTCGGCACTTTGCAGGGTGACCGGAAGGGTGCGCACCTCCTGTTCAAGTACACGCGCTCTGCCGAAGGTGCCGCTCTGGCCTTCGAGTCGGTGTTGGTTTTTCACGTTGAAAAAGGGATTGGACTCGTTGACCTTCGCTCTGATCACGCGCACATCCGACTCGGTCAGTGTGTTCTCGTCGCGCGAGAGCAGTAACCCTTCGTAAAAACAGTTCTCGCACAGCACGAAGAGATCGTATTTGCCGGGCGGCAGCCCGTGGAAGGAGAAGGCGTTGTTCTCGCCCAGTGCGGCGAGAAAGACCTCGTTGGTCATGTCTTTGTTGATGTTGCGCGCATTCTTGGCGGCGTCGCCACCCGCCACATTGGCCAGCGCGGAAACGTTGGGGAATCTTTGTGGCATGGCCAGCACGCCGAGCACTTCGGATGGATTGCCGGCGATCACGCCGCGCAAACCGCCGCCAGCCCAAGGATCGGGCTTGGTGTACAGGTTGATACTGACCTGGGTTTTGCTGTAAGGCGACATATTGCCGGGGTTGATCTTAGTCGCCGCGCAGACCAGCGAGGCCGCGAGAACGGCCAGCAAAGCACCAGCGGCACGGGGGGCTATACGGGATGTCATCATCGTGTAAGGATCTCCTTCATATCGGCTTCATAGGGGTGACCCGGGAAGCGGCGGATAAAGTCGGTGGCGATCTCTTTGGCGCGCGTTTTGTCGTTGAGCTGTAGTCGGCATTCGATCTCCAACTTCATGGCATCCGCGAGCTGCGCGCTCATTGTCACACTCTTGCGATAGGCCGCCAGTGCGTTGATCGCACGGCGCAGGTCACCGACGGTGATGTAGATCTTGGCCTCCGCCATCGGATAGTCGCCGGAAAGTTTGGAGGCGGGAGATTCATTCTCCCAGTCACTCAACTTTTGAAAGGCCTCGGCCAGCGCGTCTTGCTCGAGGAAACTGGAGATTGTCGCGTACATCGACGCATCGTGGACCGTGTAGACTTTCCAGTCATCTACTTTCACACGCGAGGTGAGGCTCTGTGTGGCGGGGCGTCTGGAGGCCGCCCTGCCTGCTGTGTTGGTGTCGGCGTCGCGCTGCTGTTTCCGCGCACCGACGTAGGTTAGGCGTCCGCCGGCCGTGCCGGTTTTATGGCGGCTGCGGAAACGGTCTTGTGCGTCTTTGTAAAATTTCAATGCCGCGTCATACTGGCCGAGCGCCCGTGCGACATCGCCTTGCCGCAACGCTGCAATCTGCGTTTGATCGGGGCCGATCGCCGCTTCCTTGAGAAAAGTAGTCTCCCGTCTGGCTGCCTCGGGGTCGTCGATATCAAACAAGTAAGCGCACACGCGCTCATCCTTCCAGCGGAATTTACGGGCGCTGTTTCTCTCGTTTTTCTCCAACCGCGCGATCCAATCCAGCAGAAGCTGGTCATTACGTTGCAGGCGCAACGTCTCGACGAACCGGTCTTCCAATGCCCAGCGTTCTTCGGGCGGCCGCTTTTGCAGCGTGTCGAAGCCGCGGTTGAAGATGTCGAGCAGAATCGGACCGGCATGGTAGGGGACGAGCAACTCAACCAACATGCCCCAGTGGTCATTGCTCCAATCGGCGCACGGATCGGCTGGCGGCGGGACGGCACGCAGCATGTCGTACAAGGCCTTACGCACTGCGAGCCGGTCTTCCTTGGTGTCCAGCGAAAGTGCGGGCGGCGTCCAGAAACAGCGCATACGCACCGTGGTGCGGGCAACGCCCGCCGCATTTGAAACGGCGAGGGTGACCGGATACGAAATGGTGTCGGGGTCGCCGGAAACCAACCAGTCGACCGCAGGCTCTGCAAGACGCTTGTTTGGGGGAAACTCCCAAGTGACAGACTGCGCGGCGGAGGGCGTCACCGCGCCGTAGGAGAGCGCGAACAGGATCAAAGGTTTTTCACCGATCCAGTAGTACCCGAGACGCTGGTTGTTGCCGCGGATGGTTCCCGCGATACGTCCATCTTTGAACGCGATCCGCGTGATGTCGGCAAGCCCGGAGCGCGCGAGCCCGGTGACATGCTCGGGCAGTCCGTCTTTTGTTTCCATACCGGGGCGCTTCCAACAGAGGTTGATCTCCTGCGGGCCGGTCTTTTCAAAGTGGTAATAGTCGATGCGGTGAAGGCCGGGTTCGAGCTCGACCCAATCGCCGCGCTGTCCTTTGGCACCGGCATGCCGCGTGTGGATGCCGGGCCAACTATGGATGATCTTGCCGTCGATCGCGAATTCAGAGCCTTCGTCCGAAATCGTGCAGAAGTAGATGCGCTCCTTTTTTTCGAGCACAAACGCGCCGACAATCCAAGTTGAAAAGTCGTCGTCGGGGCCGAAGGGGTTGACCATTGAGCCGATGCCATAATCCCACATGTCAAAAGAAGCTCCTTGGGCTGGCGGGTAGTCGCGCTCCATGCGTCTGGCCACCGCCAGACTAGCGTTGCCATTTTTTGAGAAGAAAATGGTCGATGGAAACAGGCGCGTGTTGGTCGGCCGCTGCGGCGGGTTGGCTGAGGGGGTGATGTAGACCGTGGCGGTCTCGCCGTTGTCCGGCTTGGCAAACAGTACGCCGAAGCCATCGGTTTGCGAGTCGGCGACGATCACGCTTTCCAGTTGCTTGCCCTGAGCATCGCGCACATCGGGGATGCGGAACTTGCCGGGTAGCAGGCCACCGTTGGGGATCTTGACGAAAACACCCAGATCAGGATGGTCTGGATCACGTGAAACAGACACCTCGACCCGCAATGCCGCGCCGGGCACGGCCCAGTTCTCTTGTTGCGCCCCGCTACGCCCGGCCGCAACAATCAGTAGCGCACAAACGACGAGACGCGAAAGGTGCCGCGCACCCAATCGGTTGGTGACAGGGGCGTGCGAAGACCATGCGTTTCTGGTGAAAAGGGGAGCAAAGAGTCGGGAGCGCGGGCGTCCTCGCCCGCAACAGCGTGTACGCGACCGTGAACGCGGATCGCTGCGCTGTGAACGTGTACGGAGCCCGGGCTCGCGGAGCGCCGGGAGGGGCAAGCGTCTGCTTGCCCGCGGACGAGCAGACGCTCGTCCCTCCCATCCTGCGGTCAAAAACAAATCACAACTCTTCAACTCACACGACTCCTTACGGCGCACCCGCACGCGCGCTACTGCATCTCACCAATCGCTTTAAAGTAGTCCGACACCATGTCGCGGTATTCGGCTGGGGCTTCGTCCGGCGATGCGGCAATCGCATCTTCGGCGTTCTCCGTATTGCTGACCGCCCCCATGTCCGCGTTGCTGATCCCGTTTTCTAGCGACGTATAGGTGCTGCTGAGTGCCTGCAACGCCTTCTTGTGCAGTTCGGCGATCATCGCCGGCGAAGCGTTCTGCTTCTGCAACAGTTCGATCTGCTTGCTGAACGCGATATACTTCTTGAGGTCGTAGGTCCGCAGGTTGTTGAGCTGCGCCTGGGCGTACACCGCCTCGGCGTTCCGGGTCAACTGGGCGCGTGTGCTCTCGGCGGAGTCGGCCTCCACCTTGGTGTCGCGCCGCGTGGCGCCTTCGCCGCCCTCCATGCCCCTGTCCTGCGAGTAGCCGGAGTTCTTACCGCCGCCTGTGGCGACAGCGTCCGTGTGCCCCTCTTCTTCGACGTCGCCGGACTGATTGGAGTCCTGCGTGCGCCGCTTATCAAGATGCTCGTCACCCTCGCTGATTCTGCCGGAACGCGACATCACCTCGCCGTCTGACATGCCTTGCCGCCCGACCTGTGAACGGCCGTCCTGATCCTTGTGGTCGGGCCGGTCGTTGCCCGATTTACCGGCGGCGCTGTAGCTGACGGTTTCACCTTCGGAAATGCCCCATCCCATGTCAATATTGGCCATGCCCTGATTGGTCACGGAGTCGTCCGCCTTTTCCGATTGCTCCTCTTCCTGCTCCAGCAGGTCGCCGATGATGTCCTGCAACTCTTCGGGCATGGTCACCTGACCGATCGGCCCCTTCATCTCCTCCTTGTCAATCGTCTCCATATTGCGCTTGACGTTATCGGGCACGGAGAAGAGCCACATTTCCATTTCGTCTGCCTTTTGCCCGGTCGCGATCATCATGTCGAGCAGGAAGTCCTCCTTTTGCAGGCCGATCTCGACCACTTCGTTTGTGCTGGAACCCGTCACCTGCTTCATCTCTTCGTACGTCTGAAAAGCGTCGGTCACCAGTTCGTTGACGGCATCCATCTCGGGCATGGCTTGCAGGTCGGTCGCGACCTTCAACATGGCTTGTGCCATGTTTTCTTTGAGTTCCACGATCTCCTCAAGCAGGTCTTCGTCAAGCTTCTCGGTCTTGTCGCCTTGGCTGCCGGTCTCGCGCAGGGCATCCACCACGCGTGTTTGCAAGTCCTCCATCTTCTTAATGGACTGCCGCGCGTCCTTGATAATCGCCAGCGCTTCTTCGGTCTTGTCCTTGGTCTCGGTTTCACGCCACTCTTTGAGAAATTCCATCAGCACGGCGATACCGTTGGTTACGTTGTTTTGCGGCGGCACGGCATTCGCGATCTGTTCCGATTCCATGATCTCGGCGATCGTGACCATGGTGGGGTGAAGCTTCAGTTCTACCGCGCGGTCGGCGATTTTGGTCATCAAGGCACCAAACTCTTCATCTTCACGGTCTTGCTTCGCCTCGGACCGGCAGAAGCCGATCATGGCTTCCATGTCTTGCGCGAGGTTGTCTTGCCGATCGACGATGGCTTCCGGCAGTTCGGTCGCTTTTTCAACGGCCTTCAACGTGACGTTGAGGTTGGCGGTCTGGCCTTTGCGGATGCCCTCCAGCATCGCCAAGACACCGGCGGCGGCCTGCGAGATCTCGCCCCTGTTCATGTTGCCGTCCGCTTGGACCAACAAGCGCAACACTGTGTTTTGCGCGTCGACTGCGAGCCGGGCGTTCTCTTCGCGCGTTTCCGCCGCTCCTGTCACCATGCGGGTCAACCGCATGGTGGCGTCAGGCAGCGGCCCTTTTACCGCCTTGTCGAGCGCGACACGCGCCGTGCCGATCGCTGCGTCCTTAGTTTTTAGCAGCGTCTCGGCATAACTGCGGATCTCCGTCTGCTTTTCGGCGACCTCCTGCCAGAGCTGCTCGTCGTAGGTGGGCAGTCCTCCCTGCAACCGCTTGGTGGTGGCGAGCGTGGCGCGCTGACGTGCAACCAGCTCGCCGATCGTCTTGCGCGCCTCGCCGCGATTTTGCTGCTCGGCGGCAAACTGCGAGGAGAGCGTCGTCATCTCGAACAAGATTTGCTGGCTGACCGCGCGGTTGGGCGCGTCACCGGCGGCGGTGTCGTAGGCCACGATGCGCAGGGCCGAGGAGGCGGAGACGTCCGCCAGCGAACCGGTCCATTTTTCGTTGAAAACTCTTTTTCCGTCGAGGTCCCACTCTTTGAGAACGTCGCCTTCGGCACCCGGTTTGGCACCTTTGTTGACGCGCTCGACACACACCTTACCGAGACCGTATTCGTCGGTGACTTCAAAATGTACGACCGGCGCGGCATTGGGCGGCAGGACCGCCTTTGCGGCCGAAGGGATCACCAGCCGGATAGCGGGCGCACGGTCTTCGATGAGTTCGAAGCGTACCGGTACGCGCATCTCAAGCCCGAAGGCGTCGCGTGCCGCGACCTGAAAGATTGAACCATCTTTAATTGTTGCGGCCCCAGACCAACTCGCCTTGTCCGTGCCGGGCGTCAGCGTCAGCGTTTCCTGATCGAACAGGATCTGCGAGGTCTCGGTCGGCCGGTTGCAGACGACTCGGAAGGCGACTTCTGAGTGAACCGGAATCGCCACCGCGTTGGTTAGCGCGTCGAAAGTACGCGGGGCCAACGACGTGTATCCGGGCGGCGTCACCGTGAGTTGCAGGGCAGAGAGCGCCAGCGGCGGCACGGTGTCGATCGTGAAGGTGTCGGTCGGATAGGCGTCACCGACCTTGAAACGGTAACGGAGCGAGGTGGCTATTTTGGAGACGCGGTAGGGGAACTCCTCCTCTGTGCCGGTGGACGAGAACTGGCCGATCCGCACAGTCGAACGTTTGTCGTCGGAGGGATAGAGGTCCAGGTCCACGAACTGTCCGGCGCGGCCGGTGGCTTTGACCACCAGATCGATGCCGGAGCCCTGCACGATGGTCTTGTCGGCCGGCGTCACGGCGATGACCGTTGCAAAGGTCGGCGGCGAAAGCTTCGAAAAAGGATTCAGCACGCGTTGCATGGCTACCGTCCACGCATTGCCGAGCACGAACGCCGGTATGGCCAGCAGCAGCACCGCTACGGCTACGGCGATCGCGCCGCGTTTGCGCAGGCGCCGATCCTTGATCTCGTGCAGGGGGAGCGTGTGAAACTCCGGCACGTCCTCATTCAGGTAGGTGCGCAGCCAAGAGGATTGCGAACGCTCGTTGGCGAAGAGCACGCGGTTGATGAGGTGGTTATCGAGCTGCGGGAATTTCTTTTCGAGAAACGCGGCCACGGCGGCGGGCGAGCGCTTCCGGCCGACCACGCGCGCCAGCCAAACCAGCGCGGCGATCACCAGGCCGATCAACACGAGCGAGAGGGTCAGCCGTCCGTAAGTCCGCGGACGGAGCCACACATCGAGTGCGGTTAAAGCGCCCCAAGCGGCCAATAGAAGGGCGAGCGCCACGATCAGATGCTCCGTGGCGTGCCAGCGGTTGATCTTGCCGTTGATGCGGTGAAGTTCTTGATCAAAACTCGACATAAGCGGCTCCTTGCTGTTACTCCCTCAGACCACAAGTCCAAGCGAACGGTTTACCATTTCCAACAATAGCAAAATGAGTGCGGGCTGTAAATCAGAAGCCAAGCATTTTTGCGAAGAAGTTTAAGAATTCGCTAGGCTTTTCCCCAGTGCAAGAGTATAAATAGACGCGCATGGCAAAACACAAGAAAAAGAGAGACAAGGCCACTCCGCCGCCTGCCACCGTTTCGTCCCCCGATACGGCGGTCGAGGTGACGGACGAAAGCGAAGTTCCGGAAGCGCAGGTAGTCGCGCCTGAGCAGCCTGCGGCTTCGTCGGCTGAAGCGGCTCCGTCGACTGAAGAGCTTGATGACGCCCCCACGCAGGCTAACGAAGAGCCGCGCGACGTGACGCCGCCGGTTGCGGCGGCGCGGCCGCGGTGGCGGCGCTGGATGCCGGACCTGATCAAAGTGGCGCTGGCGCTGGTCGTGATCGGGATCGCGGCGGCTATCTGGTATCAGCCGCCATTGGTCAAGGCCCACTTCCCGTATGTCTCCTATGTCTTTTTCGGTCAACGCTTTGAAGATGCGGTGCTTCTCCGGCCGCTCGCGATGCCGACCCGCTACTACGTGGCGCTGCCCGAGAAGTTGGCCGATAGATACCAGTGGTTCGCCGTGGACCGGCGGCGCGAAGTGGTGGCTCTGACCGAGGCGCCGCGTCACCGCGCCCTGGGACTCCAGGCGATCCGGCGCAGCGACCCGCTCGGGCTGGACCTGGAATTCCGCAAGCTGGACGGATCGGAGTGGCAGATTGCGTTTCTGGACGACGCCATTGTTTTTTCAAATGCGCTGTTGACCGTGCGGCTGGATACGCAGCAGACGGTGCCGCAGCAGTAGGTTCAGGTGCTAACATGATTGTTGTGCCGTGCGCGGAGACACACTCAGTCCCCACACTTAGTCGAAAACAAGTTCTTTCGTCAAACCTGCGGTTACGACGCCGTCTCGTAAAAATCACGGTGCTGCTATGCTGTGCGGGCGTCGTGGCGACCGGTAGCGCGGCAGAATGGTCGGTCCGCGTGTTGCCCGGACCGGTTGCGACAAACGTCGCGCCGTTGCGTCTGGGCTTGCAGGTCGGCTTTCTGGATGGGCGCTTTCATCCGTTACGCGCGGAGTGCCTAACCGGTCTCGACTGGGGAGCCGAGACCGGAGTGACCTTGGAGACACTTGCCGCCACGAGTCCGACCAACCGCACGATGCGCGTTACGAATGGCGACGCTGCGCGTCTGGGTATCACGCAGATCACACGGACATTGCGGAGCGGTGTTGGGCATACGCTGCGCCTACAGGGGCGCCGGGTCGCGGGCAAAGGGCGCGTCTGGGTGACGTTTCAGCCGATGGGCGGCAATCCCGAGGACGGCGTGACCGAACGCTTTTCGCTGCGCGACGAGTGGAGGTCGCGTGAAGTGCATGTGGTGCCGCAGCATGAGACGGCCTATCGCTGTCAACTCGCCATCGAGCCGGGTAGTGTTATTGAATTGAGCGCGCTGTCGCTGGTGCCGGATGATGCCGAAGATGGATGGGACCATGAAACACTGGAGGCATTACGCGGCATGAGTCCGAGCGTCATTGGATGGCCCGCTGCGAAAGAGTTGGGAACCTATGTGTGGTACGACGGGGTCGGTCCGCAGGCCGTGCGACGCCCCGCTGTGCCTTCCGCTGTCCCGGAAGAGGCGCATGCGTTCGGGACGGCTGAGTTTGTCACCTTCTGCCGTCTGACCGGGGCGGAGCCGACGTTGCGCGTTGAGGTGTTCGAGCCGGGCATGACGGATGAGCGTGTGCCGGATCAAGCGGCGGGTGTCCGGATGGCTACGGAATGGGTGGCCTATTGCAACGCGACGGGGAACCACCCGCTGGCCTTGCTGCGGCAGCGTCACGGCCACCCCGAGCCATTGCGCGTGATGCGCTGGGAACTGATCGCCCGCGGCGGCGCGGACGGGCCGTCGGCGGCGTCCGCGGCGGCGTACACGGCGGCCATGTGCGCCGAAGATCCGGCCATCTGCGTGACGGTCAGTGGCGACGCCACGCTGACGCCGCGCAGCGACCCGTATGTATCGGAAATCCTGCGACGGCTTGCGGCGGCACCGCCCGACGAACGGGTCTACTATGCCGAGTGGTACAATGCGTTGGGGCTGGCCTGCGCGGTGCTCGATCGCGTCGAGCAAGGACGCTGCGGTCCGCTCGCCACACCCTTGCAGCCCGAGCAGGTGCTTTACCGCGCATCCCGCGCGCGGAACATGCTGACCGATACCGGCGTGCTATTGGCGTTGATCAACCGCTACCCTGCCGACCGGCCGGTCTTGATCGAAGGTATGCCGAATACACCGGATAGCTCTTTGCGCGTGCAGGCGGCCTGGTCGACCGAGGCGGGGGAACTGATCGTGTTTGTCTACAACGCCGCACCTGAGGCGCACACCGTGCGGATTGGGCTCGCGCCGCTGAAGCGACGTTTTGTGCTGTATGTGTCCGACCAATTGGCGCCCGATCTGGCGGCACGGCGCGACACGCAGGCCATGCCGGTGACCCACACGCAAAAAGTAGGGAGCGCACTCAGCCAGACGGTCGTGTGCGAAGCCGCGCCCTGCTCTATCACGCGCGTGCTGGTAAAGGAGTAAGGAGATCGAAACGATGATACGAAATCGTATCATTTTCATAGGCACATGGTTGGCATTTGCAATTGTCTTGTTTGTTTTCCCAGGCTTCGAAATGCGCGGGCTTGCTTGGGGAATGATTGTTGGATACTGGCCTATTTTGCTCTTGGAACACATCTGTGACGGCTCCAACTTTAATCCTTTTGTCATCCTTCTCGCAATGGTCATCCTCAGCGGAGTGACCGTCACGTTTTTTTGCTTGGTTGATGGATAAGTCAAGAATCTCGAAGAAGGGTTTACCACTCCTTTACTGTACCATGGTGGCTTTCGCTTGTTATTTCGCCTTTTCCGGAGCCGATTATGAAGAGTGGCAAAGAATTCCTGCCATTGCCGCTGCGATGGAATCGTCCGAAGTGAACTACGAACCGACCCGCTGGGATTTCCGGAAGTCAATCGTTATTCCCGGAGTGCTTGCGGGCGGATTGATGGGGCTGTACATTGTTTCTGGACTCGGGGCAGTGTTTGCCCTGTTCAAACTTTGGCATCAAGGTGTCCGATGCCGAAGCCACAGAGATGAAAACAATTAAGGCCATTGTGGAAACCGTTTGGGCAAAGAAATCTCAACGAAGGGAAGCCACATCGCCATCGGCGCCAAGTCCCTAAAAAACCACAACCACATACCGCATTCTCGTCCTTTCCTCACTCCAGTCGTTATTTCCACATATTGAAAGGTGTGGAAGTAAAAGAATAGCAGTTGACACAGGGGGAAAACATCAAAAACCCCTTTATTTACTACTGTTTGACACACTATCGACTTCCATTTTCTTTCTGGCTGTTTTTCCACACCTTTCAAGGTGTGGAAGTGAGGTGAGGTGTTTTTGGGGGCTCTTTTTTGACACAGAGACGTAGGGGTTGGTTTTGTTTTTAATGCTCTAAGACAGCGACCTCACCTGTGACGGCAGTGGCCGGCACTTCTTCTGGGATGCCGAGAACCGCCTCGCCCTCGCCTCCAACGCTACAACCGCGCGTACATTGTTCGCCTCACATTGTTCTTGTCCGGGCGTGCGGAATATGGCACTCTTTTCGATATGCTTTTGTTGGGGTACGCTTTTTTGCCGGTGGTGGCGTTGACCCTCTTAACGGCAACACATCGGTAACAACAGGATGGAGGCGGTAGCATGAAGAGTGGCATGTTTATGGCGGCGTGTGTAGTGGCGTTGTCGGTTTTTGCAGCTCAGGCGCAGGAGGGTGCGCGCAGCACGTGGGAGACGGCGAGTCCGGAAGAACAGCGGGCGAGTGTGACCCCTCTGATGGTCAGCGTTTGCTCGCCGTCAGGGGTGGAGGTGCCGTGGTGGCGGCCGGTCTGGGATGTCGAAGGGCTGCGGCTGTGTCTGCCGTATGGGCGCTGCCAGGAGTTCACCGGACTTGATGTGGGTTTCGTGACGCACGCGGTCAATTCGCATGGCGTGCATGTTGCGGGGCTGAATCTGGTTGACGATGATGTGCGCATGACGCTGTCGGTGGGCGTGCTGGGGAACGTGGTGGGTGGTTCCTACACGGGCTTCCAGATCGGCGGTCTGGCCAACGTGGTGAACGACGATGTCCATGCCCTGCAGATTGGCGGTGCCGCGAACGTGGTGGGTGGCGCCTTCAAGGGGTTGCAAGTCGGCTCGGTGAATGTGGCGCCGGTCCAGATGAAGAATTCCTGGCAGATCGGCTTTTGGAACCATTGCGGCGATATGGAGCATGGCGGACAGATCGGCGTGTTCAACTATGCGCGCGAGGTGAGCAGCGGTCTCCAGATCGGCCTTATCAATATCATTAAGCACAATGAGTACCCGTGTGTGCCGATCATGAACTACCACTTCTAATGTGGGGCTGACGGCGCACAGACTGGAGGAGGCGCACATGCATGCATGGTGGGGCGGGCTTTCCGCGTTGAACCGCGGCTTCTTCTGCGCGGCTGTCTTTTTTGGCGTTCTTTCCGTCTGGCAGTTGCTGGCCACCCTGATGGGGTTGGACAGTGACGATGTGATGGACGGCGACGTGACCGTTGATGATGTGGCCGGCGGTGACGCGGCGGAGACGATGGGCGCGTTCAAGTTGCTCAGTATCCGCTCTGTCATCGCCTTTTTCACGCTCTTTAGCTGGGGTGGCGCGCTGTATCTGGCCGACGGGCGTAGTGTGCGGGCGGCGATCGGACTGGGCGGCCTGTGGGGCGTCGCCGGCATGGCGGTGGTGGCACTGTTGTTGTATGCGCTGCCGAAACTTGCGCATACCGGCACGCTGGATATTGCGACCGCAGTTGGTACGGTCGGAAGCGTCTATATCGATATCCCCGAGGGGGGTGAGGGTGAAATCCGCACCGAGGTCGGCGGCGTGATGAGCCACGTCAAGGCACGCGCGTCGGACGGGCAGGCTATCAAGGCTGGCACTGCGGTTGTGGTCGAACGGGTGGTGTTCGGAAATCGGGTCGAGGTGCGTGCCGTTGAAGGCGCGCGCGGCTAACCCGGTAAGGGAGGCGGACAATGATGTCAGGCATGATGTTTAATGCGGTACTGGCGCAGGTTGCGCGTGCGGGAAGCGGGGGGGGAAACTGGTCAGGCCTTGCGCTGACACTGATTCTGGTCGTAATTGCGCTGGGGCTGCTGATGGGTTTCGCGCGCCGTTACAAACGCTGCCCTTCCAACAAAATATTGGTGATCTACGGCAAGACCGGTAGTGGCGTGGCGCGTTGTATCCACGGCGGTGCGGCCTTTGTCTGGCCGCTGATCCAGGCGTATGAGTTTTTGAGCCTCGAGCCGTTTGTCGTGCCGATCGATCTGAAGAGCGCCCTCTCATTCGAGAATATCCGCGTAACCGTGCCCACCACCGTGACCGCCGCCATCTCGACCGAGCGCGGCGTCATGGAGAATGCCGCGATCCGTCTGCTGGGGCTCAACGACCAGCAGATCCGGGATCAGGCGCAGGACATCATCCTCGGCCAGATGCGTGCCGTGATCGCGACCATGCGGATCGAGGAGATCAATCAAGACCGACAGGCGTTCCTTTCCAAGGTCAATGAGTCGGTCTCCGGCGAGCTTGAAAAGATCGGCCTGCATCTGGTCAACGTCAACATCCGCGACATCGAGGATGACTCGGGCTACATCGTCGCGCTCGGCCGTCGCGCGGCAGCCGAGGCGATCAACCAGGCCAACGTCGATGTGGCGGAGCAGGAGAAGAAGGGGCAGATCGGTGTGGCGACCCGCCAACGCGACCAGCGCGTAGCTGTGGCGGCCGCCAGCGCCGAGGCTGAGATCGGTGAGGCGGAAGCCGACCGTAACCGCCGCGCGCGCTCGGCGCAGTTGAACACCGAGGCGGTCGAGGCGGAGTCTGCCGCCAACGCCCAAAAGGCCGAGTATCTCGCCAACCAGCGCGTGGCCGAAGAGCAGGCGCGCAACCGCTCGGAGTCTGCGGCGCGCGATGCCGACGGCGCGATTCGCGTGGCGCAGGAAATGGCGCAGAAAAAGGCGGAGGAGGCGCGCGCCGAGCGTGAGAAGGCGCGCCTTGAAGCTGAGGTGGTGGTGCCAGCCAACGCTGAGCGCGAGCGTGTGCTCATCGCGGCGGACGCCGCGCGCGAGCAGGCGGTACGGATCGCGCAAGGTGAAGCCGAGGCGACGCTCGCCAAAATGAAGGCCGAGGGGCAGGGTGTGAAGGCGATTCTGGATGGCAAGGCAGCCGGCTATCAGGCATTGGTCGAGGCGTGCGCCACCGCCCAGCAGGCCGCGTCGCTGTTGCTTATCGAGAAGCTTCAGGAGATTGCCGAGATTCAGGCACAGGCCATTCAGGATCTGCCGATCGAGAAGGTGGTGGTGTGGGACGGAGGCAGCGAGCAGGGCGGGCTGGCCGGTCTGGGGCGGCGCTTGATGGGCACGTTGCCGCCGATGCACGAGTTGGCGCGTCAGATCGGCCTCGAATTGCCCGACTATCTCGGCAAGACAGCGGGGTGCTCATCGACGTCGGCACCGGATGCGCAGGCAGCGAAAACGCCCTCCGAGTCCGATGTCGGCTGACAGGGCCGTGAGGTAAGCCGCCATGGAGCAACTCTGCGAGGCTGACAAAATTTCGTATCTGGCGAATGTCTTCGCCATCTGTGGTGCCGACGGATGTGTTTCGCCGCGGGAGGTCGCTGTCATTAAAGATGTTGCCAGCCGTCTGAATGTTTCGCAGAAGGAGATCACGGCGGCTCGCAATCTGGTGGCCAGCGGGCACTATGAGCTGGCATTGCTTTCTGACTTCCGGGTGCGCCGTGACAATATCGAAGACATGGTTATGGTGGCGCTGGCCGACGGTAATTTGCAGCCCCAAGCGGCCGCTCCGATCGAGAAATTCGCCAAGACGTTGCGCTTCGCCCAGGCCGATATGGACATGATCGCGCGTCGCGCGCAATCCCGGCTGAACCTTCTCTTCAAAACCGCGCGTGCTGCCGACAGGGCAACGCCGGTATCGCCGTCGCCTGTTGCCAATGTTGCGTCTGCGCCGCCGCCGATGCCGCAGGCGGCGACTTCCGCCGAACCTGCCGAGGTGCCTGTGGTGGCGGAAACACCTCCCGCCGCAAGACCCGCGCCGTCACCGCCCGTTGCGTTGCCTGCGGCGGTGAGCGCCTGCCTGCGGTGCCGGGATGCGGCGCAGGATCAAGCGGCGTACTGTTACGGGGAGGGCGAGACGTTGAACGTCTGGGGGTGCCGTCTGTTGTGTCAGCCGTGGTGTGTCGGTGCGCCTTGGCTGAAAGCCGGGACCTTCCGCCCCTCGGGTTGCTTTGTGTTTGACCGCGACGCAATCCGCGCGTTGCTGGCTCAGGCCGCTGTGTCGGCCGTGCGCTGTCCGCACTTTGATCCTGACGCGGTGGAGCGGGCGCTTGCCGCGTTGCCGTCGCAAGCGTGGCCGGGCAGGCGCTGGACGCTCAGTTTGGCCAAGGTGGGGGAGCCGGGCCTGCCGCTGACGGTGCGGCATTACCGTCACGGCTGTCTGCTGCGTACGCGGCAGAGGGTGTCCGGCGTGGCGCCGGTCGGTGAACAGCTGGCGCGGCGAATCATCCGCGACGCCCATCGGAAACGGCACTTAACCTAGCGCTCATGCTTTGCGGCGATTCAGATTGAACAAAATCCGTAAAAGTGCCATGATAGACGCTACTCTTTTCGACTGGGAAGGATTTTGAATGTTTGTCCAGATTACCGGGACCGGTTCCTATCTGCCGGAGCGCGTGGTGACCAACGATGAGTTGGCTGCCACGCTCGACACCTCCGACGAATGGATCTACTCACATACTGGCATCCGCAGCCGTCATATCGGTGCGGATGACGAAAGCACCTCTTCGATGGCAGTCAAGGCGGCGCGCGCCGCCTTGGCCTCGGCTGGTGTGGCACCGGAGGATTTGGGGTTGATCATCGTGGCCACATCGACCCCTGACTACCAACTGTTCCCGTCTACCGCCTGTCTGGTGCAGCATGCGCTGGGGGCGGTCAACGCGGCCTGTTTCGACATGCAGGCCGCCTGCACCGGTTTCATCTACGCGCTTGAAACGGCGCGTGGTTTTTTACACCACACGCCGCGGCCGACTCTGGTCGTCGGAGCGGAAATGATGTCGCGCATCGTGGATTGGAGCGACCGCAACACCTGTATCCTTTTCGGCGACGCAGCGGGGGCGGCGGTTCTTGAGGTCAGTCAGGACGAGACGGGCGGTATCTGGCACTCGATCCTCAAGGCCGATGGCGCAGGCTCGCAACTGATCTTTCGTGAAGGTGGCGCACGCGGGTTGCCCGGGGGCATGCCCTTGATTCAGCACACGTTGCAGATGAAGGGGCGCGCGGTCTTCAATTTTGCGGTGAAGGTGTTTGATGACGTGCTGTGCAGGCTGCTGGAACGTTCCGGCTATACTTTCGACGACCTTGCCTGTGTCGTTCCCCATCAGGCTAACGCCCGCATTGTCGAAGCGGTGGCGCGCCGTATGGGGGTGCCGCTGGAAAAGTTTTACTTGAACATGGAGACGACTGGCAACAGTTCCGCCGCCTCAATACCGGTGGCGCTGGACGCGGCGGTCGCCGCCAAGAAAATCAAAGAGGGCGACCTCATCGCCATGGTCGGGTTCGGCGCGGGACTGACCTACGGCGGCATCTTGATGAACTGGCATGGCCGAACGGAGAAATCGGCACCTGCAGTCCATCCATCCCGTGATCTTTCGGCGGAAACGAACGCGAACACTGAATAAGGAGTAACCAAAGAGCGTATGAGTGGCAACACCAAGGTTTTGATCACCGGACTGGGCGTCATCTCGCCCGTCGGCAATACCGTTGACGAGATGTGGAGCAACATCCGTAACGGCGTCAGCGGCCTGTGCCGCACCACCAAGTTTGATCCCTCACGCGTCGACTCGAAAGTTTCCGGCGAGGTGAAGGATTTCGATGTGTCCCAGTATGTCGACCAGAAAGAGGCGCGCCGCATGGGGCTCTTCACCCAGTATGCCGTGGCTGCCGCCAAGCAGGCATGGCAGGATTCCGGCCTCGCCGACGGCGGCGCCGATCCCGAGCGCGTTGCGGTGATGGTCGGCAACGGCATCGGCGGCAAAGAGGTTGATGAGGAGGCCTACCGTATACTCTTCGACCGCGGTCCGGGGCGCCTCTCGCCCATGCTGATTCCTAAGCTGATCGCCAACGAGGCCGCCGGCAACATCTCGATCGCGCTCAAGGCCCAAGGCGCCGCGCACACCATCGTCACGGCGTGCGCTTCGAGTACCGACGCGCTGGGCGTGGCGCTGGACATGATTCGTGCGGGTCGCGCCGACGTGGTCATCACGGGCGGCACCGAAGCCACCATCACCGAGTACTGCGTGGGCGGCTTCTGCTCCATGAAAGCGCTAAGCACCAAGTACAACGACACGCCCGAAAAGGCTTGCCGTCCGTTTGACGCCGGCCGTGACGGCTTTGTCATGGGCGAAGGCGCGGCGATGTTGATTCTCGAATCGGAGGCGCACGCCAAAGCGCGCAATGCCCGCGTCTATGCCGAACTCGCCGGTTACGGTGCATCTGGGGATGCCTATCATCTGACCGCGCCTGACCCCGAAGCCGCCGGTGCCATCCGCGCCATCAAGATCGCGCTCAAGGACGCGGGCCTAGGCATTGAGGATGTCGATTATGTCAACGCCCACGGCACCTCCACGCCGCTCAACGATCCGATGGAGACCAAAGCGATCAAGGCGGTCTTCGGCGAGCAGGCGTACCGCCTCAAGGTCTCGTCCACCAAGAGCATGACCGGTCACCTGCTGGGCGCCGCAGGCGCGCTTGAGGCGGTGATCTGCACGCTCGCGATCCGTGATGGATTTTACCCGCCGACAATCAACAACGAAAACCCCGATCCCGAGTGCGATTTGGATGTCGTGCCCAACAAGGGGGTGCAGGGGCCGATCCGCGCGGCGATTTCAACATCGCTCGGATTCGGCGGCCATAACGGCGTGATTGCCATCAAGGCGTACAACTGACGATAGGTGCGGACCCAGTAGGAGAGTGAACAAAAGATGAGCCTAGAGAACGAAAAAACCAAGCCCGACGTTGCCGATTATCAGGCCTATGAAGGATCGGTGGAAGAACTGCTTCCGCACCGCGACCCCTTCCTGTTTGTCGATCGCGTGCTACATGTGGACAAGACCTTCACCATCGGCGAAAAGACCTTCGGCGAGGACATGTGGTTCTTCGAGGGGCACTTCCCTAACTATCCGGTCGTGCCCGGCGTGATCCTCACGGAAACCATGGCGCAGTGCGGTGGTGCTGGACTGGTGGCCTCTGGGCAGATTCCTGAAGGTGTGGTTTTTCTGCTCGTTGGCGTGAACAACGCCAAGTTCCGCAGGCAGGTTCGCCCGAACGACACCGTGCGTCTGGAGATCGAGAACATTCGCGTCAGCTCGCGCATGGCGATCCAACGCGGCATGGCCTTTGTCGGTGACGAGCTGGCAGCCGAAGCGGAGTTCCGCTGCGTCCTCGGCCCGTCGGCGTGATAAGCTCCGCGCTGTGCGCGGAGCTTGGTTTCAGGTTTGAGGGGTTTCAGGTTTTGTTGCGTGCGGAGCGCCGGGCGGGGCGAGCGTCGCTCGTCCGGGCGGCGTAAACGTCGCCATGTTGTGAACGTGTCCGATCCCGATCCCGATTTGGATGAAACCCTGAAACCCTGAAACCTTGAAACCCTGAAACCCTGAAACCCTGAAACCCTGAAACCTTGAAACCCTGAAACCTTGAAACCCTGAAACCCGAAACCGGCGAACACTCAACGCTTAACGTTCAATTTGTGTCAGCTCCATTTCCGCCCAGGCGCCCCAGTCGCCGCTGCTGTTGTTCTTGTCGCCGACGTCCGTGATCAGCAGCAGGCTCACCGTCTGACCGGCCCACGGAGCGAGGCTGCCTTCCAGCGTGTGCCAAGCATGGGTGGCGACGTGGCATTGTGCGATTTCGTGGCGGCGTCCTTCGGTATCTTCCACCGCGATCTTGAACAGCAGGCCGTCGCCGAGGTCGCTGCCGTCTTGCTTGCCGACTGCGCACCGGATCTGCATCGGTGCGGTCGGTAGCGTCAGGGTGTAGCGCGCGAATGCGTAGCCGGTGCCGCCTTTGTAGGGCGGGTGCATGAAGAGCCCGCGCGGCTTGGTCACGCCGCCGCAGGTCGATGACGTTGCATAAATCTCCGCCCCAGTTGTCGAGTCCAGCTCACGTTCGGCCTGGCCGCGCAGCGCCATGCCGCGCGCGTATAGCGACGGCAGGGGACGTCCTTTTTTCACTGCCGGGGCAGGGGGCGGCGGCGGATTTTCGACCGTGAAGTCGATCCACGCGCCTTCGCGTTCGAACCAGAGCCGCGCTCCGGGACGTGCGTCAGCCGGGATCGTCACCGCATGTTCTGCGGTGCCTTTGATCACCACGCGTTCACCCGGCTTGACGCATGCGCGTGCGCAGGTCAGCGCGGCTGTCGGCGCGGACGCACCGCGCCGCGCGCGGTAACTGAACGCGCCCTTGACCGGCTGCACAAAGCTGAGGCCGCGCGCTGTGCGTACGTCTGCGGTGCCGAGCACGCCGTTGGTGGCATCCAGAGCGACCACGTCGCTGAATGCGTAGGGGAATCCAACTTCCGTGCATTTGTGCATGAGGATTTCCGCCATGCCGTTGGTCAGCGCGCGGCAGATCGCGACGCCTGCGGCCGCGCCTTCGTCAAACCGCGTGAAGTGACCGCGCCCGTCGATGTAGGTGTAGGCCGGTGCAACGGCGAGGTCGGCGCGGCGGCCGTTGACTTCGCCGCTGAAAACGCGCACGGTGCCGTCGCCGCTGCGTCCCCAGTAGCCGTTGGGCGGCAGATCCAGCGACTGGTCGGCCACGGTCACCTTCATGCGTGCTTCCGGATGGCCGTTGGCCACCGTGACTGTGCCGTCGGCATAGCGCGTCGTCACCTGCGAACGCATATAGGCGCCGTTGGCCAGCGCGGCTGTGGTTTCGTGCAGCGCGCCGTCCGCGTCGGCGTAGCGGATCGTATCGGCGGCGACCTGCGTGTAGCGGCTGGCCAACGCCTGCACCATGTAGTAACTGCGCAGTTCGCCCTCGCGTCCGTGCAGCAGGAAACCGGGATGGCCGAAGGCCACCGTGGCGGCCAGGAAGCGGTCTCTTGCGACCTCGGGATCGGATGGTGCGCTCTTTCTGGGGTAGAACATGTCGAGATTGCCCATGCCGAAGTTGCAGCAGAGCGGATGCAGGCAGCGCAGGTCAAAATCAACTAGCCAAGGGTTTTCGTGAATGTTGTATCTCTGGTCCTGCGCATAGTTGCCGTCGGTCAGGCCGCAGTAAAGGAAGTGGTTGTCGCCCTCCGAGTAGACCGGCCCCTTCCATGCGGCTTTCTGCAACAGCATGATCTCGCCGTACGCGTAGAAGACGGCGGCAAAGGTGCCGGCACCGGGAACACGCGGGTCGTAGTCCACGCGGCTCCAAGGGGTGACTGCGGTGTGGACGTCGCAGTATGCGGTGCTGAAGCCGAATTTTTTCTGAATGATCGGCGCGAGGCGCTCGCAGAACTCGACCGCGCGCGCGGGTTTGGGCGCGTAGCAACGTTCCCACGCATGCTGCAACTGGTTGTCGGGCGTGCGCGAGATCAGATCAATGTGCCAGAATCCGTTGACCGGCGCAAAGTCGGTGAAGTTGTTGTAGGGACCGTAAACAAAGCCCAGCTCGTCCTGCATGATACGGGCATAGTCATATTGTCCTTTGTCGCCGCCCTTTTTGGGTGCGGGATCGGTGCGGAAGGTGAAGCTCTCGTTGCCATCGCGCCAGCCGGTCTCGTGGTCGGTGACGACGATTTCCGTCATGCCCCAGCGATGCACGTTCCGCCAATAGGTCGCGTCGTTTGCCCGGTTGCCTGCGCCGTGCGCGCGCCAGACGCGCGTGCCGGTGACAGACTTCCAGGGGGAGGGTGGATTCGGGATGTTGGGCAGTACATCTTCAAAACGCGGAGAGAGTGTCATCACAAAACGCTCGAAACAAGGGTTGCGCTGACCGTCGGTCTTCGGCGTATAGCGCGTGCCACCGTTGCTGGATAACGCACCGTCGAAGCGCATGTTTTTCGCGAACGGAAAGGAGGCGTTGGATTGTGTCCAGTCGATATGCGCCATAAAAAAGAGCGGTGCGTCGAGTTCACCCGAGATAACCACAGCCGGCCGCACCATGCCACCATCCGTAAAGCCGTACGTGTAATAGGGCAGCGTGGCCAGACGCGGATTAACAAAGCCGCGTGTGGCACCGAAACGCACCTCGCCGATCTCGCCTTGGCCGGCTTGGATATCCATGACCAGCGACTTGCCGAAGAGTTGGAAGCGGATTTCCGCTTCAATACTGCGTCCGCCCTGTGTCAAACGTCCCGCGTAGGTGACACTCTTGCCGTCGGTTGTGACCGTCATGGTCTCGCTTTCGGCGCGCGCCAGCGTTCCGGTCGGCACGGTTGGCGCAAAGTACAAGCCGCCTTCCAATCCAATGTTGGCCCACGCCCCATCTCCCCAGCGCACGGCCATATCGTCCCACGCGCCGAGTTGTGCGGGCAAACGAAATTCGAGGCGTCCGTCCTTGCCCTCGCGCACCAGATGATAACGGCCCGACTCGTTGCGGCCTACGCGTGCGACGGACGGCACGGGGTCGCGCGGCACGACGGTCAGCGGCGTGTTGGGAAAGGGGAGGGTCGTGGAGCCAATATTTGCGCCCGGATCGCACGCCGGGAAGACTTGCACACCGCGCCGCGGACGCGGGGCGAAAGTGAGCGGTTCGAAGCGTTCGGTGAAGACCGCCAGACTGTTGAAGTAGATCACCCGATCCTCGGTGTTGTGTCCATTGGTGATGTCGATCGCCACGAGCGTGGCGCCGTTTGCGGCACGTGCGATTTGCTCTGGGACCAGTCGCCGGTGACAGAGGAACCACTCCTTGAAGTGTACGCGGGCCAACGGTACCGAAAGGCGCGCTCCGGCGCTGTCAGTGAAGCGTAGCGTGACCGATACCGGCGGCGTATCGGATCTAGGCGCATAGTTGTGATTGTTGCCGTAGATCCAACAGGTCACAGCATCAAACGCACTGGTTATCGCCACCGGCGCGGGCGGTAACAGAGTGACGCGCGGATGGGGACCGGTCGCGCGGTAGGTGAGTTTGGCGACACCGTCTCCAAAGAGCAGAACTTCGTCCGAACGTTCGAAACGCGCGGCGGCATCCTGAGTCTCGACGCGCCAACCGTCGGCTCCAGTGAACGGGATCAGCGCCGGATGGTCATCCTGCAGACGTCCGGCCCGCACGCGTTCATATGGCGGCTCTCCGGCACCCTGCACACTCAACGCCACCGCACAACATACAATTCCGAACCACTTTTTCATCTCATTCCCCCATGTTTCGAAAACACTACTTAATCATGCGGAACAGTCTATGCGTTTCGGCATGCGCTTGGCAATAGTGTTTTGGTGTCTTTATACGCCGCAGGCGCTATCCCAGACCATACGTCCGCAAAAGTAGGTGCGCAGGACTGAGCATGACTCGATCTCGATCGGCGGCACGCTGCGCGGATCACGGTCGAGCACGATGAAGTCGGCCGAAAGCCCCGGCAGCAAGGCACCGCATTCGTTTTCGCAGCGCATCAGAAAAGCACCGTGCCGCGTATAACTGGCCAGCATGCGCTCGACGCTGACGCGCTGTCCTTTGCCGAGCAGATAACGTTTACTATCGGCGCGGGTGATGTCGGCTACGCCGTACCATGCGGCAGCCGCCAGATTGCGCGTCACGCCGATTTCAATCGCGACCAGCGGATTCGGATGCACGGTGATCGGATGGTCCGAAGAGGAGGCGACAACCAAGCCTTCATCGAACAGCCGCCGCAGCGGGTATTCACGTGTCGCCCGGCGCATACCCAGCATCGTGGCATCGACGCGGCTCCACCACTGCGGTTCTTTCATGTGCCAGAAGGGCTGGACAGAAGCCACCACGCCGAGATGACGCATGCGGCGGATGTCCTGCGTCCGTACTATCTGGAGGTGGGTGATGACCGGTCGCGCGTCACGCCAGCGCGCGGCCCCAGCCTGTCGCAGCGCATTGAGGACGCGTCGCGTGGCGGCATCGCCAATCGCGTGTGTGAACGTCTGGAATCCGGCACGATGCGTCACGCGAAACGCCGTCGCCAAATCACTCAGCCCCCACACCGCCGCATTGTTCGCGTCGCTTTCGCGGCCCGCCTTGGCGGCGTAAGGCGCACACAGAAAGGCGGTGCCCCCTTCAATCACGCCGTCGGCAAAAAACTTCGCGCTCGTGACTTTGAAAAGCGTGCCGTCACAGCGAGCCTTGGTTTCGCGTAGCGCGGCGATCTGCTCATCAATACTGTCTTCAGGGCCGATCTCCTGAGCGAAGCGGACCCGCATCAACAGATCGCCCTCACGTTCCATGCGATGAAAGGCTTCGGCGGATGCGCCCAGTCCCGCACCTTGGATGCTGACAATGCCGGTGATGCCGTAGCGGTGCATGCGGGTCTGATAGAGTTTCAAGGCGCGTATCGTCTGTTGCTCCGAATAGGTTTTGGGCGGTATCAGTTTGGTGGCCTCTTCCTTGAGCGTACCCCACAACGCGCCGGTGTGCGGGTCGCGCTCGATCACGCCGCCGGCGGGGTCAGGCGTGCGCGGCGTGATGCCGTAACGGGCGAACGCCGCGCTGTTGAGCCAGAGCGCGTGGCCGTCATACGAGCGCAGGATGATCGCCCGATCCTCCGACAACGCATCAAGACGCGCCTTGCGTGGACCGTGGATCAGTTCTTTGTCGGTAAAGCCCGCGATGTCCCAGCCTGCACCGCGCACCTCATCGGCGTCGGGTTGTTCACGCATAAAACGGCGCACGGCTTGCAGGCAGTCGTCCGGCGATTTGCAGGTGTAAAGCGAAACCTCGTACAGGTCCGCCAACGCCGTGCCGGGCGCGTGCGTGTGTGAGTCCAAGAATCCCGGCATTACAAATGCGCCGCGCAAATCCTCAATCTCGGTGTTCGGTCCAGCAAAACGCAACACCGCTTCTTTACTACCTGTCGCGAGTACGCGGCCATCCTTGACCGCCAATGCGGCAGCGGTTCGATTCTCCGCGTCACCGATCCACACGGTCGCACCGGTATAGATACAGTCGGCGGTAACGGCTTGTTTGGCGGAACCCACGGTGCAACTCCTTTTTTCTCCTGCCCGGCAGACCAGAGCATGTTTGCAAATTACGAAGCGGACACATTAGCAAATCTGCGGAAACGAGGCTATTTCGATAAATTAATTTGATGATGATTAGCGGGGCGGTGTTGTATCATGTGCCGCTAATGGATACGACAGAAAAGCGGATCGCGTTATGTTTGTACGTGTTGGTTTGTGCCTGTCAGGCGCAGGCGTTCAAGGTGTATGTGTCCGTCGATATGGAGGGGATCAGGGGAAAAGGGGGTCGTAGTTTGAGGGGAAAAGGGGGTCGTAGTTTGACATTAGACATTCGAAAGTTGCGGAGCGTTTTCGCAGTGTGGTAATGTTGTGTTGCCATGACAAGGCGACCGAGGCACCACCGGAAGGATGGCGGTTCGGCTGAAAACCAACGAGCCTTGCGTCCGGTATCCGGCTCGCTTTCGGCGGTTCGGGACGCCCCGCCGTACTGTGCTGCGCGCCGGTCATTCACCCGTCTCGCGGAGCGTCGGGAGGGACGAGCGTTGCTCGTCCGGGCGGCGTTTTCACGCCGCCACACGGGCAAGATGCCCGTGCCACACGGCTCGGCATCGGCCTTGCGTCCGGTATCCGGCTCGCTTTCGGTGGTTCGGGACGCCCCGCCGTACTTGTGCTGCGCGCCGGTCATTCACCCGTCTCGCGGAGCGTCGGGAGGGACGAGCGTTGCTCGTCCGGGCGGCGTTTTCACGCCGCCACACGGGCAAGATGCCCG
>Ga0116189_1000711_pt1 | contig 28317 bp, 24 predicted proteins | sample AD_JPNTR3_MetaG_FD_89895 | JGI IMG/M metagenome (GOLD analysis project Ga0116189, IMG submission 89895) | Active sludge microbial communities of municipal wastewater-treating anaerobic digesters from Japan - AD_JPNTR3_MetaG | ecosystem: Engineered > Bioreactor > Anaerobic > Digestate | place... | reverse complement strand
TCCTGTTCCAACCTTTGAAGCTAAATAGCCGACAGCCACAGTTGCTAATCCGCCACCGATGGTAATAAGAATCATTATTAAACCATTGTGAAAGATTACTTTTGTGTTTTGACCAACAATTCCCTCGTTGATAATTTTGGCCATATAATCAGGCAAAGCCAATGTGGCAGAAACCTGACAAAATATAGAAATGGCCATTAAAATCAGTGGCCAAATATAAGGAGAAAAATATTTAAGCAGTTTTTTCATTATTAATTTCTCACTTTTAACTAATTACTCTATTATTTTAATTAAGAAACTTGGCGTCGTCAACGCTTCTTTTCTATGTTGTTTAATTTTTTCTTATTAAAAATACACGGACTTGCTTATTTTTGTTTTCACTGCCCAAAAGTATATACAAAAATTTGTAATTAGCATTATCTTCCCAATAAAGTATTAAATCCCTTTTATATGCCTGTGTAATGGTAGCGGAGAAAATCTAGCCCTAACCCTTGCCAATTATCCTGATAGAAAAACCCCTGACAATCAATCTCTTAATAGAGTAAATAAATAAAGGGTTATAATTAGAAAGGAACGCCTGGATCTTAAACGAAAACCCTTCATCAACTCCATGACCTGTTGGATAGCCAGCCTATAACTAGAACTTCTTTCCCAATCATTATTTATATTAAAATAAAAAATACCCGAAATAATATTTTATATTTACATTTCTTACTAATTTTTGTATAATAAATTAAGAGTATATTTAATTTAAAAAATGGGAATGCAGACAATTATCCCTCCAAAATTGAATAAAGGTGATAAAATAAGAGTCATTGCCCCTTCGTTTTCTTTTTCAATAATTTCAAAAGAAAACAGAAGAATTGCGAAAAAAAGATTAAATGATTTGGGATTGAAAGTAACTTTTGGAAAAAATATCGAAAAAACTGACTTATTTAACTCTTCTTCCATTGCTTCCAGAATAACTGATCTGCATCAGGCATTCATAGACCAAGATGTTAAAGCTGTGTTAACAGTTATCGGCGGTTACAATTCAAATCAATTATTACAATATATTAATTGGAATTTAATAAAGAAAAATCCAAAGATTTTTTGCGGTTTTTCTGATATAACAGTTCTCCAAAATGCAATATTATCCAAAACCGGATTGGTAACTTATTCCGGCCCTCATTATTCTTCTTTTGCCGAGCAGCTAAATTTCGAGTATACGAAAGAGTATTTTATAAAATGCTTAATGTCAACTGAGGCCTTTTTATTATCTCCTTCCCCTATTTGGAGTGACGATTTGTGGTACGAAAATCAGAAACAGCGACATTTTTTAAAAAATAATGGCTGGCGAGTAATTAATAAGGGAAAGGCTGAAGGGACAATTGTTGGAGGAAATCTCTGCAGTTTTAATTTACTCCAAGGAACAGAGTATTTTCCAAGCTTAACTAATTCTGTTTTATTTATTGAGGATGATTCATCTACTAATCCCTTAATATTTGATCGCAATTTGCAATCTCTCATTCAGCAAAAGGGTCTTGGTGGAGTGCGTGGATTAGTGATCGGCAGGTTTCAAAAACAAAGCAAAATAACAGACCATTTGCTTGACCAAATTATAGCTACAAAAAAAGAACTGGCCAAAATACCTGTCATTTCTAACGTCGATTTCGGCCATACCCAACCAATAATAACCTTTCCCATTGGAGGTAAAGTTATTCTCGATTGTACTTTAAACAGGAAATTGTTAAAAATTCTTGATCACTAATCACGGGTACATTTTTACGTTTTTAATCCGTGGATAAAGCGCCACATCTCTTATATTTTTTTTCGCTAAAGCCCAAGCAATAAACCTCTCAATACCCATCCCAAAGCCAGAAGTGATTTTATAATCATTGAACCTCCGTATATCAATATACCATTGATAATTTTTACATTTAATTTTTTGTCGGCGAAGCGACTCATACATTTCTTTTATATTATCTTGTCTCTGGCCACTACCAATGATTTCTCCTCCGAACGATCCTTTTATAATCGGTGGAAATATCAAATCTGCATTTATTGTTTTTTCTTTATTTTGCGTTGGTTTTTGGTAAAAAGCAACAACATCACGATCAAATTCAGTCAACCATATAGGAATATCTTTTTTAAATATTTTAAAGAGCTCAAGCTCTCCCTTTGCTGTTATATTTCGACCGTATTTACTAATGTTTAACAAACCATCATTGTTTTGCTTTGATAATAATTTAGCAGCTTCATCAAAATAAATTTTGGGGAATTCTTTCTGGATAATAATTTTATTAAGCATACATCTCGTTTTTTGTGCATTAGTGCTTATTCTTTCAATTATATTGGGCATCGCTAATATTGCACATCTTCTAGCAATTGGTTGCCTGTTATTTTGAAATATTTTGAGACTCCGACGGAAGGAATTTCAGTCATCGGTTCGTCTGGATTTCTATCTGCATAGTTAACAATAATTTCGCCATTTTGAAAATTAGTAGATTGGGGAGCAATTCGGTCGCCAAGAAAAATAGCATTGGTGCGAATACATTTATCTTTACTTCCTAAAGCAGCCACTAAATAATAAAAAGTGCCGCTTCCGCCACTCTCCTGCGTCAAGATAAAAGCAATATCAGAGAAACCATCATTGTTAAAATCTCCAGAAACTTCATTGCCAAAATATCTGGTGATTGTTTTTGAAGCAGAACCCGGAGCCACCTCTTGTTCTGAATAACCATCTACAAGCGCAACTACCTGATTTTCAATATTATAAGCACAGTTTTTAGGGTCTAAAACAAATGCTGAAGTTGGTGATGGTTGATTATTGTTGGATGCGTTTTTTTGTGAATAAGTAAACCAGTAAATACCCAAAATAATAATAACCAATAAAATGATACAAATAATAATCGCTGTATTTTTTTTAGACATATTTTTATTTTTTAAATAAGCTCGGCTAGACTTATTATAGTTAAAATTTAAAAATTAAAGTCAAGGGTTAATTTGTGGAAACTTTTTAAATCGCTTGTTTAATTTTTTCATTTTAATATTTTTACTGCCATCTTTGATTTAGAAATAAAAACGCCGTATAGGTGTATCATGTCCTAGATTTATGAAGTTTTGCCAACGCATAATCCCAACTACCACACTGCTCACTAATTTTTTAAAGAAATCGGCTTCAGGCGAGCCCAACTATTACTCCTGCCAAAAAGCAAGTATTCTAGCTACCAATGCTTGTTTGATAGCTATTCTATCAAATATTTTCATATTCGTTTTTTACTTAAAAAATCTCAGATAAAAGGCAATGAATATCAGGACGATGCCTATATTTGCGATGAACCGTTCCCAAAATCTGTTCCTGAAAAATAGCAAATCAATACTGACGATAACTGTTATCATCACTACAACTAAAATTATTGCCTGTGTTTGTTTTATCACATCCCAATTTTATCAAAAATTACATTATTTCCCTACTCATTATTTATTTATAATGTACTTTTAATTTTTCTCTAACATATTTTATTTGTCATTTAATTTTTTGATAAGCCTGTATCACCTTTGGAATTTTTAGCAATCATTCATTTTATCTTGCCAAAAATAATATCAGATTTTGTTTATAAATAATCAATTACTACCATCCTTTTTCAAATAACTTTTCAATCTTTTTCTTATCAATTTGAGGAAAACCAATATTCCAAGCTAATTCACTAAAAATATCAGTAACTAATTCCCTTCTTTTCTCGCTCAAATCTTTTCGCAATACTTCTTTGATAATGGACAAATCATTATCTACGGGTCTCGTTATATTAGGAGAATAATCTCCTGGAATTGATAAATCCTCAAAGTCAACATTACTAATGTTATTTAAGTTAATCTTAATTTCTATAAAACCCCAATAACCCAACGACGAATAAAATTTTTCCATTGATTCCAAAAATAAATCTAGGTAAATCAATATAGTTCTTAAAGGACATAGATATTGCGGCGTTTTTATTTCATCAGTATTTTTAATCAGAGTCATATTTTGTCTATGATAAAAAAATCCATAACAGTTTATTTCTTCATAATAAATAGAATCGCTTTGAGTATGTTGTAAACTGTATGAACCAGATTGTATTGGTTTAAAGCAGACATTATTTATATTACTAGGAAAATAATAATTTGATTTCTGCACCATCATTTGTTTTAAAAAATTATCTTCTATCAATTTTCTATAATCAATCATTATTTCATAAGGATATAACGGCGAGGCAGACATAATAAAATCACCATATTCAATTGGTATATTTCTATTAAGTAACTTTTGTAATCGCATTTGTGATTTATTAAAAAATTGATTTTTTAATTCAATCGATTTTTCTCTTCTATTAATCAACCATAATATCCTATCTATCGTAGCTAATTCTTCTGGTTCATTACTGGTATTGGTTCTAATATAAACTTTAGTATTGCCTCTAATTGCGTGAGGTGTCATATTGCTTTGAGAAATTCTTATTACAATTAGAGCTGTTTTATTATCATCAGAGGGACAAATTTGTATCTCCGGAAAAACTGGCGGAGTAATATTATTTAAGATAATATTATTTATCTGTTCGAGTAAATGCTCTTCTAATTTAATTCCCTTAACTGGTAATTTTGGTTTACTGTCATTATCTTCAACACCTATAATTATTAATCCACCCCAAGTATTTGCCATTGCCGCTATTGTTTTAGCCAAACTTTCGCTAATTGATTCTTTATAATCTAAATTAATATTTTCTCGTATTTGACCATTGCAAAAATCAACTACATCCTGATAGGTTATTTCTTCAATTTTTTTTGTATAAAGCATAGTTACTTTTTTAATTTAATTAATTTATATTATTAATACAAAAATATTTATAAATATGATTTTACCCCTCTACTTACTATATCGTAAAAACAAAAATCATAAATCGGGAATCATTTTAAAAGGAATAAATCTCTACAATATACCTAACTTATCTTACCCATTCATAAGGAATCCATCCCGATTTACCCATATTTTCCCCTTCTAAAATACGAACTTCTCGAAGGCCTACTGCACTATCAATAATTTTTGCTTTTGTGCATATATCCACTGCAAATGCTTCTCCGTTGGCAAGTAATTGTGCTATACCAATGGTATCTTTCGCATAAAGAGCCTTATCAACTTTCTCTTGAGCTTCTCTACTAACTCCTAAAATCACTAAATCATCTCCACCGCAATCATTTTTATCATCACGATAATTAATAATTCCTACATCACCAATTTCTAACTTTTGTTCTTCTTTGCTATTTGAAGAAACAGTGGTTTGGGAAGTTTCTATTTGTCCTTGTTCCTCTGGTTTAGAAGAAATAGTAATTGTAAATAAAACAAAAAAGATAAGAAAAGCTGTTCCATAAATTAAAACTACGTGTTTTCTAGTTTTCTTGTCTCCCCATTTAATTACTATGTTTGGTTTAATCAAGCCTATAACAAGTGCTATAAATGCAAAAAACGCAAATAGAAAAAATATTATATTAAGCATTATTCTATATTTTAAGTTTTATTTTCAACCTTTATTCTCTTATATTTTATATTATTCTATCGTATTTTCGAATATAGAATAATATTATACTGGTAAATTATAGAACTCACCTCCTGTGATAATTTTCCTACCCATACTTCTTTTCGGAATATGCTCTACTATAAATGCTCCGCCTACAAGACGTATTTAGAACCTTAGATTGGAAAAGAATAAAAGAAGAGATTGAACCTTTTGAGATTATGATGAAATAAAGATTATTAATAGTCAAAATGCCTCCACATCGTGAATAATATTAGAATTATTATCCAGCGACAAAATGAATATATTTAGTGTTCCAAATTTAAGACCAAATGCTATAGGAGTATCAAATGCTTCGAAATGAATTTTCAAACTCGCCATCTTTGCAAAACAAATTTTTACAGAAGAAAGTTAAACCCCAACTACTTCCCTTAAGATAAAATTTATCGCACTTGGCATAGCCTTTAGGATTTGGGTCCTTATACTTAATAAAACATTGACCATCGGGTTCAGAATAACAACATCCTAGCACATTATTCCATTTACTGCTTTCTGTCTTGTAAATATCCAAACAATCAATCTTTCTTTTAGCAATATATTCTTTTTGTGTTTGTTCTTCTTTTGCCTTTTCAGTCGCCCTTTGCTCTTATAATTCAAGGGCTTGATGTTTTTCAATAGACTGCTGTTTATTATTGTTTATTATATTGAAACGCATAAAAAATCCTATCGCCAAAACAACCACCATAATGGCGATTGTTATTGGTAATGTGATTTTCTCAGTGGGTTTCTTTATGTGTACAGGTTTATTATATCAGATTTTATTTTACTCTGCTACTTGCTATTTCTTAACCTCTTTCTCTCCTCTTATCTATTATTAAAAATGACTTTTTGGTGCTATAAATCTAAATTAAAATGTATTTCTTATTCTTTAATCTTAAGTAAGCTATATTATAATATATTTAGGAAGAGTAATAAGAGGGTATCTTTGGGGTTTTAAATCCAGAAAGATATATACCCTCTTCTATCACTATTAACCATTATCATCTTTTCTTTATACCTCGTTATCTTAATTTCTAGCCATATTGTATCTTTTCAAAGTAAATAAATCAGACAAAAATAATGAATAAAAATACAGTAGGATACGGCGTGTCATAATGTATTATCCCTACTTACTTTCTCCATAAAATTTGATATTTTTATAATTTATGCTATAATTATATTAATTTGAATAATATAATCTAATTAATTATGAAAAAAAATATCGTTATAATTATCATAATTACATTCTTTTTATCTATTTCGGCAGCAAAAGCCGAAACGAATGGAATCACTACAAACGAGCAATTAATAAATACTCTTAAACAGCTAATTGTTTTGCTAATGCAAGAAATAGATATATTACAGAAACAAATTGCTTCCCAACAAAAGTTACTAACATCTACTGCAACAACTACAACCACTACTACAACAACCGAGCCTCAAATTTGTTTAAGCGGATGGCAATGTAGAAATCCTAATTACAAAGGATATCAATTTGAAGATTGCTCGTGGATAGATTTAACTTATTGCGAACATGGATGCGAAAATGGCGAATGCATTACTTCAACAACAACTCCAACTCCGACACCAACTCCAACTACAAAACCATCCTATTGTCATACTCTTTGTGATTCACCCTGTCCCTTCAGATATCGCACTGTATATTCTAAAGAATGTGGCTGTTATTGCCGTGACTATTCAGGACAAAGGGAGTTGCCGAATCAATAAAAAGCATCCTTATCATATCGGTATTTATTCTTATTATTAATAAAAATAAAAAAACATTAACTTTGATTCATCTAAAAAGCTAGTTTTAGTATTTTCAAAAAATAAAATTGCCTAGAAAAACTGAGCTTTTTATTTAACAAATTAACACCTTAATTAAAAAGATAACCATTAAGCGAGCCCCACCATTTAAAATAGCCCCACTACTAAACGAGTTTAGAACAGTAGATTGGAAAGGAATAAAGCAAGAATTAGAACTATCTGGCATCTTACAAATGCCAGCGATACTAACAATATAACTAACAAGGTAAAATCCGAAAAACAACGATAGCCGCTTGATAAGCGTCTTTTTTTGATGTAAACTAAAGTCGAGTATTAAAGAAGTAATGAACAAATTATGAAAAAGTATTCAGCCGAGTATTTTGAAAAAAAATATAAGATATTATTTAACAGACTTCTTCTAAAACAAGGATTTTTAGATGACATAAAAGAAACTAGGAGAGAGCTTGGTCTACCCGAAAATGGTTGTAATAACGAAGCAGATTTAGCTATCTATTTTATCAGCAAGATGAATAAGAAAGAACAACAAATCCTATCCCTTATTGCGTTTGCGGATGATTATTACAGTAAACACAACCTACCAATCAATGATGAAAACCGAAGAAAAATAATACAGGCTTACACAAAAGAGAGTCGTGAAAATATGGGCATTAAAATGATAATTTGGCTTGGGCAAGAAATTTTAGACCATACTCAAATGTTCACCAAAAATGTTCTGTTTCAAAAAAATAAATTCCTATCAAAACTATTTCCAAGAACACTCAAGCTAACCAGAAAATTTTGGGGTCTTGATTTACTAGACGAGCACATTATGGGTCATTTTATTGAGAAATACCTATTTTTGGGCGACTATGGCGTAAATAAATATATCCAACAAAGAATAGCATGCCCAAATTGCAGATATATTGGAGTCAATCATTTTTCTCCTACTAGAAACAATATGGCTGGCCAAAATGAGGGACCTTACGGCAAAAATTATATTTTCAATAAAGAAACTGTGCGGTTGCTTTCTTTGCATTTTAATAGTGTCTTTCTAATAATTAAACCCTATGCGACAAAAGAGGAAGTGCTTCAATATATTGAAGATAACTGGGATAACCTCAAAGAACACCTTATAGAAAAAAATGCTTTCTATAAACAGTTTGATGTGCACCCTAGCAAAATAAAAGAAAGTGATTTTGAGCGGAATAATCTTATTTATGAATTATACAAATTGCCAAAAAGAGAACTCATAAAAATGTATAAAGGTGAAAAAGACCTATCTGGAAGAGGAATTTATAAAGAAATGGTAATCTCAGCGATTCTCAAAGAAAAACACGGAATAGAAATGACACCGGAAGCGATTAAAAAAACTGCTACTCGTTTTGCTAAATCAATAAAGCTTAAAAAAGAGCCAAAAGATATTACAGATATTAGGGACATTTAAATTTTAAATTTTTAAAAGTAAGTATCTTAGATTTTTAAAAAAGAATATCCTGATGATAAATAATCAGGATATTTTTTTATGTTTAGAAAAGACAAGCAGATAGATATAGACGGTTTAAAAGAGCAGTTAAATAGCCAAAACAAAGAAATGGCTGACTTTGAGGCAAGACAAAACTTGCTCGGCTTTTTTAGTCTTCTTTTAGAGATAGATAAAAGAAACAATCCGCAAAATTATAAAAAATCTCAAAACAATGAAGATAACAGAAATACAGATAATACCAATTAAACCTAAAAATGGATTAGTGGCTTTTGCCAGTGTAGTGGTAGAGAATAGCCTCTATTTGGGTTCTTTTGGGGTTTACACGAAGCTTGATGGCTCTGGGTATATAATTACCTATCCTACCAAGAAAATAGGCAATAAGAACATAAATATCTACCACCCCATTAACAAAGAAACAAGTAAAGCGATTGAAGAAGCAATCATTTCAGAAGTCGAAAAGATATTAACCCAGTAAATTTAATAATAAAGAGGTAATAAAATGTTAGATACTATAATTTTACAAATTCCAATAGATTATTCAGCTATAATTGACCATAGTCAATTTAGTCCTTCAACAAAGAATATTCTTGAGAATCAAGAGGGTTTTAAAAAATATGTAAATAACCCGACTAACTTAGATAAAGAAAGAGGAATTTATAAACCACGGCTGACGGTTATAAAAAGGGGTAAAATGATTTATTTAAAAATAGAATTCTCCGTTCCAAAATTACTTTTTGGCAATAATTTAGAAGAAGTTGAAGAAAATAATTTTAATGAAGTAATAAGTAAATTGCAAAAGATAATTGAGGAAATGGGGGTTAGACTCTTAAACTACCAAATTGTGAATGCAGAAGTTATAGCGTTTCATCCTTCAAAAAATGTCCCACTTAGCAAAGGGTATACTCCATCATTTGCCATAAGAGAATTATCTAAAATAAATCTCAACCAGAAACTGGATTTGGAAAGAATAGGCTTTAGGAACGATGGCGAGGCATTACAGTTTTATAGCAATCGGCACTCTCTTGTTTTCTATGATAAAATAAATGATTTAACTAAACCACCGAAAAGAGCAATAGACAAAGATCAGACAAAAAAACAATTGGATTTATTTGAGTATATAAAAAAAGAGGTGGTGGATCTTGAAGTACTAAGGATTGAAGTAAGATTAAGCTATAAAACAAAAATGATGGAAGTTTTAGAAAGGGTTGGCTTTATGGATCGTCCCCTATTTAAAAATATGTTTAAAAAAAATTTATGCCAAAAGGTTATTAAATTATACTGGGAAGAATTTTTTGATAAAAATTTGTTTCTTTTTAGTGTTAACAATAACCCACAAATGATTCTGCAGAAGATTTTAATGAGATATCCGAAAACAAACATAAGAACGGCGGTTATGCTGGTAGGGTTAAATCAGCTTTGTAAAGATAAAGAAGGAATTAGAGGGTTGAGAAGTATTGCCAAAAACTATAAGCCAAAGTTTAATTGGATAATGCTCAACAACTATTTAAAGAAATTTGAAGATGAAATTTTTACTAAACCGACACACGGATTTATAATGGATATTGAAAGGGCTTTAGATGAATTTAAGCCATTTAAACTTGATAAAAAGCCAGCATCTGATATATTTGACTTGTAAATAATTGTAAAGTATAATATAATTAAAATATATGGAAAAACACGAATTTTATACGGCTCGGGAATTAGCAGAGAAATTACGAGTAAATATAATGACAATTTACCGCTATATTAAAGCGGGAAAATTAAAAGCGTATAAAATAGGTAAAGAGTTTAGGGTTGATAAGAGCGAATTTAATAAATTTTTAAATAAAGTAAAAACAAAATAGTATGGCTAATGATTTATTTCAAAATTATATAAAGGAAATTTACAAACTCATTGAACGAGGCGATGCCCGAGAAGAAAGTTTTTATAGTATTTTGCAAAATTTAATTGAAGTTTATGGTCAAAACCTTAAAAAGAAAACAAAAGTCACGGTTCTACCCAAAAAAAGTGAGGCAGGTAATCCTGATTTTCGGGTTTGGGATGGTGAAAGCTTAATTACTGGTTATATTGAAGCAAAACACCCTTCAGAAAGAAATTTGGAACATATTGAGAGTTCCGAGCAATTAAAACGGTATCGTGAAGCTTATCCGAATTTAATACTTACAAATTTTTTAGAATTTAGATTATATAGAAATGGCATACGTTGGAAAGAGGTAAATATAGGAAATTCCCAACTTGCGAAGATATCCCCAGAGCAAGGGGTTGTATTACATAAAGAAGAATTACAAAAATTATTAAATCTGTTTTTTGACTTTACCCAACCAAGAATTAAAACCCCTAGAATATTAGCTGAAACCTTATCTAAGAAAGCAAAAATAATGAGAGATTATATAATTCTTCCGACTTTAGAAACAGAACCATATTTTGCTAATTTATATAATTCTTTCAAAAATTATCTTATAAGAGAACTTAAACCAGATGAATTTGCTGATTTATTTGCTCAAACTTTCACTTACGGACTTTTTATTGCAAAATACCACTATGAAACCAAAATAAAAACACCTTCTTTATCCTTTACCACCAAAACTGCCTATGATTTTATTCAGCAAAACTTCGGTATTCTAAGGGAAGTATTTAGAGTAATTTCAACTGGAGATATGCCAAAAAACTTGGAAATTATAGTAGATGATATTATAGACATCCTTAATCATACCGACATTATAAAATTATTAACTCACTATAGTGAAGAAAAGCGAAAAGACCCCATTTATCATCTTTATGAAACATTTCTTGAAAACTATGACCCAGAAAGAAGGAAAAAATTAGGTGTTTATTATACTCCACCACAAGTAGTCTCTTTTATAGTAAATTCAGTGAACACCCTTCTTAAAGATGAGAAGTTATTTAATACTCAAGATGGATTGGCAAGTTACAAAACTGATTCATTAGAAAACTCTGTTACCCTTTTAGACCCAGCGGTTGGAACAGGAACCTTCTTCGTAGAAGCAATAGAAAAAGCCATTGAAGAGGCGAAAAATAAATATTCAGAATCAAAAGATTTTATAAATCAATTTATCAGAAACCATATCTTAAAACATTTCTTCGCTTTTGAGATTTTAATTGCCCCATATGTGGTAAGCCACTTAAAAACGCTATTTAATCTAACAAATAACCATCATTTTGAATTTACAGAAAAAGATGATTTAAATATATTTCTAACCAACACTCTTCAATTTTATAAAGAAGATGAAAAAAGTGATAAGGAAGGATTTGCAAGAAAGTATGCTGGTGTATTTGAAAAAGTTTTAGTAGCAGAACAAGATAGAGCTCTTAAAGTAAAAAAAGAAACCCCTATTTTAATTATTATTGGCAATCCACCTTATTCTGTTAGTTCTCAAAACGAAGTTGATTTAGAGACAGATTTCGGGAAGTTTTACGAAAGTTATAAAGAAAATGTTAGAAGAGAAGAAAAGAATATACAACCACTGTCTGATGACTATATCAAATTTTTAGCATTCGCTCACTGGAAAATAGAACAAACTGGAAAAGGCATTGTGGGGATGATTACAAACAATTCATATCTTGATGGGCTTATTCATCGGGATATGCGAAAAAAACTTTATGATGATTTTGATTTAATTTATATTCTTAATCTGCATGGCGACGCCAAAAGACCAAAAATCACTCCAGATGGTAAAAGAGATGAAAATGTTTTTGATATAAAACAGGGAGTAGCGATAGTAATTTTTGTAAAGTCAGAAAAGCAAATAGCAAAACAAATTTTTTATCAAGAACTTATCGGATTAAGAGAAGAAAAATATAAATTTTTAGACACTCACGATGTTTCAAATGTTCAGTGGATAAAATTAGAACCTAAAGAGCCTCATTGGTTTTTTGTGCCGAAAGAGTTTGGAGGAGAAGAGAAATACAAAAAGTTTCTGTCATTAAAAGAAATTTTCACTAAATATAATGCCGGTATAGCTACGGGTAAAGATGAAGTATTAGTAGACTTTGATAAAAATAGATTAATTAGAAAATTTTCAGCACGAGATAAAGCTTTATTCGAACTTTCATTCCAAAACTATATTACTACGAATTTAATTGAAAAATGGTATGATGAGATTCAAACTACTCAAATAGAAAAACAGGTGATACCTTATTATTACAGACCATTTGATATTAGATTTACAATCTATAACCCTAAAATTCTTCAGAGAGCACGCAAAGATTTGATGGATCATTTGGTGAAACCTAATATGGCTCTTGTAGTAACTAAAATTTTATCAAGTGAGAGTTTTCAGCATGCTTTTATTGCTGATGGGGTTGGAGACAGGACTTTTATTTCAACCAGAGGAAAAGAAGCAAATTATTACTTCCCTCTTTGGCTTTATAATTCAAATGCCAAAACCCAAAACCAATTACCTATTTCGCCTCAACCTGAAGATAAAACTCCAAATATAAATCAAAAGGTTATTGATTTACTTTCATCTTCTTATAAAAACCTTGTTTCTCCCGAAGAAACCTTTTATTACATCTATGCTGTTTTATATTCTAATATTTATCGCAAGAAATATTTAGAATTTCTGAAAATAGATTTTCCAAGAGTGCCTTTTACTAACGACTATAAATTATTTAAGAAGCTTTCAGGAATTGGTAAACAACTTATAGATATTCATCTTTTAAAACCCGAGTTTCTTAAAGACACTGCCTCACGATTTGAGGGCGATGGCAATGGGTTAGTTAAAAAAGTTATCTACAATATTAAAGAGAAGCGAGTTTATATTAATGAAAATCAATTTTTTACAAATATAGAACCTGAGATTTGGAATTACTTTATCGGGGGCTATCAAGTGCTTAATAAGTGGCTTAAAGACAGAAAGGGGGAATATTTAACAGATGAAGAAATTAAAAACTATATCAAAATCATTTCCGCTTTAAACCAAACCATAATAGCTCAAAAAGAAATTGATAAACTTTATCCTAAAGTAGAAAAAGATTTAATAACACTTCAAATATGAAAGCCGTAATTTTAGCCAGAGTTTCAACTGAAGAACAAAAAGAAGCGGGCAATTCTCTACCCGCTCAACAGGCACGACTGATTTCTTATGTAAAACAAAGTCCTGATTTAGAACTTATCAAAGAGTTTATTTTTGATGAATCGGCTTACAAAGAACACCGTAAAGAATTTAGTAAAGTATTGGAATTTATTGGAAAACAAAAAGAAACGATTGCTCTTTGCTGTGATAAAGTAGATAGACTTTCACGTGATTTCTTGGTTGGATTGCCAGCCCTCGAAAAATTACGCCGTGAAGGAAAAATTGTTTTACATTTTCCATCAGATAACTTGATACTTCATAAAGATTCACCAGCAACAGACCTATTTCATTTTAACATAGCTGTAAGCTTGGCTCAGTATTACTCAAATTCTATCAGCGACAATGTGAAACGGGCTTACGAATATAAAATTAGACACGGCGAGTGGATAGGAAAAGCTCCGATAGGCTATATCAATATAGCTGACGATAACGGCAATAAAGATATAATACCAGACCCAGCACGAGCTCATTTGGTAGTAAAAATGTTTGAACTATACGCAACAGGCAATTACTCAATTAGGACGCTAGCGAAAGAAATAAGAAAGTTAGGATTAAAAGGAACAGTTGATGGAAAGCCAATATCTACGGGTATGGTATTTAAGGTATTAAAAGACCCATTTTATTACGGAATGATGAGAATTAAAAATGAATTATACCCTCACAAATACGAACCCCTCATTTCAAAAGAATTATTTGACAAAGTTCAAAAACTAAGACTGGAATACCATAAAAAACCATTTAAATATGCTGGCAAGCCATTTATTTTTAGAGGAATGATGAAGTGTGCTGAATGCGGTTGCACAATTACCGCAGAAACCCATAAGGGGCATAATTACTACAGTTGCACGAATTATAAAAGAATGCACCCGAAAAGAATTTATGTTAGAGAGGAGGACCTCTTGTTCCCTATTAACGAGGTTTTAAAGAATATACGGCTTTCAGACGAGAAAATACAGGAAATAACAGAAGATTTAAAGAAAATGAACCAAGCCAAAAATGAATTTCATAAACAATCATTATTAGCTTTAAGAAAGGAATATGACCAGATTGAAACCAGAATAAGCAATGCCTTTGACCTAATGACTGATGGCAGTATTACTAAGGATATGTTTAACAAAAAGCTAAAAGAATATAAAGAAAAACAGGCAGAGTTGGAAGCAAAGATGGAACAATACACAGATGCCGATGAAAACTTCTATTTAACAGCAAATATGGTGCTAAATCTAGCTAAAAATGCTTATAACATCTTCCAAAGTTCTGAAGTTAGCGAAAAAAGACAATTATTGAATTTCTTAGTTCAGAACCCCCAATTAAAAGGTAAAAAACTAGTGTTTACACTAAAAAAACCGTTTGATACGATACTTGAAGCCAACAGATGTTCTAATTGGCTCCGGTGGTAGGATTCGAACCTACAACCATCTCCTTAACAGGGAGCCGCTCTACCGTTGAGCTACACCGGAAACATTTTTATTTTAAAAAAGAAAAATGGAAAATGCAAGGAATATTTTGCCTATTGCCAAGAGAAATTAAAATCCTAAATCCCCGCTGCCTGCGCGTTCTACATGACACTAGGCAGGCATTCGGAATGATTAAATAAAAACTTTTGAATTTTTAGCTTGAACTTTTGACTTTTGAGTTTTGACTTATTATATCTTTGATTTTTGATTTTTGATTTTTGATTTTTTAATCGTCATTCTGAGCGTCAGCGAAGAATCCCTCACTTAGCTGGCGAGAGATCCTTCGGGCTCCGCCCTCAGGATGACAAGTAGTGGAGAGTCATTCTGAACGTGAGCGAAGAATCCCTCGGGTTGGCATGGGATCCTTCGGGCTTCGCCCTCAGGATGACAGGAAAGAGAGATGGCATGGGATCCTTCACTGCGTTCAGGATGACAAAAGGTTAGTTTTAAGGTTTTTAGTTGCAATTTTGAGCTTTGACTTTTGAGTTTTTATCTTTTATTTGACAAATTTTTTCTTTGGGCTAAAATTGAAAACAGAGGTGAAAACCTTAAAAAATTTATAAGGAGGAGGAAAGAATGGCTAAAAGAAAAAACGTGGTCTATGTCGAAACTGAAATTCGTTGTCCCAATTGCAACAATTTTCTCTTGGAAGCGATAAAAGTCCCACATGAATTTTGCGGCGGACGGGAAGAAGAAGATCTTCTTGTCGGGAAACGGTTGAACTACTATTGCCCCGAGTGTGGCGAAAAGTATGACCCAGATTTTGCAGCCCTGAAACTGCAACTAGAAGAAGATTAAATTTAAAAATTAAAAAACAAGAAATCAAGGACTCCTTTTAATGGAGTCCTTTTTATTTTGCTAAAAAATTTGCTTTAAAATTTTTTTCTAATAAAATTTTGTGTTAGAATAAAAAGGATAAAGAAAATTTTTATGGCGAAGTTCACTCACTTACACGTTCATAGTCATTATTCCCTCCTTGATGGTCTTCCAAAAATTGATGAATTAATTAATCGCGCTAAAGAATTAAATTTTGAATCACTGGCCTTAACTGATCACGGCGCAATGTACGGAATTCCCGAATTTTATAAAACAGCCACGGCCAATGGTATTAAACCAATTATCGGAGTAGAAGTTTATGTCGCAGCCGAGAGCCGTTTTCAAAAAAGAGCCAAAATTGATAACCGAAATTTTCACTTAACTCTTTTGGCTAAAAATGAAAAGGGCTATAAAAATTTATTGCAATTAGTCACCCGTTCTCATTTAGAAGGATTTTATTACAAACCGCGCGTGGATAAAGAATTGCTTTCGGAATATCATGAAGGCGTTATTGCCTTATCCGGCTGTTTGGCCGGAGAAATTTCTCGTCTCATTGTCGCCAACCGTTTTGATGAAGCTGAAGAAAAAATAAAAGAATATCAAAAAATTTTTGGCGAAGATTTTTATTTAGAAATTAATTATCATCCAAAAATAGAAGAAAGCAGGATTGTCAAAGAGCAACTGATTCACTTCAGTAAAAAATTTGGCATTCCGGCCGTAGCCACTTATGACACTCATTATTTAAAACCCGAAGATGCAGAAGCTCACGATATTCTTTTAGCAGTCCAAACAGGTAATAAGGTTTATGAGGAAGATCGACTAACGCTAAGCGCTGATGATTTTTCTTTTTGCCCAACAGAACGAATGGAAGAATTATTTTATGATTTTCCGGAAGCAATTGAAAATACACGACTTATTGCTGAAAAATGCAATGTGTCGTTAGAATTCGGCAAAACGCTGCTCCCTTATTTTGAGGTGCCGCTCGGCGAAACGCCGGAATCTTATTTACGAAAACTCTGCGAAGAAAATCTACCAAAACGATTTACAAAAATTACTCCTGAAATTACTGATCGTTTAAATTATGAATTGGGAGTAATTGAAAAAACAGGATTTGCTTCTTATTTTTTAATTGTAGAAGATTTTGTAAATTGGGCGAAAAACAACGGCATTGTGGTAGGACCTGGCCGTGGTTCAGCTGCTGGATCGCTTGTCGCTTATCTTTTAAATATCACTGATATAGATCCGCTCAAATATAATTTGCTTTTTGAGCGTTTTTTAAATCCTGAGCGAATTCAAATGCCCGATATTGATATGGATTTTGCTGATACGCGCCGTGATGAAGTCGTTGGCTATTTAAGAAATAAATATGGCGAAAACCGAGTGGCCCAGATTATCACCTTTGGAACGATGGCTTCACGCGCTGCTGTGCGCGATGCTGGCCGAGCTTTAGGGTTAAGTTATAGTTTTTGCGATACCATCGCCAAACTTATCCCCTTTAACGCCACGCTTGATGAAGCACTTAGTAGTGTCGTTGAATTAAAAAATTTATATGAACGGGATCAGGATGTAAAAAAATTAATTGATTCTGCCAAAAAATTAGAAGGCGTGGCAAGACACGCCTCAATCCATGCTTGCGGTATTGTTATTACCAAAGAAGAAATTACCAATTACACTCCCCTTCAAAGAGCGCCTCAAGATGAAAATGCGATCATTACTCAGTATGATATGTATTCGCTTGAATCGCTGGGGCTTTTAAAGATGGATCTTCTGGGTTTAAGAAATTTAACCATTATTGAAGATGCACTCAAAATTATTGAACAGACGACCGGTGAAAAAATTAATTTTAGCCAACTCGATGAAAAAGATAAAAAAACTTTTGAATTAATGCAAAAAGGAGAAACGGTCGGCGTCTTCCAATTAGAAAGTCAGGGCATGCGTCGCTATCTTAAGGAATTAAAACCTAATAATATGGAAGATCTCATTGCGATGATTTCTTTATACCGACCCGGCCCAATGGATTTAATTCCCCATTACATCGCTCGCAAGTATGGAAAAGAAAAAATTACTTATCTTCATCCTAAACTGGAACCCATTCTCAAATCAACTTATGGCATTGCAATTTATCAAGAGCAATTATTGCAAATTGCCAAAGATTTAGCCGGATTCACCTTGGGAGAAGCTGATTTATTACGCCGCGCTATTGGGAAAAAGATTAAAAGCCTCCTCGATGCGCAAAAACAGAAATTAATTCAAGGCATGGTGGAACGCGGTATTAATCAAGATGTTGCTGAAAAAATTTGGGAATTTATCGAACCCTTTGCCCAATACGGCTTTAACCGCAGCCATAGCGCTTGCTATGCTCAAATCGCCTTTCGTACCGCCTATCTTAAAGCCCATTATCCTTTGGAATTTATGACGGCTTTAATGAATAATGAAGCTATGGAAACTGAGCGAGCGGCTCAGCTGATTAATGAATGCCGACGAATGCATATTACTGTTTTGCCGCCAGATCTCAATGAAAGTTTTGAACAATTTTCTGTAGTTAAAGAAAAAAGTGCCATTCGCTTTGGTCTTTTAGCCATAAAAAATGTGGGCGAAACTATTATTAAAGAAATCATCAAAGAAAGAGAGAAAAACGGCCGATTTGAAAGTATTGAAAATTTTCTCCAGCGCATTTGCCATAAGGATCTAAACAAAAAATCTCTAGAGAGTTTAATCAAAGCCGGCGTTTTTGATAGTCTTGCTGAACGAGAAAAGCTCATTGCTAATTTAGATAATCTGCTTTTTTATAATCAAGAAGTGAGACGTTTAAGTTTAAGCCCTCAGATTAATCTTTTTTCTAAAGAAATGGCCTTCCCTACTCTGACTTTAAAAGAAACCGAGCCCATGCCTCTTGAAGAAAAATTAAAGTTTGAAAAAGAACTTTTAGGTGTTTATATTTCCGATCATCCAGTCCGCCGCTATGAAGATAAATTTAAAAAATTAGGCGTTCGACCTCTTGTTGAAATTTCGGATAAATTAGTCAACAAAAAAGTCCGTATTGGAGGCGTCATTACCGATTTAAAAAAGATTTTGACTCGCAATGGCCGCTCAATGCTTGCTGCCATGCTAGAAGATACATCGGGAACGCTCGAAGTTACAGTTTTTCCTGATACCCTGGAAAAGACATTAACATTTTGGCAAAAAGATAGTATAATAATCCTTGAAGGTCGGGTAAATAAAAATAATGACCATTTGAATGTGGTCTGTGAAAAAATTTTAGCTTTTAAATAAATTATGAAAAAAACAGGGTCAAAAAAACCTCGAATCTCGAAATCAAAAAATGATATTGAAAAAATCAGACATTCTTTAAGTCACTTATTAGCAGCGGCTGTTCTTCAAATTTACCCCAACGCCAAACTCGGCATTGGACCAACAATTGAAAATGGATTTTATTATGATTTTGATTTTGGAAAAAATAAAATTGACGAATCGGTTTTGCCTAAATTAGAAAAAATAATGAAGGATCTGATCGGCCGCAATTTAAAGTTCAAAAGAGCTAATGTATCTTATGCCCAAGCAAAAAAAATATTCAAGAATCAGCCGTATAAATTAGAATTAATTGAGGAGTTTAAAAAACAAAAGAAGCCCCTCACTATTTATAAGACGCTTGATGGTCAAAAAGAAATTTTCGTCGATCTCTGTGCTGGTCCGCATATCAACTCAACTAAAGTTATTGATAAAGAAGCTTTTAAGCTTGAAAAATTGGCTGGTGCTTATTGGAAGGGCGATGAAAAAAATGCAATGCTTACCCGAATTTACGGATTAGCCTTTTATACTAAAAATGAGCTTGATAATTATTTACGTTTAATTGAGGAATCAAAAAAACGCGATCATCGAATTATCGGCCAACAAATGGATTTATTCAGCTTTCAAGAAGAATTTGGTCCCGGACTCGTTTATTGGCATCCCAAAGGCGGGTTAATGAGAGTGCTAATGGAGAATTTCTGGAGAGAAGCTCATTTAAAAAATGGCTATGGTATTGTTTTTACTCCTCATATTGGAAAGTCTGATCTCTGGAAAATTAGCGGTCACTTGAGCTTTTACCGCGAAAATATGTATTCGCCGATGAAAATCGATGAGGATGAATATTATATCAAACCAATGAATTGCCCTTTTCACATTCAGATTTATAAATCTCGCACTCGATCTTATCGCGATTTACCTTTACGCTGGGCTGAATTGGGCACAGTTTATCGATATGAAAAAGCGGGCGTACTTCATGGATTATTAAGAGTACGCGGTTTTACTCAGGATGATGCTCATTTAATTTGTACGCCGGAACAGATGCCATCAGAAATTAAAAAAGTGCTCAATTTCTCACTCTATATTTTAAGAAGTTTTGGCTTTAATGATTTCAGCATTTATCTCTCAACAAAGCCCAAAGATGCAATTGGAGCTACAAAGCATTGGAATGAAGCCACCCACGCGCTGGAAAGAGCAATCCAAACTTCAAAATTACCTTATAAAATTGATAAAGGCGGTGGTGCTTTTTATGGACCAAAAATTGATATTAAAGTGAAAGATGCGTTGGGTCGAGAATGGCAATGTTCCACAATTCAATTTGACTTTAATATGCCGGAAAAGTTTCAAATGAAATATACAGATAAAAATGGAAAACAACAACAGCCTTATATGATTCATCGCGCTTTAATGGGATCATTAGAAAGATTCTTCGGTGCGCTTATCGAAAATTATGCCGGCGCCTTTCCTTTTTGGCTTATGCCAACGCAAATTAAATTATTGCCTGTTACTGATAAATTTTCACCCTTTGCCTATCAAATCAAGGAAAAATTAGAAAATGAAAATTTTCGAGTGGACGTTGATGATAGCAATGGAACAATTAGCAAACGAATTCGCAATGCTGAAGTAGAAAAAATTCCTTACATTATCGTGTTGGGTCAAAAAGAGTTGGAATCTGGAAAATTGCCTCTGCGCGAACGAGGAAGCAAGGAGATTCGCTTTATTTCACTCAAAGATTTTATTGAGCTATGCAGAAATCAAATTCCCAAACCTCAAAAAATTCAATAAATTCATCGAATCAAAGTTGTCTGCCGGCTCAAAGAGCCGGCAGACTTCAAAAACCAAAAATTGTGGTTGTTTTGGGGCCAAATGCCTCAGGGAAATCTGATTTGGCAGTCGCTATTGCCAAAAAATTTAATGGTGAAATTATTTCTGCTGATTCAAGACAAGTGTATAAAGGAATGGATATTGGAACAGGAAAAGTGCCTAATGAAAACTCAAAAATCAAAGATCAAAAATCAAAAATAAAAGCTAAGAATTATTATTATCAAGGGATTAGGCATCATCTGATTGATGTTTGCTCGCCTAAGAAAAATTTTACCGTCGTTGAATATCAACGATTAGCCCAGCAAGCCATCAGGGACATTCTCAAAAGAAAAAAGTTGCCAATTATTTGTGGTGGTACGGGTTTTTATATCGATGCCGTACTTTATGATTATCAGTTTCCGCCGGTAAAACCCAATTCGCAGTTACGAAAAAAATTAGAAAAATTAAGCGCAGAGGAACTTTTTGCTAAACTTCAAAAACTGGATTCTCAATATGCTGAAAAAATCGACCCTCACAATAAAAGAAGACTGATTCGGGCTATCGAAGTAATTTCTATTCTCAAAAAACCAATGCCGCCCCTAATTAAATCTCCGCGTTATGATGCTTTAAAAATCGGCGTCTATCGTCCGCCGCAGGAACTAAAAAAACGGATTGAAAAACGCCTAACTCAAAGACTTAATGAAGGAATGGTTGAGGAAGTGAAAAAATTACACCAGCAAGGAGTTAGTTGGAAACGCCTTTATAATTTTGGTTTAGAATACCGCTATATCAGCTTATATCTTCAAAACAAAATTTCTTATGAAGAAATGGTTAATCAATTGAAAAGAAAAATCTGGCAGTACGCTCGCCGCCAGATGATCTGGTTTAAAAAGGATAAAGAAATTCACTGGATTTCTTCTCCCTCTCAAGCCTTAAAACTTGTTCGCCAATTTCTTCAAAATTAAGCTTCTTTTATTTCTTTAAGCCGAGCTTCTATTTCTTTTAACGTTGCCTCGAGTTCCTTGATGTGATCAAGCATTTCTTTGGCTTCATTAGCCATTTTTTCTAAACGATTCCTATCGTCAGTAGAGAGACCCTGTTGAACACGCGCCTTCATTTGATCTTCTGTTCTCTTGATTTCGCTCATAACACTTTGGTATTTGGCCTCCAATTGCCTCATCTCTTCTTCAAATTCTTTTTCAATAATTTTCTGCTTTTCACTTTTCGGCTCAATAATTTTGATTTTATGAGTCACTGGATCTACTTCTATTTCATTAAAATCGGTAAAAGGAGGGGCATTTTTTATTAGCTCCTCTTCTTTTTCTCTCGCTTCTTCCAATGGATCTTTATCGGGTTTTATAGGACGTATTTCTTCCATATATTTATATTATAGCAAAATAATTTTAATTTGTCAAGAGATTTTTAATTCTCTCTTGCACTAATTGAGGATTAAATCGACCTTTACTTTCTTTCATAACTTGTCCGGCTAAAAATTGAAGAGCATTAACCTTCCCCTTTTTAAAGTCGGCTACTGCTTGGGGATTTTGATTAATGACCAACTTCGCAATTTCATCGATTTCGGCAGTATCAAAAACTTGAAGAAGATTTTTTTCTTTTATCACTACCTCTGGATTGGCGCCACTTTCAAAAACCTCTGCCAAAACCGCCTTGCCGACTGCAGAAGAAATCATTTTTTTATCTAAGAAATCGATGAGTATGGCAAAACTGTGAGGAGTAATTTTAAGTGATTCGATCCCGCAAGCATTTTGAATCATTAAAGCTTTTAAGTCGGTGCTTAAATAATTATAAGCTAATTTTATTCTTTCTTCTCTTTCTTTTCCTTCGGTTGATTTTAATCCATCTAATTCCATTATTACTTTTTCAAAATAATCAGCCATTTGAGGTTCATAGACTAATTCTTCCACCTCTTGAGCTTTTAAACCGTATTCTTTTAAAAATCTTAATCGTTTATCATTAGGCAATTCAGGGATGGCTCTTTGAAGATCGTCTAATGGAAAGACCTCTGCTGTTTTAATGGGTTTTAAATCTGGCTCCGGAAAATAACGATAATCATGCGCCTCCTCTTTAATCCGTTGAGAGGTTGTCTTTTTTTCTTTTTCATCCCATCCCCTCGTCTCCTGAATGACTTTTTCGCCTTTTTCTAGCATTTCTGTTTGACGTTCAATTTCATACTTGATGGCCTCTTCCACTGCTCGAAATGAATTGAGATTTTTAATCTCTACTTTTGTGCCCAAAACTTTGGAAGAATCCCCTAATTCATTGGCAGCGATACTAATATTAACCTCGCAACGCATCTCTCCTTTTTCCATATCCGCATCACCAATATCTAAATATTTAATAATTAAATGCAGTTCTTCACAAAACCTTCTCGCTTCTTTGGCGGAATGAATTTCTGGTTCAGTAACCAATTCAGCCAACGGAATGCCAGCGCGATTGAAATCAACAAAAGAGCTGCCTCCTTCGTGAATTAAACGAGCCGTGTCTTCTTCCAAATGAATGCGTCTAATGGGAATTTTTTTAAACTGGTAAACGCCTTCTTTAATATCGCTAATTTCCAGATAACCATTCTGACAAAATGGTTTATCATATTGAGAAATCTGATATCCTTTAGGCAAATCAGGATAAAAATAATTTTTCCGATCGAATTTAGCAATATCAGATAAATGGCAATTCAAAGCCAAGCCCAATTGCAATACCTTTTCCATTGCTTCTTTGTTAGGTTTTGGCAAAACACCGGGATGAGCCAAGCAAATAGGACAAATATTTAAATTGGGTCTCTTCTCTTCTGGATCGTTCAAACACTCACAAAACATCTTGTGTTTTGTCTTGAGCTCAATATGAATTTCCAATCCAATTGTCGGCGTATATTTAGTCATAATAAAAATTATAATAAAAATTATTTAATTTTCTTTTCCCGTTCAAAATCTTTACAAATTTTTTCGAAAAACTCTTGCGGAGTTTTCGCCACATCCCAAATAAGAAAAGAGACAAACGGTTCTTCGTATAAGTCATCGGGATATTGGCCCATCATAATTCGCTTTTCTAAAGAATAGATTTTTTTATTCAAGACAGCGGCAGCAAACAATTCTCCACTCGTATTAACGCCTACATAGCTATTCTTATTAAAAATAAAGACGATATCGGCTATTTTGACGCGGCGAAACAAATGATTAGATGCATCCCAGATTAATCGTTCACGATATTCGGCACTCTTTTGTAAACGCTCTTTTTCTGAAAGATTTAAAAATTCTTTAGGGGTTGTATCAAAATCCGGTTCTAAAATCATAAAAGGTTTCCGATTTTTCCTCACAATCTCTCGAAATTCATTAATAAATTCCACAAGTTCCGAACGAAAACGCTGACTGGAACAAAAAACAATTTTTTTCACTGGTTCTTCTGGTGGTACCAATCGCATACTACTCTTTCATTGTATAAAAATTTTTTCTAAACTGCAATAAAGAATAAATCATTGTTTTGGATTTTGGGTTTAGGGTTTTTTAATTATGTCATCCTTCGGACTCCGCCCTCAGGATGACAAGTAGTGGAGAGTCATTCTGAGCGTTAGCGAAGAATCCCTCGATTACTTGGGATGGGATCCTTCACTTCGTTCAAGATGACAAGAAATAAAGCGGGAAAATTTCCAAAGGAAATTTTCCCGCTTCCTTGATTTACTTACAAACTGATTTTATTTTAATGCTTTTGTTTTTTGAAAAATTCTTACCCAAACAGATTCTATTTTTTTCTTGGCAATCATTTCTTTAATTTCTTCTTTAGTAAACCAACCATATCGTTTAACTTCATCTTTTTTAATTCTTATCTTTCCACTGCAATCAGCTAAATAAACCCACCAGTAATGGAAAGAGCCTCCCCGACGACATGGATTATTAAATCTTTTATGAGTTAAAAGAGGCACCAATCCTCGTATTCTTAAACCAACTTCTTCTTTCACCTCTCGCTTTGCTGCTACATTGGGCAATTCGTTATCTTCAATATGGCCCGCCACTGAAGCCCAATAGCAGGGAAATTTTTTCCGATCAATCAAAAGCATCCTTTCATTTTTCTTAATAATGACTCCCACGCTTTGATGATTACAATGCTTTAGGATTTTCGTCATTAATTTTATTATATGAATTTTTATGTTTTTGCCAAATTTTAATAAAAAAGCCCTGATTAATTCAGGGCTATGTTTTTTTCTTTAAATCATCTTTTCTATAATTCCCCATGTTTCTTCGGCCACTTCTGCTATCGGAGGCTCGGCATTAATGATAAAAATTTTGATCTTTTTATCTCCCACCTGCAATTTGCGTTTAAGAGGATGACCGGGCCTGGGGCTTTGAAAACGAAAACTAAAAAGCCAACGCGCGGCCTTCTCGATCTTCTTTAACGTCTGAGTATTTTCGTAAAGATCGATTACCTTCCCCGAGTCAGCCAGTCGCTGTAGGGCTAATTTCACTGGTACCCAGTAAAAGACTATCACATTGGGAGCTAAATAATTTTCTCCCAATATACGAGCGTGCCGCCTTACCAAATAATTAAAATCCAATCCATTAGCCATTCCGTGTAAGTAACAGGAAATATCATATCTGTCCTGAATCACACAGTGACCCTGATTAAGTGCTGGCTCAATTATTTCCTTCAAATCCACCAAACGATCGATAATAAACAAGAACTGCCTCTTAGCTTCTTCGTTACGCACTTTTCCAGCTTGAAACTGCCGGATCACCAGCTTAGCTGCTTGAAGAATTGCGTCAGTTTCGGGATTAGAAGAAGGGAAAAATTTTTCCAGAAAATTTCCAACCTCTGCGACAGATTTAGTAATTGGTCGCCCTTCGAGAATTTCGCGGAGCACCTTCCCGATCAAAGTATCAGTCGGCTCATGGTTATAGAAAGCGATCTTTCCTTCTTCAGCCAAGGCCCGCTCCAACAATTTTGCCTGAGTGGTCTTGCCTGAGCCATTTAGCCCCTCAATTAAAATAAACTTTCCCTCATTATTCATTTGGGAATAAGGGATTTTTTTCATAATAAACCTCCTAATAAAATTTTTTAGCAACTGTGAAATAGTTTAGTATAATTCCAATATTTGTCAATGGTTTTCTTCTCTTATTTCGATGTCTTTTATTTCTTTACCAATATTTTTTTGAATCCAATTAAGATCTGCTAGTAATTTTTGCCGACGTTCATCCAGCTCGCCACTCGCCTCACCGCTCAGTTTTAAGCGATCAATCGCTTCTAATTGTTTTTCGATGTCATGCTTTAAAAGCAAAAATCCATAAGTTAAAGCTTGTTCAGCCTCTTTAATTTCTTGCATTAAAATTTGATGCTTCTTTCTTCCTTGCGCCGTGTAGTAAATAAGATAACCAATGAGAACTAAAAGCCCAATAAAAAGAATAAGCGAAATAATAAGATAAATGGCTTCGTAGCTTAATTGAGAAATACCGAATTTAATCGCTACCGGCTCAACATTCAATTTTAATTGCGCTGAAGGCGGACTTAACTCATTGTTAATCTGTGTCTGAGTCCAAACGATATACCGACCACTGGTCAAAAAGCGCGGATGGGAATAAAACCAATTACCAAAATTATCAGACATCGCATTGAAAGCTAAAATTTCGCCTGTTTCGGTATTCTGAAGATAAATAATAACACCAGCATTAGGGATATTAGTTTTCCCGCCAATATAGAATAATTCCTTGTTCGTAATGTTATCTGGAAATTCAGTAATTAGAGGAGGAGCAACCATTGTGCCACTACTTTGAGCCAAGCTCACCTTTTGTCCGGCTAAAAATGTCAAACCCACTAGCAACAAAATTGCTAAAGTTTTAGCATATTCTTGCTGTTTCTTTTTTAACTCTTCCAGTCGTTGCTTAATTACGGGGTCATTTGCAATACCATCCGCTAATAATTTTTCTTTTTGTTTAGACCATTTTCTCGCTTTGTAAACAAAAAATCCGATTAAGGCACCAAGGCAAACAATAATCAGCCAAAGTCCCACCCAAGGAATGGTGACAATTTCACTAATTCTTAATCCTTCACCTTCAACAATTTGAAAAAGTGGCGCTACAATTACTAATCTTTTTTTCGCTTCAGAAAAATTACCCGCCCGATCATAAGCCCGCACATAGATATCATAGCTCCCTCTCTCTAAACTTAGAAGATAGGGGCTTTGGACCTCCATAAATAAAATCGGAGCGGATTCATTCCTTAAAAAAGCGCGCGCCTCCGAACTAATAGGAACTAATTTCATTTCATAATGATCAATCTTTGATAGTGCATCTGTAGTTAAAAAATGAATCACCACGTCTTTTTGAGATGTTCGCTCTGAAGGAGAAATCTTAATTGGAAATTGAGCCGGCGGCGTGGTATCGATTTTTACGCCATAATGGGTTACTCCACCCCAAAAACCGCTCCTTTTAGCTTTAATGTGAAAATACCAAATACCATCGGCTAAATTACTATAACTAACTTGTGTTTCTTTACCCTCAGAAATATCATCCGGCGTTGTTAAGGGATTATCATCTAAAACATAACTGTAACCTTCGATATTGCGATAATCGGCATCATTTTCGAATCCCCACTCAAAAGAAACATTATTGTTATTGTACCACTGAGAAGAATTAGGATGAGTACTGGAAGTAACTATCGGCCCATTGGGCGGCGGTAAAACGAGATTATAAACTCCTCCTTTTGTCGTGCCTAAAACATCTGTTCCCAAACCATCTGCTAAAAGCACTTTTGAATCATCACTAAATTTAATAATGGCTGAACCGGTATCTTTGACGCGAAAAGTGATTGTTAGTAAAACACCGGCATTAGTATTAATACCTGGCGCGGGCACGCCCCCTTCTAATTCCAGCCAACCAGCAATATTGGAGTAACTTGGCTGTTTAAGCCAAACTTGTAAAATTGATTGACCAGCCGATGGAGAAATAATTTGTAATTTATCAGCGGGAAAAAGAATTTTTGTTTTAACGGCATTAATATACTGATCCCCACTATCAACATAAACTGAAACGGTAAATGT
>Ga0116189_1000706_pt1 | contig 28475 bp, 22 predicted proteins | sample AD_JPNTR3_MetaG_FD_89895 | JGI IMG/M metagenome (GOLD analysis project Ga0116189, IMG submission 89895) | Active sludge microbial communities of municipal wastewater-treating anaerobic digesters from Japan - AD_JPNTR3_MetaG | ecosystem: Engineered > Bioreactor > Anaerobic > Digestate | place... | reverse complement strand
CGCGCGGGGAGTCTGGCTCGAAGCCGAAGGGTTCGAGCAGACCGGCGGATGGCTGATTGAACAGCAGTCATTCGGACAGGTCGGCTCGGCCTACCTTATGGCGCACGGCATGGGAATCCCGGTGGACGACGCCACAACGACTTGTACAATCCCGCGTGCAGGCGAATGGACGGTCTGGGTGCGCACACGCGACTGGACCGCACCGTGGAAGCGCGGCACGCCCGCCGGCCGTTTTCAGGTCGTGGTGAACGGGACTCCGTTGCCGGAAACGCTGGGCACGAACGGCGAGGCGTGGGGGTGGCAGAAAGCCGGCACGCTCCCGCTTGACAAGGGGCCTGCCAAAATCGCGCTGCGTGACATGACCGGTTTTAACGGACGTTGTGACGCCCTCTTCCTGACCGACCAGCCCGGCATGGTTCCGACAAACGAACTTGCTGCGTTAGCGGAACTGCGGCAAAAGACTTTGGGCACCGAAAGGAAGGACGATCCGACCGTTTATGATCTCGCGATCGCGGGCGGCGGCATTTCCGGCATCTGTACAGCCATTGCCGCGATACGATCCGGAGCCAAAGTGATCCTGATTCAGGATCGCTCTGTCTTGGGCGGCAACAACAGTTCAGAAATCCGCGTACCGATGGGAGGAATTTTAAACCAGCCCCCCTACCCGCGTCTCGGCCAGATAGTCAAAGAGATCGAACCGATCACGGGTCGCCCCGGACCGCGTCCGCCTGAATATTTCGAAGACGCCCGCAAAAAGCATGTGTTCGAGACCTGTCCGCAACACCTGTACCGTCTCGTGCTCAACACGCGCGTCTTCGGCATCGAAAAAAGTGAATCCGGCAAGATTTCGGCCTTCCTCACGCGAAACATCCGGACCGGAGAGGAAACACGTGTCCGCGCCAAGTTTTTTGCCGACTGCACGGGCGATGCCGTCATCGCGCGCATGGCGGGCGCATCGGTGATGTATGGCCGTGAATCACGCGCGACATTCGGCGAATCCCTCGCGCCGGTAAAAGGCGACCGACAGGTCATGGGTATGTCGATCGTCTGGTATTGCACACGTACGCCATCTCCATCCGCCTTCCCGGCGATCGACTGGGGGCATAAACTTGACGAGAACACGGTCTACTATGTACGCAGCGGCGACTGGGAATGGGAGACCGGCCAATATCGCGACCAAGCTGATGAGACCGAATACATCCGCGATTACGGGCTGATGACCATTTTCGCGAACTGGTCCTATCTTAAGAACCACGCCGCGCGCAAGGCCGAGTGGGCCAATGAACGTCTCGCCTGGATCTCGCCGCTCGGCGGGAAACGGGAGAGCTTCCGTGTAGTCGGCGACATGGTCCTGACGCAGAATGACATTGAGCAACGGGTGATCTATCCCGACGCCACGGCATCGGCCACATGGAATCTGGATCTGCACTTCCCCGACCCCATTCACGAGGCCAAATTTAAAGAGCCCTTCCGCTCGTGTGCCTATCACCGAAACATCACCAAGCCTTATCCGGTTCCATTCCGGTGCCTTTACTCAAAAGACATTGAGAACCTTTTCCTCGCCGGACGACACATCAGCGTATCGCACGTTGCATTCGCCTCGATCCGCGTGATGCGCACGCTGGGCGCACTGGGCGAGGTGACCGGCATGGCGGCGGCTCTGTGCGCGAAACACAATATCTCACCCCGAGAACTTCACGCCACCCGGCTTGACGACCTCAAGGAAATGATGAAACGCGGCGTACCCCCTCCACCCACTTATCATCCGGGCGGCTTCGGATCGCCATACGAAGGTTATCACTTCAAAGATACGGGACATCTTGGCGTCTATCCGAACCCCAGCCCGCGCTTGGATGAACCTAGCGTCAAAGCACGTATTGAAGCACTGGGCGTGCAGCATGTTGAAACAGAAAAGCAACGTCCTGCGGGCTATTGAAAGAACAGATTGAATGACAAAAAAACGCAATCGGAAACAGCAGATCCTTGAACTGCTGATGGAGCAGCCTGAACTCTCCGTCAGTGAGCTGAGCCGCCACTTCGGTGTATCGGAGGTCACGATCCGCAGCGACCTCCGGGAACTTGAGGCTCAAGGCCATCTGGTGCGCCAGCACGGCGGCGGCCTGCCGACCCTGCACACCAATGTGGCCGAGCGCCAGCGCGCGCGCATCGACGAGAAGACCCGTATCGCGCGCGCGGCCGCCGACCTGATCGGCGACTTCGACGACGTGATGATCACCGCGGGCACCACCACCTCGTTGATTCCCCGCTTCCTGATCGGCCGACAGGGCGTAAACATCGTGACCAACTCCACCCTGCTGCTGCCCTTCGTGCGCCACACCCCCGGTCTCTCAGTGACCCTCACCGGCGGCGAGTTCCGTCCCGCGATCGAAGCACTGACCGGACCGGCCACGATCCGTGAACTTGAGCAATTTCATGTCGGCAAAGCGTTTCTGGGATCAGACGGCATCACCGCCGACAAAGGCACCACTGCGGACGGCGCGGATATTGCCGACGTCTGCCGCCGCATGTCACAGCAGGCACGTCAGACCATCGTGCTGGCCGATGCCTCCAAACTCGGGCGCGAAGGTTTCGCTCACATCATGCCTGCATCCGAAATCGACATCCTGATCACCGACACCGCCGCCCCGCAAGACGAAGTCGAACGTCTCCGCAAGAAGGGTGTCGATGTCCGAATCGTGTGAGGATCCTAGCGCCTCCCCCTTCGGACGGAAAACGGAAGCTTTCAACTCCCCCCCTGATGGTGTAACATAGCCACGTTTTTATTCCATCGCAAAGCAGTCTTTGTGAACCGGCCGTGAAACTGTGCCGACAAGGAGCGAAACATGAAGCATGCATCAACACGTCGTGCGTTTCTGGTGCAAGCTGGCAAGGCGGGAACCCTGCTGGCTGGGGCAGCCGCCCTGACCGGACACGCCAACAACCCGAAAACGGAGGCAAAGCAAAAAATGGCAGATAACAAGAAAATCTTGGTTGCGGCGGATCCCTTCGCCGTGTCGCTCAAAGATCAGATCGACGCATTCTTGAAAGAGAAAGGGTATGAGGTAACGGACTACAGCAAGGCGCAAGGTCAAGACCGCCCGTACTACGACAGCGCAGTCGCGGTCTGCGAAGCCATGCAGGCGGGAGCGGCTCCGCGTGCCATCCTCTTCTGCGGCACGGGCATGGGCATGTCGATCGTGGCCAACCGTTTCAAAGGCGTGACCGCCGCCGTCGTCGAGTCGGTTTTCGCCGCTAAGATGTGCCGCGCCATCAACAACGCCAACGTGCTCTGCCTCGGCCAGATGATCTGGGGTCCGGACATGGCCAAAGCTGCGGTCGAAACATTCCTGAACACGAAATTCACGGAAGGTCTTGAGGGCCTCTCCGAATTCCTGCACGGTGCCTGCAAGAAGGTCGAATCCATCCGGCCCTAATGCCCTCGGATAGTGCTTAAATAACTAAAAGGTGACTCAATATGGATCAACACGCTCTTGACCTCTTGCAAGCCTTGGTGGCCTTGCCGACGCCGACCGGATTCGAGTACGACGGCATGGCCTTGCTCTCTCAGTATCTGAAGAAGGCTGCGGTGCCCAATCTCGCCATTGACGTCCACGGCAATCTGCGCGCCTGCCTCAACCCCGACGCGCCGCTGCGAGTCATGATCGAAGGCCACTGCGATGAAATCGGCTTCATGGTGCAGTACATCGACGACGACGGGTTCCTCTACATGTGCCCGCTCGGCGGAGTGACCGTGCCGCTGGTCGCGGCCGAGCGTATTGTGATCCAAGGCCGGAACGGCAACGTGTTCGGCGTGTTCGGGGTGCGTCCGCCCCACCTGATGTCTGCCAAAGACAGGGAAAAGGTCGCGCCGCAGGAGTTCAAGGACATCGCCGTCGATATCGGCGCGCGCACACGCGAAGAGGCGCTGGAGCTTGTTGATCTCGGCAGTCCCGCAGTTGTCGATGCCGGTTGGCGTCCGCTCGCAAACAACCGCGTGGCGTGCCGCGGCTTTGACAACCGCATCGGCGCGTTCATTGTGACCGAAGCCATGCGCCGCCTGGCCGGCGAGAAACTTCCGGTCGCGTTGCACATGGTCGCCAGCGTGCAGGAAGAGATCGGCTTGGTCGGTGGCATCACCACCGCGTATGACATCAATCCCCATATCGGCCTGTGCGTGGACGTGACCTTTGCCGCCGACGCCCAAAAAGATGACCGCAAGGTCGTGGGCGACATCCGTTTGAGCGGCGGCCCCGTCATCGGCGTGGGGCCCACCTACCACACAACCTTGAACCGTCTGATCACCGACGCGGCCGCAGCCGCCAAACTGACTGTGCAGCGTCAAGTGCGCGGACGCGGCACCGGCACCTGTGCCTGGGCCATGCGTCTCTCGCGCTCCGGCGCGGCGGTGGCGCAACTCAGCATCCCGCTGCGTTACATGCACAGCCCGGTCGAGGTCCTCAGCTTGGACGACGCATCCCAGACGATCGACCTGCTTTGCGCGGCGATCCGCGCCATCCCGGCCGACATCGACCTGCGCCCCCCGCAGCCGTAACTGCTGCCTATGCCGTCCTTCCCGATCACCTGCCTGCTCGATCAGCCCGCGCCCAGCGAGACCTTTATCCGGCGCGAGTTGGATCTGCTCAGGCAGCGTGGTTGGCCGTTGACGGTGCGCCTGTTAAAGGGGCAGCCCGGAGCATTGCCGTTTGTCTGGCGGACGCTCCCCGCCGCAGACCGCAGGGCGCTGCTCCGTGCCGCTGGCCGCCGTCTGCGTGAGGAACTGCCGCGCGCATCGGTAACGGCGGCCCGTCTGTTGCGCCGCCTGCCCCAGGGTGCCGCCCTGCTTCACGCGGTACAGCACGACGGCACCCGTTTGCTTCACGCTCAATTCGCCGGCATCACCGCCGATCTGGTCGGTCTCGCGGCACAGGCCGCCGATCTGCCGTGGAGCTGCGCCGTCCACGCGCGTGACGTTTTCGCGGTGTCGCCTCCCCTGCTCTACCGACGTCTACGCAGCGCCGCCGCTGTGACCGCCTGCTCGCAACAAGCCGCAAATGCCGTGATCGCTTGCGGTATTCCGTCTGCAAACGTTCACGTCATCCACCACGGCCTGCCGCTGGCACACTTCCCGTTTGACCCCGCACGCGAAGGCCACGCTCTTTTTACCGCCTGCCGACTGGAAGAAAAAAAGGGGCTCGACACCCTGCTACACGCTTGCGCATGCCTTGCCCGGCGCGACATACAATTCACCTGTGTGATCGCCGGTAGCGGCCCGCTCGAACGCGACCTGCATGCCCTCGTGCGACGGCTATCGCTCGATACCGCCGTCACCTTCACCGGCTGGCTCACGCAAGAGGAGATCCGTGCCCATCTGCTGGCCGCACGCGCCGTGGCGTTACCGTCACGCCGTACCGCCGATGGCGACCGCGACGGCATCGCCAACATCCTGCTGGAGGCGATGGCGCTCGGCACGCCAGTCGTCACGACCGAAGCCGGTGCCGCCGGTGAAGTCATCGAGGATCGCGTGAACGGCCGTCTGGTGCCACCCGACGATCCGGATGCGCTGGCCGACGCGCTTGAGGAACTGCTACGCGAGGAAGACGCCGCACGTGTGCTGACACAAGCCGCGCGGACAACAATCGAGTCACGCTTCGACGCTGAAAAAAACATCACGGCACTTGAAGCGTTCTTTGCGCAAGCGCAAAGAAAATAAGCGGTCGATAGAATCGATGAAATCGAAAGATTCGAAAGATTCGATTCCGTCGATTCTATCGATTCTTTCGATTCCCTCGACTACTCTACCCCTGCGTCCACACTCGCCGCACGAAGCTCAGAGATTTGGTGAGTTCGGTTGTTTTGACCTGCGGCGAAGGCTCGAACACCTTAAGAACCGCGTCCACCGCGTAGAAATTGAAATCAGCAAAATCGATCGCGCCCTGTCCCGGCGGCAAATGGTCATGCGTGGGTGGTAGCGCGTCATGGATATGGATGCCACGCGTGAATGGCAGAAGCGCGCGCGCCGCATCAACATGACGGATCAGGCCCAAGTTGGCGCGCACCTGCCCGTGGCCCATGTCATGCCAATAGGCCAACGCCGGCGTATCGAAGCGCCGCTTCAGCATCGCCATCTCGCCCTCATCAGGAAACGCTTCGATCGATGGCAGATTCTCGAGACACAATGCAAGACCGGCTTTCTCAAACTCCGGCAGCAGCGTGTTGAGCGACAAGCAGAAGCGATCAAAAATTTTACGGACACGCGCCGTACGCCGACGCCGTGCCTTGGCTAACAGTCGCTGATACGCAGGAGCCTCGATCGCGCCCTCATTCTCAAGCGCGTTGACCAGTGTACCGGTGTGCAGCTTACTATACCAGGCGTCCAAGAAAACACGTCCTGCATGCAGCACCACGGCTCGCGCACCGATTGAGGCCCCAAACTCCAGCGTACGGCGCAACATGATCGCGGCCATGGCCCGGTCGTCATCGTCCTTCGATGCCAGCAGATAGAGTTCGGGATAGCCGTGCGGCGCACCCAACGGCACCGGACAGAAGGCATGTACGCTATCCACCACCACCTCGCCGGCCTCGACTTTCCGGCGCACACCGGCAGCCAGTTCCTCCGTCGTGAGGTAGCCCAATTCTAGAGCGTCAAACCCCATGCCGAGGATTTCATCGACCAGCAACTCGCCCGCCTCATGGCGCGCGGCATTCCAGTTGGTTGAAAGCGCGATCCGCATGGCAGACTACCGGTTAATCAGTGTCATGAACTCCTGGCGCGTGGCGGGGTCGTTCCTGAACGACCCCAACACCACGGAGGTCGTCATCACCGAATTTTGTTTTTCGACGCCGCGCATCATCATGCACAGATGGTGACACTCCATCACCACGCCGACCCCTTCCGCCTGCACCTCCGTCATAACCGACTGGGCGACCTGCTCTGTCAGGCGTTCCTGTATCTGAAGACGGCGCGCAAAACAGTCGACGATGCGGGCGATCTTGCTGACGCCCATCACCTTGTCCTTGGCGATGTAGCCGACATGGCAACGTCCGTAGAACGGCAGGAGATGATGTTCACACAGACTATAAACCTCGATGTCACGCACAATGATCATGTGGTTCAAGTACGCTTGGAACACCGCTCCATTGAGCACCTGTCGTGCGGTCTGACCGTAGCCCTCCGTCAAGAAGGCCAGCGCCTTCGCCACGCGCTCGGGCGTTCGCTGGAGCCCTTCGCGCGCGGGATCCTCGCCGAGTTCCACCAGCAGCTCGCGCACCAGCGCGGCCACACGGTCGGCATTAATCGTTTTTTTATCGGTCTCAGTCATTGTGTGCATCACCACCCACGGCATGCCGTGGGTGGTATGAGTATGGAAGGTAGTCTGGTCAGGCCAGCTCTTTCATGGTCACGACCGGCACGTCCTTGGCCGCAGCCGGTTTCAACTCGGAGAGGTGCTTCGGATCGAACCACCAGCCCTTCTCAGCATCGAGCGTCCAGATCGCCGGTGCCATCGACAGCACGGTTGCAGCGAAGCCCTGTAACGTTGCGGCGGCATTACCGGTGTGCGACGAATTATCGGCCTCGTTCTCAATCACGAACGGGCGGGAGAAGCCTTTGTCCATCAGGATCTTGAAGAAGGCTGTCCAGTCGATGCTGTCCGATCCGCCGTAACCCGGCAGCCTCGGCTCGTAATGGTGGCGATCCCACTCGTTCGCCGGCTGACAAACGCCCGCGCGCTTTGCCAGATCGGCATCGACCTGCTGCATCGGATAGAGACGGCCCCACTGGATCGCGGCCAGGCTCTTCGCGTGGTTGCGCGTGCCCTTGATGTGTACGCGGTGCAGACGCGAGAAATCGGTATTCGCGATGACGTCCACCGGGTCGATATTCTGCCAAGCATCGTGCGACGGATCATAGGTCTCGCCGTGGGCCTTGCTCGGGATCAGCGCGTACATCAGCTTGCGCGCTGCCAGCGTGCAGGGCAGGTTGTTGTAGGTTGTGGGCGCCGAAGCCGGCCGCCATCCCTCCATCGGGCAGTTCTCGTAGACCAGTGTCACGCCCAGACTCTCGGCATATTTGACAATCGGCGTGAAGACCTTGGCGTACAGATCGAGGTTCTTCGCGAAACCGCCATCCTCTTTTCCGAGTTCATGGTTGTAGCCAACGAACGTACCGACACACACGTCATTGGCGTCGCCACCCAACAGATGCGCGATACGGATCAACTTCAGGATGTGATTCTGGTTCGCCTCACGCTCGGCAGGATCGCCCGCCAGCAAGTTGTCGTAGGCGCCGACCGAAACGCGGATCTCCTTTTTCGCGCAGGTGTCGAGCACGCACTTGGCGTCTTCCAGCGAAAAGGTCTCGTAATCCAGGTGCGTAGCCACATGGTCGCGGCGCGTGCCGTCGCGCCGGAAGACGCACAGTTCAGCGCCTTGAGCACCGACACGCTTGACACGCTCGACCACCTCGTCGAACGTGAGTTTCGGAAAAGCGGATGTCATCAGCCAAATCGGATTGTTCATACGTACTTTACTCCTCATGTTTTCTATCCCCCATTGCACGTGCAAATAGGATATGAATGAACGGTATGAGCATGATGGTTTTTTTAGGGCGGGTTGTCCAGTACAAAGGGTTTTCAAAAGTTCCCTTATTGACAATGTTCGAACGCCAAGGCATGATAAGGAGCGTTTTGACAACCGGGGAAGGCAGCCCTTGAGGGCACACCGGTAGCAAACAGATAAGGAGCAAATGTATGGCACGTGTGTATAATTTCGGAGCGGGACCTGCGACTCTGCCGTTAGAGGTTCTGCATGAAGCCCAAGCGGATCTGGTGGACTACAAGGGAGCGGGTATGTCCGTCATGGAGATGTCGCACCGGGGCAAGGAGTATGATGCAATCCACAACGAGGCGATCGCGAACGTCAAAGAGTTGCTGGGCTTGAATGACGATTACGCGATCCTGTTCCTGCAGGGCGGCGCGAGTATGCAATTCGCCATGCTACCCCTGAACTTTCTGGGCGAGAGGCAGACCGCCGACTACGTCAACGCCGGCTCTTGGGGCGCGGCGGCTGTCAAGCAGGCGCGCCTGATCGGCAACGTCAACATCGCGGCCGACTGTCAGAAGGACATCCCCACGCGCATGCCGGAAGCCTCCGAGATGAAATGGACGCCAGGTGCAGTCTATAGCCACATCACCACCAACGAGACCATCTCTGGCGCTCAGATCAAGGAACTGCCCGAGACCGGTTCGCCGCTGGTCGCCGACATGTCGTCGGACATCCTTTCCCGTCCGCTGGACTACACCCGCTGCACGATGATCTACGCGGGTGCGCAGAAGAACCTCGGGCCATCCGGTGTCGCGCTGGTCGCGATCCGCAAGGACTTTGCCGAAACGGGGAACATCTCGCTGCCGGCGATGCTGCGCTACCAGACGCATATCGAGAGCAACTCGCTCTACAACACGCCGCCCTGCTTCAGCATCTATATGCTCTGCCTGACGACGCGCTGGCTGAAAAAGGTTGGGCTGGAGAATCTCTTCAAGCAGAACCGCGATAAGGCACAGTTGATCTACGACGTCATCGACGCATCGAGCTTCTACCGCGGCACCGCCAAGAAAGAGTGCCGCTCCGACATGAACGTCACCTTCCGTCTGCCGACCGAAGAACTGGAAACGCTCTTCATCAAGCAGGCGTCCGACGCGGGCATGAAGCAACTCAAGGGACATCGTTCCGTGGGCGGCATCCGCGCTTCGATCTACAACGCCTTTCCGGTCGAAGGTGTCCAAGCGCTGGCCGCCTTCATGAGGGACTTCGAAGCACGCAACGGCTGATCTGATTACTGCACTTAGTCGGTTACACTTCGTCGCGTACACTTCGTCCAAAACTTTTCGTCGAAACTCTTCGTCGCGTACACTTCGTCGCTGGTACAATCGACCAAGTGTTGAGATTAAGTGTGTCTCCGCGCACAGCACGGAGAGAAAGCAGTGCCGCGACCCGCGCACAGCGCGGCTCTTGTCACCGCACTCCAGATTTCGCAGTGCTCTGCGAGGGAACCTGAGACCAACCTTCCGCGCAGCGGAAGGCGGCTCGTGGGGACACTCGCCCTTCAACCTTCGCGTCTTCGCGCCGTCGCTTGAAACAACCGAGCAGCGCTTTTACTCTCAAGATTGCGAGCCACTACGTGGTCGCAATAGGAGATGTTGACTCGCGCCCCGCGACATGCGACTTGCGGCCAGCCCAGCTCTCCAAAAAATCTGTGCTAATCTGTGGATAAAAAACGCTCAATTTTCAGCGGGCAGGGACGGCCGTTGCTTCTCGCCCACCACGCGATGCGCCACACGCTGCAACACCTTGGCATCTGCGGCTGACACACCTTTGGGCACGAAGGTGTTGCCGACCACGCTCTCGCCGTAAAAGAACTCGAACCAGACACAGCCCAGCAGATACTCGCCCTGCGCGTTCGCGTGAAACTTGTCGGCCCCCAACCGGAATGTGCCGCTCTTGGGATCTTTGCGCCAACTGTAACCGCAGTGTAGCGCACGCTTCTCGGCCGGCAACGTAGGATAAACTGCCGTCTTGGGATCAAATGCCGGATCGGGCACGAACGGCCCCCATGCCGGATCACGCCGTGCTGCCTCCATCGCATCGCCGCTCGGAATCAACCGGAACCCCTTAGCCTGACCAAACGCATCGTAAGCCGTGCGCACCTTGCGGTACATGTCATCCGTCGAAACGAATCTTTTTGTCCCGCCGACCGGGTGGTCATCGCGATAGGCCCAGGTCTGATGCACCACGATCTCGGCATCCGGCGCGTATTTGCGGATGATCGCAATCAGCCGGTCAGCCCCCGGCTGGTAACTTTCTGGAATCGGTGCTTTGTGGCTCACCTGCTGGATGGTCACGTACGCCCACTTCTCTTGCTGCAACAGTTCCTGCAAGCTCTTCTTGCCGGCGTAAGGGCGTCCCTGAGGATCGGCGGGATCCTTTTCAAAAGCCTCCGCATGCCGCACGTGGCGGTCGAAATCGCATCCGCCGATCATGGCGTGCCCCACTATTGCTTCATGACCTGCCGCCGTCACAATCTCCTTGAAGTACCGCAGCGCGTTGTTTGAAAAGCTGTTGCCGACTGCCAACAGCTTCACGCTCTTGGCGTCAGCCGTCCCACAGACCAACCCCACCAACACTGCAATCACCGCTATGCCATATCGTCGCATCGTCCCCATCCCTCCGTTTTTAGCGCATCTCAAGTGAGGTTGCGCTTGGCCGCTGCCATCATCTGCCGCATCAATGCGCGCCGGTCCTGCCAAGTATCGCGCAACGAGCCGATCCGGATTCGCTGACGGAACTGGTCGAGTTTCATCCGCGCCACGGGTGTGACGCGCACGCGGACAGGCCGTCCCGGCTCGAGGCAAAAGAAGTTGTCATCGTACCACGCATCCAGGCCACCCAGCGAGATCCAGACCCAGAGCGCCGGGTGACGGCTCGTGAGAATCACGGCAAAGCTGTTGTCATCCCACACGCGGATCTCAGCCCGTATCCGCGGCGACTGCGAATTCAATTCGCGCCACGCACAGAAAGGCACGACCTGCCACGCCACAGGATTGCCCTGCTCGTCGGCCAGGTAGAGCCAGAGCAAAAGATTGGCCGCACCGTGCTTACGCAGCGTCTCGCCGACTTTGACCGTCACCGGCTTCGTACGTGAAGTCGCCTTGAGCGTGACTTTTTTGGTGCCTTCGAGAACCGTGGAGCCTTCCATTTGCGTCATGCGCCACTGCACCTCACCCTTGAAAGGCTTGGCGCCATCATTGAAAGCGAACACCTCCACCGTCGCCCCCTGACGACGCCCTGCAAGGGTCAACGGGGCAAAAAAGCGACGTGCCGCAAAGTGTAGGGCCTTCCACCGACCGCCTGCGTCCACCGACGAGCAACTCGCCGTGGGCCAGCAGTCATTGAGATGCCAAAAGATCGCCCCGCCCTGTCCGTCATCCGTCTCGCAACGCCCACGCATGACCTGCTGCTCGACGGCCAGCGCCTGCTGGATTTGGCTCAGCCACAGTGTGTTTTCAAAACCGAACGGCATCAGGAACTCATCCACGCAGGTAGCGAAAATGCGCTTGGCACCGTCCGCCGGCGACATGTGAAACAGGCTGGTGGGATGCGACACATTACGTTCGGGCTCGCTGAGATAAGCGGCTGCGGCGCGCGGCTCAGGAAATGCGGGGAGGCTTTGAAAGTCCGGGCACCCGCCCATAGAAAACGGATCGTGCGCTATCGGTGGCAGGCATGGCCGACTGGAATCCTCGCGCTTCACCGCTTCCTCGACCGTCTTAACATACGCGGCGTGTATACCCTTCCCGCCGTCATCCCCACAGCACCACATCACCACCGCGGGATGGTGGTGCAGTCGCTGGATCACACCGGCCACCTCACGCGCACAGGCAGCAAGCGTCTCGTCGTCCGGCTTTTCCGACTGCGCCTCGCAGAGCATCATGTCTTGCCAAACGCAGACACCGTATTCATCACACAAATCGTAAAAGGCTTCATTCTCATAGATACCGCCGCCCCAAACGCGCAGGCAGTTCATGTTGCCGACCGCCGCCGCCTTGACGAGGCGCGCATACTCCACGCGCGTCAGGCGCGCAACGTAAAGGTCGGCCGGCATCCAACTCGCGCCTTTCAGAAACATCGGCATCCCATTGATGAAAAAGCGCCGCACGACCTCGCCCCGCACTTTCTTTTCTTCCATGCGGAAGTCGCGCAACCCGATACGTCTCGGGATGTGCTCGTGGCATGTGCGTCCCGTCAGCACATCGACCGTGACCTCATATAACGGCTGATCACCCATGCCGACCGGCCACCAAAGCTGTGGGTTTTTGACCGGAACATTCAACGACAGACGGTCCACATTTAGAATGTCTCGCGCCTCGTGAAGGATATTGCCCTTGTAGCAGACACGGACCAAAACCTCAAGGTGCATCTCAGGACGGAAGCGCTCCGCTTCCACCGCCACAGTCAGGCCGACCTCCCCCGTAACGGAGTGATCTTGCAGAATGGTCACTTGATGCACACGCACGTTGGAGAACGCCATCACGGAGACATCGCCACAGATTCCGACCGTCTCCGATTTGGGCTGCCAAAGGCCGAGCGATGACGACACTTGGCGACGCAAGGGTTGGTCTGTAGCGGCTGCAAACACCACGGTCAGCTTGTTTTTACCGGGCTTGATGATCGTCTTCACATCGTACTCCAGCGGCTCGAAAGCACTCGCCGAACATCCAAGCTCCGTATCGTTAAGCGACACCACCGCGCGCCCGTCAAGCCCTTCAAACCGCAGCACCACGCTGTCGTAGTCCGAAAAATCCTCAGACACGAAAACTTTTTCGTAAACCCACGCGCTTTCGCACACGCGCGACATGTTCTCAAGCGCCATGCCCGGAATCGGGTCTTCAATCTCTTGCGCTGTCAGAAGGTCAGCGTGTATACAGCCCGGCACCAACGCCGACAGGCTCTTCTTCGAACCTTCCTTTCGCACACTCCAGTCGCCTGTCAAATCAATTCGTCTCATCGCACCATCCCATCTGTGCCACATTTGATACTCATAGGTGCATTGTCGCAGACCCCATTGCTAAAGTCAATCCATCAACCAAAACCAGATTGCGGTGGATATTTCGAAACGAGAGCGGTATCATGCAAACATGAATCTGACAGAAAAGACACTTGGCACGCGGCGTGTGTTTGAAGGGCGTGCACTGGTCATTGATGTGGTGGACATCGAGCTTCCTGATGGACGGCGGTCGATACGCGAGATTGTACGGCATCGTGGTGCCGCCGTCGTCTTGGGCCAGCGCCCGGACGGTTGCTATGTGCTGGTCCGACAATACCGCAAGGCCATCGAACAGGCGTTGCTGGAAGTGGTAGCGGGCGGCCTAGAGGAAGGTGAAGATCCCGACACGGCTGCACGACGCGAAATGGAGGAGGAGAGCGGATACGAAGTGATCTCGCTGAAAAAAATCGGGATGATTGTTCCGTGTCCCGGTTATTCGGAAGAGCACCTGCATCTGTACTACGCGCGCCTTTCGCAAGAGCCGCGCACACAACGTCTGGATTCCGATGAAAACCTCGAACCTGTAGTAATGACCGCTGAAGCGCTTGACGCGGCCTTGGACGCAGGTGAGTTGATCGATGGCAAAAGTGTTGCGATCTGGCTGATGTGGCGTCGCATGTGCGCGATGGAAGACGGAGCACAAGAGGTTAGGGCGGAATGAATACGACGCGCTCACCCCTACTCACGTTGGCGTTGCTCGCCATGGTTCTGTTTCTGGTGTTTCAACTCCGCGAAGCACGACACATGCGTGTCGTACAGAAGACGTCTCCGACCGCTGACGCGCGCACCGAGCCGTCCAGCCGGAGCAACCGCGAAACCGAGGCTACCCTTGTCTACAAGCGTGTCTCGCCCTCGGTGGTCGCGGTCGCTAACAACGCATTGGTGCGGCGCGGATTCTTCTTCGATTTCCAAATTTACGAGGTGCCGCAAGGCGCTGGGTCCGGCTTCGTATGGGACAAGAAGGGACATATCGTCAGCAACTACCACGTAGTACATCAGGCCAACAGGCTGACCGTCACCTTCCCGGACGGCACGCAGTACGACGCGAAATTGGTGGGCATCGCACCAGACTATGACTTGGCCGTACTCAAAATTGATGCGCCGCCCGACCGGCTCGTGCCTGTGGAAGTGGTGGCATCGCGCGACCTTGAGGTCGGCCAGCAGGTCTACGCCATCGGCAATCCCTTCGGTCTCGACACCACCCTCTCCTCCGGTATTGTCAGCGCATTGGGGCGCACCATCACTTCGATGACCGACCGTAAGATCCACGACGTGATCCAGACCGATGCGGCGATCAACCCCGGCAATTCGGGCGGGCCGCTACTCGCCTGCTGCGGGCGGCTGATCGGCGTCAACACCGCGATCCTGAGTCCGAGCGGCGCCTACGCCGGAATTGGGTTCGCGGTGCCGTCCGATACCGTTTCGCGTGTCGTGCCGCAACTGATCGAAAAAGGGCGGGTCACGCGGGCGGGACTCGGCGTCCGGCTCCTGCCCGATCACGTCACCGCACGCGCGGGCCTGAGAGGTGTTGCGGTCTACGCGGTGTTTGAGCAGACCCCCGCCGCACACGCGGGCCTCGCGGGTGTCGGGCTCAACCGTTTCGGCGAATTGGTTTTCGGCGACATCATCGTCGCGGTGGACGGGCAGGCCGTCACGACGATCGAGGATGTGCAGGCCATACTGGATCCGCGCCAGCCTGGCGACAGCGTGGAACTCACGGTCGCGCGCGCGGGCAAATCGCGCAAGATCACCCTCACGTTAATTGAGGAATAGACGGAATACTCGAAAAGGCACAGCACTGCTTTCATTCTCACGGTTGCGGGCCACTGCGTGGTCGCAACAAGAGATGTTGACCGGCGACGTTCGACCCGCGACCTGCAGTTGGAGCAGCCTCCCCAAAAACCTTGTGGCATGGGCGTCCCGCCCATGGAACACGGGCAAGATGCCCGTGCCACACCTCTGCGTCTCCGCGTCTCTGCGTTAAACAAGCCCGAACCATGAAACACATGAAACTTCATGAAAATCAGTGCCCTCCTTTTCGTGTGTTCCGTGTGTTTCGTGGTAAAAAAACCGAGCAGCCCCCAAAAAACTTCGTGCTCTTCGTGTCTTCGTGGTGAAATAAACCCGAGCCGTGCCACCCCAAAAAACTCTTACTTATTACCTCTTACCTACTACCTATCCCCCTACCATTCCACGCCGGGCTGGGCGGGGCACCCCTGCTCGTAGGCATGTTTCTCGCAGCTCACGATACAGACGGTGTCGGCCAGTTCGAGCAGTTCCGGCGGGGCGTCACGTCCGGTCAACACCACGACCGTTCCGGGCGCGGCCTCCGCGAGCACTCCGACAACCGCCTGCGCATCCAGCAGCCCGAGCGAAACCGCACCGCACACCTCATCGAGCACTACCATACCGCAAGCAGGATCGCATAACCGTTCGGCGGCTTGCGCCAACCCTGCGCGTGCGGCCTGCGCATGTGCTTCGAACGCCTCTCCCGTGCATTCCCGCACGAAGCCTTTGCCACAGACGAGATGCTCCACGCCGGGGAGCAGACGTAACGCTTGCGCCTCTCCGGTGTCCGTGCATTGTTTGATGAACTGCACCACGCAGACGCGCAGACCGTGGCCCACGGCACGCAACACCATGCCCAGCGCCGAGGTGGTTTTACCCTTGCCGTCGCCGGTCAACAAGATCACGCGGTTTGTGTGGTGTGGGCCCATCGTTTTTCTGAGCACTTGGAACAACGCTCCAATTATGATAAAGATAGTGGGGTTTTCGGCAGGGACAGGAATAGCCCCGGCCGGCACCCATTCACTGTAACATGACAATATCGTATCGATTTAGCGTCTGCCCGTCACGAACGGATTTATGGAGGACCGCGCACCGCGATGCAGAGTAACCATACACTGCTCTTCGACGCCCGCGCGGCGACCCGCGACTTTCCAGGTATCAACCGTTACATCCGCGAACTGCTGGCCGCTTTGTTGCCGGAGTTGCAGCCGGATGAACGGTTACATGTGATCCTGCCCAAAGAGACGGAAATCCCGTGCCTGGATCATCCGAGCGTGACGATCCACCGTGTCGACGCGGACCCCACCACCTTCCGCAGCCACTGGCAAACGTTTCGGCTGGTGCGTGCGGTCCGGCCGCAGGTCATTCATGCCCCCTACCTCCTGACCCCGCTGCGTGTGCCCGGCAAACTGGTGCTGACGGTGCATGACGTCATTCCGCTCTCGCACCCGCAATACAGCTCTCTGGCGACCCGCCTGTTCTGGCGTCTGGCGGGGCGGCGCGCACTGCGCCATTGCCGCAAACTGATCGGTGTTTCCGAAGACGCACTGAAAACCTGCGCCCGCTTCTTCGGCACCCGTGCCGTACGGCGCAGCGTGGTGATCCGCCACGGGGTCTCCCCCGCTTTCCAGCCGCAGCCCAAAGAGGCCGTTGAGACAGTCCGGCAAGCCTATGGCCTGCCCGAACGCTTTCTGTTGTATGTCGGTTCCGACCGGCCCTACAAGAACGTGACCACTCTGCTGCATGCTCTGGCGCTGATGGACCCGACCGCCTCAATGCCGTTGGCGCTGGCCGGCTTCGACAGCGACAATAGCCCGCTGCGGCGGGAGGCCGAGGAACTGGGGTTGGGACAGCGTGTGCTGTGGCTAGGGTGGGTCCCCGAGGCTGACCTGCCGGCACTCTACAGTGCAGCGCACGCGCTGCTCTTCCCGAGCTTAGTCGAGGGATTCGGCTTCCCGGTATTGGAAGCCATGGCCTGCGGCACGCCGGTCGTCTGCTCCGCGCTCGGGGTACACAAAGAGATCACGGACGGAGCCGCGAAGCTGGTACACCCGATTGACCGCCAGGAGTGGCGTCGCGCGATCCACGCCGCCATCATTTCGCTCGACTGGCACGATGCCTACCGGGATAAAGGATTGGCGCGCGCCGCCCGCTTTTCGTGGACTGAAACCGCGCGCGCAACGCTGGAGATTTACCGCCAGCTTTATCCCAAACCATTCCCGCACTCGACAAACCCGCCCCCTGCCGAGTAAACTGGGCACCTTTATTGGAGTAAGACCACTATGACAAAAGCGTGCGATCTCAAGAAAGGCAGTCTCGTCGGCATTCGCGGGCTGCCTCATGTGCTTGAAAATCTGAGTATCACAACCCCCAGTGCCCGCGGTGCGGCATCGATCTACCATTTCCGCTTCCGCAACCTGATCACCAAAGCCAAACAGGACATCTCCTGCAAGGGCGAAGAGCCGTTCGATGATATCGATTTCGAGCGTCGTCCGGTGCAATACCTGTATCGGGAGGACGACCTCTACACCTTCATGGACACCGAGGACTTCTCGCAGTTCACCCTTCCTGCATCGGCCATCGAAGAGCAACTCGATTACTTGGTCGAAGACATGGAGGGCATTGCCGCGCTGATTTCCGACGGCAAGATCCTTACGATCGAAGTGCCGCACAAGGTGGTGCTGACCATCGAATCCTGCGATCCGGTGATGAAGGGTGCCTCGGTAACGGCGCGCACCAAGCCCGCCAAATGCCAAACCGGCCTGGTGGTTCAGGTGCCCGAGTATCTGGAAGCCGGAGAAGCGATCATCGTGGACACCACGACCGGCACCTACCTCTCGCGCGCCACAACCGCAAAGCTTTAACCACCAATTCTTAACTCCTAACTCCTAACTCCTAACTCCTAAATTCCGAGGCTCCTATGAACAGCGACCAAGTCAAAACCGGATTCCAACGCGCCCCCCACCGCAGCCTCTTCATGGCCACCGGCATCAAGCGGGACGATTTCAAAAAACCGTTCATCGGTGTCTGCAACTCCTACACGGACGTCATTCCGGGCCACTGCCACCTCAACAAGGTCGCGGAGCAGGTCAAGCAGTGTATCCGTGAAGCGGGCGGAGTACCTTTCGAATTCAACACGATCGGCATCTGCGATGGCATCGCGATGGGACATAGCGGCATGAAATACTCGCTACCCAGCCGTGAACTGATCGCGGACTGCGTGGAGTCCATGGTCAAGGCGCACTGTTTTGACGCCATGATCTGCATCCCCAACTGCGACAAGATCACCCCCGGCATGATCCTCGGTGCGATCCGCGCCAACATCCCTACGATCTTCGCCAGCGGCGGGCCGATGCGCGCCGGAAAGTTTGACGGACGGGCGATGGACCTGATCTCAGTCTTTGAAGGCGTGGCCCAGTACAAGAGCGGCGCCATCAGCGAAGAACAACTGACGCAGATCGAAGAGGCGAGCTGCCCCGGTTGCGGCTCCTGCTCCGGCATGTTCACCGCCAACTCAATGAACTGCCTCTGCGAGGCGATCGGTCTGGCGCTGCCCGGCAACGGCTCGATCCTGGCCGACGACCCAGCCCGCAAAGACCTCTGGCGGCGCGCGGCACAGCGCGTCGTCGAGATGGCGCGGAACGAATCCCCGCGCCCGCGCGATCTCATCACACGCGCCTCGATCGACAACGCCTTCGCGCTAGATATGGCCATGGGCGGCAGTTCCAACACCGTGCTGCACACCCTCGCCATCGCGCATGAAGCGGGCATCGACTACGATCTCGACCGCATCAACGCCATTTCGCAACGCTGCCCGAACGTCTGCAAGGTCGCGCCCTCCTGTGCCTACCACATGGAGGATGTCGACGCCGCAGGCGGCATCCCGGCGATCCTCAAACGCATCGCCGACATTCCGGGCCTGCTCGACACCACCTGCCTGACTGTCAGCGGCCAGACTATCGGCGAGATCATCGCCGCCGCCGAGGTCAAGAACGCACAGGTCATCCGCACGCTGGACAACGCCTACTCGCAAGACGGCGGGCTGACCATCTTGCGCGGCAATCTGGCCGAGCAAGGGGCGGTAGTCAAAAAGGCCGGCGTCTCTGCTGCCATGCTGACCTTCGAGGGAACGGCCATCTGCTTCGACTCTGAGGAAGAGGCGTGCGAAGGCATCCTCGCCGGCAAGGTCAAGCCCGGCCATGTGGTGGTCATCCGCTACGAAGGTCCGCGCGGCGGCCCCGGCATGCAAGAGATGCTGGGCCCGACCTCCTACATCATGGGTGCGGGGCTCGGCGAATCCGTGGCGTTGATCACCGACGGACGCTTCTCCGGCGGCACGCGTGGTGCCTGCATCGGCCACGTCTCGCCCGAAGCGGCCGAAGGCGGTCTGATCGGGCTGCTGCGTAACGGCGACCGCATCCGCATCGACATTCCAGGCCGCCGCTTGGAAGCGCTGCTTGACGACTCCGAGATTGAGAGCCGCCGTGCCGCTGCACCGGCTTGGCAGCCGCGCGACATGGGCGGATGGCTACGCCGCTACGCCCTGATGGTGGGCAACGCCAGCTCCGGTGCTTCTCTTTGCTGAAGGTTAGGCGGTCATAGTACGGCGCCGAAAAGAGGTCGGACGTCTGACACGCATGGGCAGTCCGAGACGTCCTGCCCCACTATGCCGTTCCCAATCCGTTCATCAGGCTTGAGAATGCCGGAAAAAGATATTTCGCTGCATTCAGCATAGCCACCCTCCTCACAGTAATCTGGTGCCAACCGCCCGTATAGCGATGTCGCACCTCCACGAACACACTGATACTCTACCACGCACCACATCGTCCCGCAACACGGGAATAGGGAGCAAAGCAAGAACTTGAAGTAAGAAGTAATAAGAATGCGCGCGGAGTCAGATCTCACCCGCACGCATTTTTTTGATCATGTTGCTGTAATCGTCCCATTCGCGGTACGTGCTGCAACGGTATTTCTTGCCAAGCTCTTCTAAGCGGTCGATGAGTGCGACACGTTCGGGGATCTGCCGTTTTTCCGCTTGGGCATGCGCCAGCAGATCCTTGTAGCGGTAAACCATCGCGCAGAGCATCGCGGCGGAAAGCTTCTCCACCTGCGCGTGAGTGCGCACATCCCTGATCGTCGCCGCGATCGCGCGATTCTGCAAGTCGTAACATTCGAGCATCGCCTCAGGCGTGAGCCATTTGGCGGTGTCACAGCCGTAAGGCCCGATCCCTTTGCGTATTTTCAGCAACTTGTCCCAATAGGCCTTCATCAACGGCGCGCCCGCGCCGCAGGCACCGGCGATCCATTCATCAATCAACTGCTCCGAATCCAAATCGGGGTTCCAGGCGGTCCGTCCCCACAGCCAGCAACGCAGATCCACCCAGTCGGCAAGAGTGCCCCACGGCAACTGAGCAACCAATCCTGCAACGCCGTGGTCGCGATACACCCGCATATTCGGGCCGATCGTATCCGCCGCAGGCGCAGGTAAAATGAAGTTGGAAAATCGCGCGTTGTAGTCCCAAATATACAGTGGATTATGCGCGAGCTTTTTCCATCCAAGCAGAGCATTCATGTAAGGCTCGTTCTGCGCGATGGGTGTCGTGAAGTCCCGCAATTTCGCGAAACACACGGTTACGTTCGGCTCAAGCGTCATCGTTTTTGGCGGTCTTTCGGTCGTCCAATAAGCCAGCATCACAATACGCACATCGGGATACTCTTCCGCCACCAATCTGGCGACACGGTTCACGGCGATCATCAGTAGCGCACTGTCTGACTGCTCCGTGGCGCGCACCTTTTTGCAGGCCTCGCACTGGCAATACCGATCAGAATCATTGCCGGAGATCGAGAGCGTTTTCGTATCGGGATGTGACTTCAAAAACGTCAACACCTCCTTCTCAAGCTGTGCCAGCATTTCTGGATTGGAGGTGCAGAGTTGCTCCGGGACCCGCTTGGCCTCTTTGTCCCGCCACGCATACCATTCAGGGTGATCCTTGAAAAAAACACTCGCCTTGACCCACCGCCGCGTCAGCGTTTCCCCGACATCCACCTCAACTTTGCCGCCCCAGTTGTCGGGCATTTTAGGCTGGCCCCAGTAGGTCCCGTTCAGCCGGTTTTTGACGGCCCAACGGTAATCCGCGCAACTGCTCTCGCCGTATGCCTGACGCCAGGCGAACGGCGGCGCGTAGACCTTAGCGAAACTCCGATCCACCGCGAGCGTCTTGAGTTGCGGCACGGTTTCATTCGCCGGTGCCCAGGAGCGGCAACCGAACCGTTCCAGAAGCTCGTAAACCGCATACAACGTTCCGCGCGGCTGGTCGCCGGTCAGTTCAAGCGTCGTGTCGTCCCGGAAACGGATGCACACTTCATCGGTCTTAACCGCCTTGTAGTCAGTGCCGAGCATCACGACATGCAACCCCGGTACCGGAGTTGCGGAAACCTGCATTTTCACGCCGGTCATTTGATAAACGTAGTTGGTGAGTTCATTCGCGGCGGTGAGCGTGGTCGGGGCGGGATGCTCACCCACCACCGCCACCGCCTGCGCCTGGCTATTTCTGACGAGATCAAACGCCCCTACTGAAAACACCGCGCAGATCATCGGCACCGACACATACACACGTCTGCTCATGTTCTTCTTATCCTCTTCCTTCTGATACCTCCCCACATGGCGATATCTCAACTCTATGAACACGCCGGTACTCTACCACGCGACACACCGTCCCGCAATGCGGGAGTGTGACATGCGGGAGCGTGACCCTGTTTTTTCTTTTTTTCCGTGTTCCCGGTAGACAAAACGGCGGCCTACCGATACAATGCGGGTGTGAAAGCGAAACCACGCCTTGTGCGGGTTTTATCACGGCTGTCGGCATTAGCGGTCGGCAGCGTTGATTGAAAACAGATCTTTACAACTAAAGGAAAGGAGCGTTCGGCTATGAAAGACCATGATCAACCGGGCAAAGTGGCGCTGGATACTCATGTCACGGATCTCTCCATCACGCCGACAGAACGGGATGTGCTGCGGCGTTTGGGCGAGCGTGTCATGGAGTTATCCACGCGCCAAATCGAGGCGGAGAAAAAGGTGCTGTGGACGCGCACCAACATGCTGCAACCCGCGCGTCCGTTGATTTTGTGTGACCCGGAGTTCAGTTGGCGTGAAATCATTCCGGACTCCTCGCTGGAGTGCACGCACAGCTTGGCGCGGCATTGGGAACGCCGGCTACGCAAAGAGATTTTCTGGGGTGAGAAAATGGGGGACGACCGGGTGGTCGAAAGCCGTTTCAAGGTAGGGTGGATCTATAAGCGGACGTATTGGGGGCCGGATACGTCGTCGATCACACCACAGCCGATGCTGACCGACTTGAATGATTTGAGCGGACTTCAGTTTCAGACGATCACAGTGGATCGTGAGGCGACAACCGAGGTCGTGCATCTGGCGCGCGAGATTTTCGACAGGGTGCTGCCGGTCAAGTTGCGCGAACAGTGGTATTGGTCGTTAGGCCTGACGCGCGAGTTGATCAAACTGCGCGGTTTTGACCGGTATATGCGGGACATCAAAGAGAACCCCCAAGGCGTACACAACCTGATGGCGTTTCTGCGGGACGGCACGCTGGACCTGATTACCTTTTTGGAAAATGCGGGGCTTTACAGCTTGAACAACGAGGGCGACTACATCGGCTCCGGCGGATTTGGCTGGACCACGCAGTTGCCGGCTAAAGACTATCAGGGCACGGCACGCGCCAAAGACCTGTGGGCGTTGTTTGAGAGTCAAGACACCAAGGAATTGGCGCCTGAGTTGTTCGACGAGTTTGTGCTGCAATATCAGAAGCCGGTGATGGAGCGTTTCGGGCTGGTGTGCTACGGTTGCTGCGAACCGATCAGCGAGCGCTGGCATCTGCTCAAAGACATCCCGAACATCCGCCGCGTCAGCGTGTCACCGACATGCGACCGTGCCAAAATGGTGGATGCGCTGCAAGACAAGTATGTTTACTCCTGCCGCCCGAACCCCGAGATCCTCACGGCCAGCACCTTTGACGAGGATGCCGCCCGCAAGGATATCCGGGACATCCTCGAGAAAGCACGAGGGTGCTGTCTCGAGATCATCATGAAGGATCACGACACGATCCACAATGATCCGTCGCGTGCGGTAGCATGGTGCAAGATCGCCAAAGAGGAGATTGGACGCTATTACAAATAAGGCGTGGTTTGTAGGTGTCACGTCGTTGACACCTACAAACAATTCAGTCACAATACTCTCACAAATTGGGATAATCGCAGGACGGGTGTTGGCGGGTGCCTTCCCCCGAGTTTCTTGCCGTTTGAAAGGACAGTATGCAAAGCCTAATCAACCATTTGAACCAGCTTCAAGAATTGGTTTTAATACGTGATGAGCATCGGACCACCGGCGACGGACGGCACATGGAAAGCCTAAACACCTCGATCGACCAATTGACCGACAAGCTGCCGCCGGAAATCAAGTCGCTCTATCAGCGCCTCTACAAAAAAGACCACATCGTGATGGCACCGATGTATAACGGGTGCTGCGCGATTTGCGGCATGCGCATGCCGATCAGTCAGGTGCAGGCGGTGCGTCTCTGCAAGCAGATCCAGAACTGCCCGAGCTGCGCGCGCATTCTGTTCGAGGAAAGTGATGCGCCGCGTTGGGTCGGAGAGACGCCCAGCCGCACAGCGCCCCGCAAGGTGGGTATCTCGCGTTTTTCGGCCGAATCGCTGATGGCGCCGGATCTCAAAGGAACCGACCGGGCTGAGGTGATCGCTGAATTGGCGACGCTGATGGAACAAAAAAACTTTGTTTCCGGCGCGGACAAGTTGATCAAGTCGGCCTTGGAGCGTGAGGCGGTGTTGAGCACGGCGATGGAAAACGGCTTGGCCTTCCCTCACGTACGCGGTGTGGAAGGCGGCGGCCTGACGTTGGCGCTCGGTGTCTCGAAGAAGGGTGTGACGTTCGATGAGACCGGCACGGTCTGCAACATCATCTTCTTTATCACGATTCCCACAGCGGTCAGTGCGTTTTATCTGCGCCTCATGTCGGGCCTCACCGAGACGTTCTTGAAGGAGCAAAACCGCGAGGCGATCTTGGCGGCCGAGACACCTGAACAACTCTGGAAAGCGCTGACCAAAGCGACCCGTTACTCGATCAAGTAGCGGAGCGGTCCGCCGCGTACGCGGCGAGAGAGAAGGTGTATGCGAGAAATCCGGATCATGGCGAGGGGGGTGTTGTGCGCCGTGCTCGTCGGCGCGGCGTACGCACAACAGGGACCGCGCGAAGGTCGGCGTAGCGGTGCGCGCGCGCCGCGTGAAATGGCTGCGGACAAACGGATGTCCGTAGCCCCGATCGGGGACGTGCCTGCTGGAGAGCGCACGGATGACACGCCTGTATCGCCCGCCGCCGAACGTTCCGCCGCCGAGACCACCGACTATACGCGACTGCTCGAACAGTTCTTGCGGCGCGATGATGAGCAATTGGAGGTGGTCTTCTATCGCTGCAAATATGTCAGCGCTGAGACCATGCGGCGGCTGCTGGAGAACTTCCTTACACCAGCCGGCACGGTGGGACGCAGCGACGAAGATGATGTCGTGGTCGTTTCCGACGTGCCATCACGTCTGCCCCAACTCAAGCAGATTCTGGAACAGACCGACCACCCGGTGGGCCAAGTACTGGTCGAGGCGCGCATCGTCGAGCTGGAGATCAGCGACGATCTGGTGCGTGACATCCACATGGGCATCGCGAAGATGGGCGAATCGGATTCGGTCCGCAAAATCTTTCAGGAGCTACTGATCCCCAACTCCGCCGGTGCGGGCGTTGAGGATCTTAAGCACTCGTTCTCCGCAGGCAAAGGCTCGGACGGACGGCTCTGGTCATTCGTCGGTTTTGATCAGGTCAAGATCTGGGCGATGATCAATTTTCTGGAGGAGCGGGGACGCGCGCGTATTCTCTCATCGCCGAATCTCGTGATCCGGCGCGGCGCTGACGGCAACATCATGACCGGTGAGAAGGTGCCGGTGTTGTCGCGTACGATCACCGGTAGTAGCGAGAGCATTTCGACGCGCTTTGAGAACGTCGGCGTCAAACTGATCGTGCGGCCATTGATGATCTCTGGCAACCGTATCCACGTGAAGGTCAATCCTGAAGTATCGAGTTCGTCGCGTACTGTCGATACTGGCGGCTTCGAAACCCCAGTCATCGTGGTGCGCAGTGCCAGCACAGAACTGGAGGCGAATGACGGCGAACTGATCACCATCGGTGGTCTGATGCGCCAAGAGCAGCGCGAAACCGAAAAGCGCATCCCCTATTTGGCGGACATCCCTTACTTGGGTTGGCTGTTTCAGTACAAGAAGACCAAGGCGTTCACGTCACAGATCGTGATCTTCATGACGATGCGCCTGGTCGAGCCGGGCGCATTTGATCAGGTGAGCGGTACGCAGACGACCGGCATGAATGAGGAACTCCGCGCACGTGTCCAGACGATCGAAGATGAGGTCACCCGCGAGAATCAGGCGATCTGGGATAGTATGAAGAAGTGAGCGCCGCAAAGGCGCACCGCATGTGCGGCAGATGAAAGGTAGAAGCGATCCGTGTTCTATCGTATTCAAGTGTATGTGATGCTAGCGGCGTTGGTGCTGTTGTCCGGGTGTGCGGAGCGTGCGAAAAAGCCGTCGGGCGAAAGCATGGACCGTTTCTACACGGTGCGGCGCGGAAGTTTCAACGTCGCGTTCCGGCTTGAGGGCCAGCTTGACGCCATCAGTAGCCAGCAACTGCGGTTTGACGGCAAGCGCGGTCACGGGCAACTCAAGCTGGTGGAGTTGGTGCCGGACCGTACGATGGTCGCTTCGAATGATGTGATCTTCAAGCTGTCGGACGAATGGTTTGTCGAACAGGAGAAGGATCTCACCCGCAAACTACAACTGGCGGAAGAGGATTACAAACTGGCACTGCAAGATCTGGAGATGATCCGGGCGGACAATCTGACCGAGTTGAAATCGACGGTAGATGCGCTTCGCGACGCCCAGGAACAATATGAAAAATATAAGGACGAGGATGCGCCGCGCAAGAAGAAGGATCTGGTACAGGCCACGCAGGACGCCTCGACCGTATACGATAGCGCCAAACTAGCGCTGGACGATGCCAAAAAAACGCTGACGGATGCAATTTCTCAGGAGCCCGAGGCAGTCGCGGCCGCTGAGAAAAAAGTAGCCGACGCTGAAAAAGCTCTGTCCACGGCGGAGCAGGCGATGGACAAAGCCTTTTATACACTGCGCATCTTCAAACGTTACGAATATCCGCAACAGATCTCGAAGTTGGAAGAGACGGTGACAAAGAGCCAACTGGCCGTGCAGCGCATGATCGTGAACAACAATGCCAAAGTCAGCAAGAAGCGCATCGAAATCGCTAACCGAGAAACGTTGATTAACGATTACCGCAGTGAATTGCGGGATGTGCGGGAAGATATGGAAAAACTGGTGATCCGTGCGCAGGCCGATGGCATGTTGATCCACGGCGAAAATCGGCGCAACCGTTGGGACACACCGAAGGAGATCAAGGTCGGCACAGATGTGAGCATCGGCGAAGCGATCGGCCTCATTCCGGATGTCAGTAAGTTCAAGGTTCAGGTCAATATCCCCGAGGAGTACCGCTCGCATGTCAAGATCGGCCTACCGGTGATGATCCGCGCCAAGGCTGTACCGGACTTGACGTTGACCGGCGAGATCGTACGCATCTCGGGTGCCTCGACGCCGATTATTCCGTGGGATCAAAGCAGCCCCAAAGTCTATGCATCGGACATCTCCACGAACGAGGCAGATGAACGGCTCACGCCGGGCATGACGGTACAGGTCGAGATCGTTGTCGAGAAGGTTGAGAACGTGCTCTATGTGCCGGTCGAAGGCATCTACAACCGCGACGGCAAGAGCTTCTGCAAGGTGCTGGCGGGCGACGTGCAGGTCGAGCGGGAGGTCAAAACCGGGCGCTTTTCAACGGATTACGTCGAGGTGACAGGCGGCGTCGAAGAGAACGATCAAGTGCTGCTCGATCGGCCTGCGGCGTAATCAAACAATGAGCCCGCGCTGGCGGAAAATCGTGCGGGCTGCGTCCATCTGTTCGTCGGTCGGCGGTTGGACATCAGTCAAGACATAGGGACAGCCGAGCGCCTTCCACTTGTACTCGCCCATCTTGTGAAACGGCAGCAGTTCGATCTTGCAGATGCAACTGAAGCGTAGCAGATAGTCGGCGAGCCGTTCCAACCGCGCGCTGTCCAATGTGTATCCGGGCACCAGCACATGCCGGATCCAGACCGCCTTGTGCGTGGTCTCACAATACTCCAGCGTCGCCAGCGTATTGGCGGAACTGCGGCCGGTCAGCGGCTCACAGAGGTCATCCTCAAGTGCCTTGATATCCAGCAACACCAGATCCGCACGATCAATCGCCGGGGCGGCGCGCACCAGCGGCACAGCACCGGAGGTGTCCAACGCGCTGTGCAGCAGATGCTCGCGACAGCCGTCGAGCACCTCGCAGGCGAACGCGGGCTGCAACAACGGTTCGCCGCCGGAGAGCGTGACACCGCCACGCGCGATAAAGGCGCGATAAGTAAGGATGTCGTCCATCACCTCGCCAGCACTCATGATGGTGCCGCCCGATTCGCTGCGTGCATCGGGATTATGGCAATAGAGACAACGCAGCGGGCAGCCCTGCAAGAAAAGCACATACCGGATGCCGGGGCCATCCAAGGTCCCGAACGATTCAATCGAATGGATACGGCCAGTGACAGAGGGATTCATGAGAAGTCGTCGGCGGTCGGTCAGCGTTGTTTCGGTGCGCAGCAACGCCGGATAAAATTCCGGAGCGGGATCAAGCCACCCTCGCCGACCGTGCCGTGATCAAGGCCACCCATTTCGTAAAATTCGACATGGGGATGACCAAGGTTTTTGAGACTGACAGCCAGCAAGGCGTTTTCCTCCACGCGGTTTTTGTACTCCAGCGCACGGTCGCCGAGAATCAGACAGATCGGCGGCAGATTGCCAGCACTGTAGTAGAGCGGGGCAAACTCATCGATCAATGGACGCAGTTCAGGGCCGCTGT
>Ga0116189_1000649_pt1 | contig 29941 bp, 32 predicted proteins | sample AD_JPNTR3_MetaG_FD_89895 | JGI IMG/M metagenome (GOLD analysis project Ga0116189, IMG submission 89895) | Active sludge microbial communities of municipal wastewater-treating anaerobic digesters from Japan - AD_JPNTR3_MetaG | ecosystem: Engineered > Bioreactor > Anaerobic > Digestate | place... | reverse complement strand
TCAAAAGACATAATCTGAGATTCAGTCACATGGTGAAGTCGGATGAAATCCGTAAAGCGTTGGACCATATGTCTTTTAACCAGCTTGACGATTTGATTTATCAGGTCGGTCTTGGCCATATTTCCCCGAAGCGAGTGGTGAATTATTTCATCGAGGGGGAAGAGAATGAAATCAAAGAACCACTGCTCGAAAAAATAAAAAAGAGCAAAAGGGCAGCCCCTTCCATGGGCATTGCTTTCGTTGGCGTGGAAGACATGGAAGATGTCATGGTCAATTTCGCCAAATGCTGCAATCCGATTCCGGGAGACGCCATTTCCGGATATGTTTCGCGCGGACGTGGTGTAATCATTCATACCGTAAACTGTCCCTATGTCAAAAAAATGGATCAGGAAAGAATTGTCCGGGTTCAATGGAATGCCCAGGAAGAACACACGTATCCCGTGCGCATAAAGGTGGTATGCGATGACGTCAAAGGCGTACTCACGGAGGTCAGTTCCGTCATTTCATCCTTCGATGTGAACATCAGTTATGCGCAGGTCGAAACGGAAAATATGATTGCCACCTGCACTTTTGTGATTGATGTCAACCATTTGCCCCAATTGAATCAAATCCTGTCGGCGATTAAACAATTGCGGTTCGTCCGTTCAGTGGAGTGGTTACATCATTTCTAAGCGTCCGCACATGATGATTGACAAAATGGTCGACTCTGCTATAAGCGTTTGCAAATTTTAAAAAAGAGAGATGGATATGCATCATTGGAAAAAAATTATCGTTCTGTTGGGTCTTCTGATATTTGTTTATGCCGGGTTTACAGCCGGAGAATCCGATGCCGCCGAAAAAAGAAAAGTGATTTTAATTGATGCCGCCGACATCAGCGGGGATTGGGCGGGGATGATAAAAGATAAAAGCGCGGTAGTAGACATTACGTTGGCTGTGGCGCTTTACATGAAGGAAGAAATGGGCAAGGACAGAGAATTCAACGTTATTTTGACCAGGGAAAAAGATCGGGATATCGATCTGCAAGAAAAAATGAAGCTGATTGAAAAAAACAAACCGGATTTTTTGATCTCTCTTCATGTGAATCGGGGCTTTGGAAAAGCGTCCTCCGGTTTTGAAATTTATTATCCGGATTACCTGACGGATGTGGCGGGGCAGGATAAAAAATCAGAACGATTTCAATTGCGCAATAGAGCGCAAGCCGACTCTTTAAAAATGGCCCGTATCATCCAGGAAAACCTCAACAGATTGTTCCCCCGGAAAAGCAGGGGCATTAGGAAAGCCGCGTCATCCGTCAATTATGAATGGGTCGTTCCTTCCGTCGGGGTGGCCATGGGATTTGTCACGAATGATGAAGACAGAAAAAAATTGCTTTCGGAAAAGGCGCAAAGGGAAATTGCCCAGGCGCTGGTCAAGAGCGTTAAAGTCTTTTACCGGTAAAGGATTATGGAAAGAAAATCAGGTCGCCGAAATCATGAACTCAGGCCGATCCGCATCATCAACCAGTATCTGAAAACAGCGCCTGGTTCCGTTCTGGTGGAATTCGGCGACACCAAAGTGATCTGCGCGGCTTCCCTCGATGACAAACCCACGCCTTTTCTGAAGGGGACGGGAAAGGGGTGGCTGACCGCCGAATATTCTATGTTGCCTATGTCCACGCCGACAAGGAATGTTCGCGAATCGACGAGAGGCAGAACGGGGGGAAGAACCCACGAAATTCAGAGAATGATCGGACGTTCGCTGCGCGCCGTGACGGATTTGAATGCCTTTGGAGAAAAAACCGTTTATCTGGATTGCGATGTAATTCAGGCGGACGGAGGCACCCGAACCGCCTCCATCACCGGTGCGTTTGTCGCTTTGGTGGATTTGTTCAGAAGAATGCGGCAGGAAGGCCTGGTGGATCGTATGCCGGTGAACGATTACCTTTCTGCCGTCAGTGTCGGTATCGTCGAGAACGAGATTCTTCTCGATTTAGCGTACGAGGAAGATTCGCGGGCGGAGGTGGACATGAATTTTGTCATGACGGCATCTGGTCTTTTTATCGAAGTGCAGGGAACGGCTGAAAAGACGCCCTTCAGCGCCGAGCAGATGTCCGAAATGACGGCGCTGGCCAAAGCCGGGATTGCACAAATCATAGCCTATCAGAAAGAAATTATCGGAGATCTGCATTCATGAAAATCGTGTTTGCGTCCCGGAATGAAGGGAAAGTCCGGGAAATCAGGGAAATGCTCGAGGGGACGAATCTGGAGCTTGTATCTTTGAAGAATTACCCGGAATCCCCGGAAATCATCGAGGACGGAAAAAGTTTTCAGGAAAACGCCTTGAAAAAGGCGAAAATCATATCCGACTTCACGGGCGAAGTGGTTTTGGCCGATGACTCGGGCCTGAGCGTGGACGCGCTCAACGGCGAGCCGGGGATTTATTCCGCCCGTTACGCGGGTGCAGAAGCGACAGATGATCAAAACATCGATCGTCTCTTGTCCAAGCTCAAAAACATTCCGGAGAAAGAGAGAAAGGCTTTTTTTTGTTGCGTCTTGGTCCTCTACAGGCCCGATGGCCGTTACGACGCTTTTGAAGCCAAGTGGCACGGCATCATCATAGATGAGCGTCGCGGCACAAACGGCTTCGGTTATGATCCGGTTTTTTTCGTGCCTCAACTCGGGAAAACCGCGGCCGAGTTGCCGCCGGAAATAAAAAACAAAGTCAGTCACCGGGGACAGGCTTTTGCTTTGCTTAAGAAGGCGCTGTTGAATGAATCAAAAAGGGAAGTCGGGGCGTAGCGCAGCCTGGTAGCGCGCCTGCTTTGGGAGCAGGATGTCGAGTGTTCAAATCACTCCGCCCCGACCATTCAAAGACTATTTCTCCTTGCCTCGTTTTAACTAGTATTTCATAAAAAATTATATTGTTGTCCGTTTTAATGAAAAGGGGGATTTATGAAGGTCTTGGTTATCAACAGCGGAAGTTCATCTCTCAAATATGAGCTGTTTGATTTGAACAGAGAGGTTTCTCTGATCAGCGGCGAGGTATCCCGAATCGGCAAAGAAGGTGCTAAGCATAAAAGCTTTTGTCGCGGCAAAGAAAAGAGTGATGACGTGATAGTTGCCGATCACCTGGCGGCTTTAAAGCATATTTTCCAGACCATCACCAGTATGGAAGATTCCTGCATCAAACGTCTTGACGAAGTGGGGGCGGTCGCCCACCGCATCGGCCATGGGGGAGTTCAATACCGCGGACCTGTGGTAATTGATGATAAGGTTAAAGAAGAAATCAGAAAGCTGATTCCTTTGATGCCCCTGCACCATCCGGCGATGCTGGCGGGCATTGAAGCCTGTCAAGCCGTCTTGCCGGATGTTCCTCAAGTGGCTGTTTTTGACACGGCTTTTCACAGCTCGATTCCCGACGAAGCCGCGGTTTACGGTATTCCCTATGAATATTTCACGCGTGGCATAAAGCGATTCGGATTTCATGGCAACTCCCACGAATACGTTACAACAAAGGCGGCGGAACATCTGGGAATACCTCTACGAAAGCTAAACATGATCTCTTGTCATCTGGGAAACGGCGCAAGCGTCTGTGCCGTTCATCGCGGCCACTCTGTTGATACCAGCATGGGCTTTAGTCCGCTGGAGGGCTTAATGATGGGCACGCGTGTCGGAGATCTTGACCCGGGCGTCATTACTTATTTGGCAAGATCCTTCGGCTTAAAAATCGAAGAAATCGATAATATGCTCAATCATAAAAGCGGGCTGCTGGGCGTTTCAGGCGTCAGCTCCGACATGCGAGAAATATTGGCTGCAGCCGATCAAGGAAATTCTAGAGCGCTTCTGGCGGTCAAAGCCTTTTGTTATCGAATCAAGCGATACATTGGGGCCTATCATGCCGTATTGGGCGGAGCCGACGTTCTCATTTTTACGGGGGGAATCGGTGAAAACAATCACAGTATTCGGGCACGGTGCGTCCAGGGGATGGAAAAGATAGGTTTCGCGGTGGATCCCTTGCGCAACAAACGATGCGAAGTCACATCCGACAGACCGGTGATGGAGATCGGCGCCCGATATTCCCAAGCGAATATTCTGGTCATCGCTACCGATGAGGAACTGATGATCGCCAAACAATGCGCGAAAGCTCTGGATTATCGGCGCTCCATTCGCCGGGATTTATTGTCCGTTGACAGGCGTCCCATCCGCGTATCCGTATCCGTTCGCCATGTCCACTTGAGCAAGCAAGATGTAGAAACTTTGTTTGGGAACGGATATACCTTAACGCCCAAAGCTCCGCTATATATTGACAGCGAATTTGCCGCTGAGGAAACGGTTCGACTGATCGGACCGCGGGGCAGTGTTGAAGATGTCCGGATTATTGGACCGGAAAGAGCGAGAACCCAAGTGGAAATATCCAGGACCGAGGAATTCAAGCTCGGCATTGATGCGCCGATACGCGAATCGGGAGATTTGGACGGAACACCGGGCATCATTTTGGAGGGGCCGGCTGGGCGGGCGGAAATTCCTGAAGGCGTGATTTGCGCCATGCGCCATATTCACATGACCCCGGAAGACGCCGACAATTATGGCGTGAAAGACAGAGATGTCGTCATGGTACGCATTGAAGGGGAGCGGGAACTTATTTTCGGCGATGTGCTTGTCCGCGTCAAGCCTGCGTACAAATTGGAGATGCACATCGATACGGACGAGGCCAATGCGGCGGAATTGCCGCCCATCTCGGAGGGTTATCTGGTTCGGATAGAATCGCGGCCATGACCTCTTCAGATCAAGGCCAAACTATCGGCGATGGCCATCCCCCGAAGCGTCGGCTTTAAAAACCCGTTTTCGAGAACAAGAAATTTTTTTTTGATCAGCGAATGGATGACCGTTTTTTTCTCCTGAAAAAGATCGGTTCCGAACATCTTTTCATATTTCCAGAGATCGATGCCTTCCTGCGTCCGAAATCCGAGAAAAAGGGTTTCCAGTTGAAGCTTTTCCTTGTCAAGTTTTTCTCTGTTTAGAATCGGCATGATACCATTGAAAATGTCTTGTAGGTAAGCCTTTAGATCCGCTTTGTTCCACCAGCGTCTGTTTTGAAAAAAGGAGTTGGCGGATGGTCCCACTCCCAGATACGGGACGTGATGCCAGTATTTCCGATTGTGTTTCGATTGCAAAAATTCTCCTTTGGCGAAGTTGGACACTTCGTAATGCATATAACCGGCTTCGCGCAGCGTTTCGGCCGTCATGAAAAAAAACGACCTTTGTTTGTTTTCGCCGGGCAGCAACCATCCCTTCGACGCATAGGTCCGGCGGAGAGGAACTTGCGGATCAAGCGACAATTGATAACAGGAAAGATGCGGCGGCTGAAGGTTGACGGCGTTGAGCAATTCCTTTTGCCATTGCTTGATGCTCTGGCCATGGACGCCGTAGAGCATGTCCATACCCCAGTTTTCGAAACCGGCCTTCCGGACATGGTCGACGGATCCTAGGGCATCCTCTCCACTATGGCGGCGACCCAGCAGTTTGAGAAGCTTATCGTCGAAGGATTGAACGCCGATGTTGACGCGACGAATCCCGATATCGCGAAGGGCATGCAGGTATTCGAAAGAAGCGTCTCCGGGATTGATCTCCAGGGTGATTTCGGATTGCGGATCGATTTTATAGGTCTGGTAGATGGTGGATAAGATATCTTTTATCTGCTTGGGGTTGAGAAGGGAAGGGGTTCCGCCGCCGAAATAAATGGTGTCAAATTCGGAAAATATTTCTCGGTAATGATGGATTTCCTTTTTAAGGGCTTCAATGTATTCCGGAATCAGGCCCACCGATGCCAGGGAGTAGAAGCTGCAGTAGGCGCATTTGCTCAGGCAAAAAGGAATGTGGATATAAAGGCCGGCTTTTTCATTTTGCATAAGCATAAAGCAGATCCGGGGATCGTCATCAGTCCGTGTCCGACTTCAAAACGGCCAGAAAAGCGCTTTGCGGGATGCTGACCGAGCCGATCATTTTCATCCGTTTCTTGCCAGCCTTTTGTTTTTCCAAAAGTTTGCGTTTGCGCGTGATGTCGCCGCCGTAGCATTTGGCCGTGACGTCTTTGCGGTAAGGGCTGATGGTGCTGCGGGCGATAATTTCCGAACCGATGGCGCCCTGGATGGCGATTTTAAACATCTGGCGGGGAATTTCTTCCTTGAGTCTTTCGCAGGCCAAAAGCGCGCGGGAACGCGCCCGATCGCGATGAACGATCTGCGACAGAGCATCCACTTTTTCGCCGTTGACCAGAATATCCATCAAGACAAGATTGCTTTCGCGATAATCAATCAAATCGTAGTCGAAGGAACCGTATCCTTGAGTGACCGATTTGAAACGGTCATAAAAATCATAAATGACCTCGGCAAGGGGCATTTCAAAGGATAATTCAATTCTTCCGGGACCAGTATAGCTGATGTTGGAGTTGGTGCCACGCTTATCCATGCAGAGTTTCATCACTGCTCCCAAATAACGCTCCGGAAGCATCATGTTTGCTCGAATATAAGGCTCCTCGCTTTTCAAAATTTCAGTGGGAGAGGGGTAGTGCGTCGGATTGTCCACATAAACAGTCCGGCCATCCTTAAGGGTGAAACGATAGCGCACACTCGGAACCGAAAGAATGATGGACAAATCAAACTCCCGCTCCAGCCGTTCCTGAACGACGTCCAGATGCAGAAGTCCCAGGAAGCCGCAACGAAAACCCTGTCCCAGGGCTGCGGATGAATCCTTTTCGAAAATGAAGGATGCGTCGTTTAATTTGTATTTTTCCAGAGAATCCGCCAGGTCCTGGTAATCATCGGAAGCAATGGGATATATGGAGGCGAAAACAACCGGCTTGATTTCCTTAAAACCGGGCAACGGTTGAAGGCAGGGACGATCCTGCAGGGTGATGGTATCGCCGGTGCGAACATCCGATACGGTTTTGACGCCGGCGATGAGGTAGCCCACTTCGCCGGCGGATAATTTGTCACGTTTGACGCGCGTCAGCTTGAAATGACCGACTTCCTCAACCCGGTAGATGGCGTCATTGGACATGAATTTGATAACGTCGCCGCTTTTGACGGTGCCGTCGAAGATTCGGCAGTGAATGATGGTGCCCCGGAAAGAATCGTAATGCGCGTCAAAAATCAGCGCGGCCAACGGCTGATCCGGATTTCCCTTCGGAGGTGGAATGCGCTTGACGATGGCCTCCAGGATTTCTTCAATGCCGATGCCTTCCTTTGCGGAACATTTAATGTGAATTTCAGGATCGATGCCCAATTCTGAATCAATTTCTTCCAGAACCCGCTCGATATCGGCCGAAGGCAGATCGATTTTGTTGATGACCGGTATAATTTCAAGATTGTGCTCCAGCGCGAGGTAAAAATTGGCCAGCGTTTGGGCCTGCACCCCTTGGGCCGCGTCAATCACGAGCAGCACACCTTCGCAGGAAGCCAGAGAACGGGATACCTCATAAGAAAAATCAACATGTCCCGGGGTGTCAATCAGATTCAACATATAATCTTTTCCATCTTGTGCGCGATAGGGGAGCGAAATAGCGTTGCTTTTGATCGTGATGCCCCGCTCTCGTTCGATGTCCATATTATCCAGAATCTGGTCCTGGAAATTCCGTTCATCGCACGTACCCGTGTATTGAATCAACCGGTCGGCCAACGTTGATTTGCCGTGATCAATATGCGCAATGATGCTGAAATTTCTTATGTTGTTCATACCCGAAGACGTTGATAATACAAAGCCCTCATCGATGTCACATAGGGATAAGGGCTTTGTTTAACCATCTATATAAAAAATTTAGGAAAGCTTCTTCAAAAGATCTTCCGTAACTTCTTTGACGCTCACGCTGCCGTCCACGGAGATGACCTTGACCCTTTCCTTGAAGAAGTTGACGGCGGCCAGCGTTCCCGTTTTAGTATCGTAGTAAATGTTGTGGCGCTTATCAATGGCCGCTGTGTCCTGGTCATCGGCGCGCGTTGATAAATCTTCGCACCCGCACACGCGACAGACCATCTTGCCGTCGTGCTCATGAGGCTTGATGGCATCAATGTATATGTTGTTCGGGTGATTGTTGTCGATTTTGCAAAGCCTTCTTCCCATAATGCGTTTTTTGGCGATTTCGCGATCGAGAACGATTTCAATCACGTAATCCAATTGAATGTTTTCTTTTTCCAAGGCTTTCCAAAGCGCTTCCGCTTGGGCAAGATTGCGCGGAAAACCGTCCAGCAGCCAACCGTTTTTGCAATCGTCTTCCTTGAGCCGGTTCAGAATCATGGGAATGGTGATGTCATCGGGGACGAGATCACCTCTGTCTATGAAGGCTTTTGCCTGTTCTCCCAAAGGTGTTTTTTTGGAAATGTTTTCACGAAAAATGACGCCTGTTTCAATATGGGGCACACCGAATTTTTTTTGTACAATCGCTCCTTGAGTTCCTTTACCGCTGCCGTTGGGGCCAAAAATTAAGATATTCACGTTGAGACTCCTTTCATAATAAAATTGAAGTGGAGACCTTATAATGTATTGCGAGTTTTTTCGCAACACCAAATAATGGATTTTTCTAAAGTATTAATAATATAGGTGAAATTACCTCAATGACAGCGGCCGGAAGAACAGGACGAGCAGGAGGTCGCTGCGCAGGATGAGCAGTCGGATTTTCCTCCGGCAAAAACAGACATGAGTTTTTGAGGATTTCTTGTCTTGCATTTGGGGCAGCGCAGTTCAAGTTCCTCGCTCGGAGATAATACCAGCGTTTCAAAAACATGCTTGCATTTTTTGCATTTGAATTCATAAATCGGCATATCAGCATCCTTTTTTTAATTTATTCAGCGCATCCGATCATGTCAAGATGAGAAAAGGGAAACCTGTTTTTTTGGAAAAAAAAATTATTTCGTCTTTTTGCTTTTGCCTTCTTCCAGCTCTTTGATTGCCTGGGTGATGCTTTCATATCTGGCCGAACTCTTTGGAAAATAGTTTAAGGCCTCTTTAAAATGAAATAAGGCGCTGTTGACTTTTTGCGCGTCGTTGAAGTGTAGTCCAAAGTAATAATGAGATTCCCCCCTGTTATTCAGGCGTCCGTATGTCATTGCGATAAAGTAGTTTACATCGGCGTCATCGAATTTTTTATCTTGAATTTGCAAGTAACACTCAAGCGCTTTTTTAAAATTGCCGGTTGCGAAATACGCTCTGCCCAAATTGAAAAGAATGGTATCGTTTTGGGGATATAGTTTAGAAGCTCGCGCGAGATGCTCTACAGCGAGATGGGGTTTGCCTGTTTTTAGGAAGAGGACGCCGATGTTTTGCAGCGCATCAGCGTCATGAGGAGAAAGGTTTAAAATTTTCTGGTAGTGTTGAATGGCCGAGTCCGTCTGGCCTAGTTGATCCTCAATCAGGGCAAGACCATATAGGGTATCCGTATCATCAGGGTTGTCCAGAAGATATTTTGAAAGTTGGTCATATCGGTAATTCAAGCTGGTTGCATCCAGAGGGATTGTTGACTGAATCCTTTTGAAGTTGCCGATGATATTTTTTGCTCCGTTATGCAATTTTTGAGACGTGATCAGACTGTCAAGATAATAGATGCGGTTATCGGTGCCGGGATGCGTCTGAAGATAGGAAGGCATTGTTTTCGACAGAAACTCGTATTGCTTCATCATTTTGAGAAAATCAATCATAGACATGGGATCATAACCGGCTCCGACCAAATACTGAATGCCGAGCCGATCGGCTTCTTCTTCATGCTCGCGCATGTACTTGAGGGTTAGGCTGCTGGAACCCGCTAAAGAAAAAGCGGCAATGGCACCGGAAGTCTCTCCTCCTCCTAAAAGAATGCTCGCTAAAACGGCGGTGAGGGCGGCGACATTGAGTTTTTTTGATTTTTCTATGAGGCTGGCTATATGGCGGGCATTGGCATGGCCGACTTCGTGGGCGATCACGCCGGCAAGTTCCGCCTCGCTTTTTGCCGCCAGTATCAGTCCCTTGTTAATGTAAATATAGCCGCCGGGGGTCGCAAAGGCGTTAATGGCGGAACTATCCACAATATAGAAATTAAAATCAAAAGGGGCTTTTTTTGTTTGGGCGAGAATTCGGTTTCCAATTCGGTTGATATAATCACAAAGCGATTTATTTTTGTAAATCAGATGCGACTCTTCGAGTTTTTGATAAAATTCTTTTCCCAGTTTTTTTTCATCATCAATCGTAAACTCCGCCCTGCAGGGCTTGGCCCAGAGCAGTGCAACAAAAAACATTAAAGTAAAACAAATATATTGATTTTGTTTTATTTTAAACATAAACAAGAATAGATTTTTTTCATTGCATATTACATTCTTTGATCATTTTAAACAAGCATTCATTTTTTAAACGATGGAAAGACAGCTTGTCATAACAATCGATGGACCTGCCGGAGCCGGAAAAAGTACGGTGAGTAAAATTTTGGCAAGAAAAATGGGATATGTGTATTTGGATACGGGGGCGCTTTATCGTGGACTTGCTTATAAAGCCATGAAAACAGGGATCGATACAGATGACATTCAATCACTGGAAGAGTTGTGCGCCGAGACCAAAGTGGCTCTCAAAAATATTGAAGGTAAAATGAGAGTTTATGTTGACGGAGAAGATGTAGAAAAAAACATCCGCACTGAGAAGATCGGCGGCCTTGCATCAAAGATCTCAAAATTTGCCATTGTCCGGAAGGCTTTGCTTCATCTCCAGAGAGAAGCTGGTGCCAGGGGAGGGATCGTCGCCGAAGGCAGGGATATGGGAACTGTTGTTTTTCCTCTTGCGGATTACAAATTTTTTCTTGACGCCAGCCTTGATGTGCGCATCAATCGAAGATACAAAGAGTTGCTGGAAAGAGGCGAGAACGTGGAATATAAATTAATTCAAAAAGATATGATTGCCAGAGATTATCAGGATAAAAACAGGGATATCGCTCCGATGATAGTGCCGAAAGAAGCCATTAAGATCAATTCTGATCATCTTTCAATTGACGAGGTCGTTGAAAAAATTCTTGATTATATAGTTTAACTTATTTCAAAATATAAATAATTTTATATTGATATTTAATTTTTAGTATGTTAACTTTTAAAAATTAAATTGTTTTATGACTCATAGGGGGTATTTCGTTAATGGTTAACAATAATAACTTAAACTTAACAGGCAAAAAGGAGGGAGACGTCCATTACACTGAAAACAAATCTTCCGGTTCTGGAGAAGAGGAGATGAATTTTAAGGATCTTTACGAACAAAGTCTCAGCGAATTTCAGTATGGCGACATTGTCAAAGGAAAAATTGTTCTGATTACCGAAGACAGAGTAATGGTGGATGTCGGCTGGAAAACAGAAGGATTTATCCCGATTGCTGAAGTCAAAGACTCCCGGGGCAATATCACCGTTTCTGTTGGCGATGACATAGATGTTTATGTTGAAAGAAGGGATTCCGAGGGCAACCTTGTTTTATCCAGAGATAAAGCATCCAAGGCAAAAATCTGGGATGAAATTAAAAGCGCTTGCGAAAACAATACCTTGATAGAAGGGGTTGTATTGGACAAGGTTAAGGGGGGGCTTTCCGTTGATATCGGGATTGTGGCTTTTCTCCCGGGCTCCCAGGTAGATGTCCGTCCAGTGAAGGATCTGGAAAAATTTGTAGGCAAAACTCTAGACTTCAATGTTTTGAAATATGACAGAAAGCGCAACAATGTTGTTCTGTCAAGACGGACGATTGCCGCTGCCGAAAGAGAAGCTGAGAAGAAAGATATTCTCAAAAACATCAAAGAAGGAAGTATCGTCGAGGGTGTTATTAAAAATATTACCGATTATGGTATTTTTATAGATTTGGGAGGCATTGACGGACTGCTTCATGTTACTGATTTGTCATGGGGCAGAATCATCAAACCGTCCGAACACTTCCAGAAGGGCGATAGAATAAAAGCAAAGGTGCTCTCGTTTGATGCCGAAAAAGAAAGGGTGTCGCTGGGTCTTAAGCAGTTGACTGAAAATCCGTGGGAAAAAATAACGGAGAAGTATTCCATCGGATCCATTGTGGAGGGAAGTGTTGTCAACCTCACCGATTATGGTGTCTTTGTGGAGCTAGAACCGGGAGTGGAAGGCTTGGTTCATATATCGGAAATGTATTGGTCTCGGGAAATCAAGCATCCCACAAAGGTGTTGAAATTGGGTGAAAAAATAAAAGTAATGGTGCTAGAAATCAACCAGCAGGCAAAAAGAGTTTCTTTAAGCATCAAACAGACCATGCCGAATCCTTGGGAAAAATTAAAAGAGAAATATCCTGTAGGCTCGCTGGTTAAAGGTGTCGTTAGAAATATAACCAACTTTGGTGTTTTTGTCGGCATTGAAGACAATATTGACGGATTAATTCATGTTTCCGATATTTCCTGGAAGCAAAGGGTGAATCATCCCGCTGAATACTTTAAAAAGGGACAGGCGGTCGAGGCTGTAGTGTTGAACGTCGATGTGGAGAATCAAAAATTTTCTCTCGGCGTCAAACAGATGGAAAAAAATCCCTGGGATGAGTTAGCGGAAAAATATAAACCGGGCAGCGTGGTTACTGGCAAGATAACCAATTTCACGGATTTTGGGATATTTGTTGAAATTGAAGAATCCATGGAAGGGCTGGTTCACATTTCCGAAATAAGTCAAAAACGCGTCAAAACGTCGTCAGAGCTTTACGCAATCGGAGATACGGTTTCGGCGGTGGTAAAGAGCATCGATCCGAAATCTAAGAAAATAAGGCTGAGCATCAAGGATCTTGAGGCTCCCCCACCCAGCCAGACGAGTCATAATCAGTACTTGAACAACAAGGAGAACATCGGTTCAAACTTGGGGAAAGCGTTGGCCGAAGTGATTATAAATCCGGAGAAGAAGAACAGTTAACGCATGAGAAAACATCCTATATTGTTTGGCTTGCTGATACTCCTTGTCCTTGGGATTTTTTCCTATCTTTATTTTTATAAGCTCGGTTTGTCTTCAGGAAAGAGCAGATCTTTTTCTTTTAAAAACAAGGTGGGAGTTGTAACTATCGAGGGCGTTGTTTCTGATTCCATGGAAACCGTTGATCAGATCAATGAATTCGGTGAGGACGACTCCATCGTTGCCGTTGTTTTGAGAATTGATTCCCCGGGAGGAGGTGTTGCAGCGTCACAGGAAATCTATGAAGCCGTGAAGGAATTGAGAAAAAAGAAAAAGGTGGTTACGTCCATGGGATCCATAGCCGCTTCCGGAGGATTGCTCATTGCATGCGCCGCCGATAAGATCGTCGCTAATCCCGGAACGATTACCGGCAGCATTTCAGCGATTATGCATTTCGCGAATTTGGAAGATTTGCTCAAAAAAATCGGCATCAAAGCCTCCGTGATTAAAAGCGGCGAATACAAAGACATCGGATCTCCTTTGAGGGAGATGACTGATCAAGAAAAGATGATCATTCAAGATTTGGTGGACGATATTTATAACCAGTTTGTTGATGTTATTGTGAAGGATCGAAATCTGCCGCGAGAAAAGGTTTTAGAAATTGCCGACGGCCGGGTTTTTTCAGGCCGCAAAGCGAAGGAGCTGGGGTTGGTGGATGACGTGGGGGATATGTCTTTCGCGGTCAAGACAGCTTTGAAATTGGCGGGTCGCGAAGGAAAATATGACTTGGTATACCCCAGAAAAAAACATCCATCCTTTTTGGATTTCTTCTTGCAAAGCGCTGCAGATCATATCAGCACCGCCATTCAAGGGGAAATGAAAAATATTAATGGCTTAAGTTATTTATATTATCCCGTAAAATGAAAGGCGAATAAGGCTATGACCAAAAACGATTTAATTAAAAACCTCTCGGAACAGTTCAAATCTTATTCCTTAAAAGATATTAATTTTGTTGTGAACATTGTTTTTGATTCCATGATGGATGCTCTCAAAAGAGGTGAGCGTATTGAGTTAAGGGGATTCGGGAGTTTTGAAATACGACAACGGGAACCCCGCATGGCGCGAAACCCAAAATCTGGTGCGGCTGTAAAGCTGGGTGAAAGAAAAGTACCTTTTTTTAAAACGGGAAAAGAACTCAAATCGATGGTAAATCAAAAAAAATGAGTTATCAAACCCTTATTGTTGAAAAAAAGAAAGGTTATGCCGTGGTTCAGCTGAACAGGCCTCACGACATGAACGCCATTTCCAAAGAAATGAGGCTGGAATTGTATGAGGCTTTTGTTGATCTGGAAATCTCTTCGGAAATCAAAGCCATCGTGTTGACGGGGGGAGAATACGTTTTTTCGGCAGGGATGGACATCAAGGAAATGTCTGTTTTGACGGATGAGGAAGGGGATGAATTTCTGTCTTCCATGATGAAGTATTTGAAGAAGATCTATGCCTGCAGGAAGCCCGTCATTGCGGCGGTAGGCGGTATTGCATTAGGGGGAGGGTTTAATCTTGTTACGGTTTGTGATCTCGTTGTTGCCTCCGAAACGGCAATTTTTTGTCACCCTGAACTGAAATTCGGTTTTAACCCGTTTTTTTATCCTTTAAGCCAAATTGTCGGCATCACGAAAGCGAAAGAAATCGTCATGTTGGGGGAACCGATCGGAGCGAATGAGGCATTAAATATCGGATTGGTAAACAAGGTTGAGCCACCGGAAAAATTTATGAGAGTTGCAGAATCCATGGCGGAAACTCTGTCCCGGCGCTCTGCTAAAGCTATGGAAGAATTGAAAAATCTATGTTCAATTGTTCCCAGGATGGATAAAATGGCAGCATTGGATATTGAATCGTCGATTTGCGCCTTGTTGTTTGCCCGCGATGAACGAAAGGTCCAAATGCAGGAAGTGATAACGATGCAGAAATCGCGTAAGAAGAAATAGTCTTCCCGCATCGCAGGCTTCCAGGGATTTAATCTAAATATAAACCATTTATTTTACAGAAACTTACCCTGTCAATCCGATAATTTATTTGAAGAAATTTTCTGGAGATTTTTTTACAGACTATCCCAATCGTTTCCAGGGGCCGCAAAATCTTTGAGTTGATCTCGTCTTTTCTTATGCTGCAGTTTTTTTAATGCTTTTGCTTCAATTTGGCGTATTCTCTCACGCGTAACCCCCATCATATCTCCTACTTCTTCTAACGTAAAAGGACCGTAATTGCAGGCTACCCAGGTACAATTAAGAAACGTTTCGTTTTTCAGGCGCCATTCGCAGGTTGTATCCGTGCAAATCTCACTGATAAGAGTATTCTTTTTTTTGCACTTATACATGTTAATCATGGGGACTTCTCCTCAAAGAACTTTTTTTAAAATATAATAATTTATGAAACGAAATCAAGGTAAAATTTGAAAAAACGCATTGAAAATCCTTTATGTGCAAGCATTTGTTTTCATTAAATAAATATTTTGCTCGGCGGTCTTCTTTCCGGGACGTATTGGTGATTTATTGATTCTTCATTCCATTCTTTAGAAACGTATAAGTTGCAGTAGCAGCTGCCAAATTCTTTTATGTCTTGTTCTCTGTATTGGCAGGGGCAGATAATATCGCTGTCCTTTTCTCGAACGCCTGAAGCCAGCCGGCAGGGACAAGACATGTAGCCATAGCGACTCTTATTGACTAAAAGATCGTTCAAAATTTGAAGCACCCATGCCGTATCTTTATTGAAAAAATAACCCTTGGGTTCTTGGGTTTTCTTCAGCATTTCGTAAAGTTCTAAGGCATTCATCAAATTCCCAAAGCCTCCCTGATGGCGCTTTCCTGAAAACCAACAATGACGTTGTCGTCGATGAGTATTGTGGGAAAGGACCTGCCCGGATTGTATTTTACGACTTCTTCCAAAATATTCTGTCTTTCTTCGCCCTGCAGCAAATCCACATCGGTAAATTCAAAATCGATATGATGGTCCTGCATGAATTTTTTTGCAGCCTTGCAGTGACTGCAGGTGCTCAGCGTATACATTTTGACTTTTACGGCCATTTTTTCCTCCTTGTTTGTAGTAATGTTTCCTATTCTTTAGATTTGGCAATCATTGGGAGTATAAACCTGTTATGGGAGTATGTTTCTAAAAGTTTGTTTTCAAATCGCTGCCATTTTCGTGTTATTTTTCTTCTGGCAAAATTCTTGCTATAGTTGCTCATAGGAATAAATTCCGTATTATAAACGTTGTCGACAATGAAGAATTTAACGATGGTCATATCATTTTTTTGACATAAGATATTTGTGGGGTCTAGATCCATGGTAATGATTCTGTTTTTATAGAGATATTCCTTAAATGCCCTGAGCGATTTGCATAATCCATCAAAAAACCGTTCCGTCTTTTCCGGCGAAAGAAGATAGCGATGAAGGCTTTGGGAAACATGTCCGTCCGTGTCTACGATTAAATCGAATAACGAACCCCTTCCCAAGTTTGTTTCTATTTCGCCGTAATATCTGGGTATCATGTCCCAGGAAATCTTTCTTTTTTCGAGATGCCTGTAGTATTTTCTTTCCCTTTTGATTTCCTTTTCTTGATGGGGCATATTGAGTTTTACACAAAGGTTCTTATTGGTAGGATGAATGTAACAACTTCGATGCGCTCCCTTGCCTATAAAAAGACTGCTGTCTAAAATAATCACGATGATGAAACGGTTCCTCTTAAAGTTTGTCTTAATTACAGGTTATTTTTTATTAAATCAAGGGAATAAAACGGACCTTTTTGTTACGATTCCATAAGTGTATCATGAAAACTTACAACAATGTCCTGGTAGCGTTTACGCCATTTGGCCGGGATAAGGGTTTTGCTTTCATCAAAGTAACCGAGCGCCAGCAAAAGAACAATCCAGTATTGTTCCGGAATATGAAACAACTCTCGAACACCATCGATATCGAAGCCATCCATAGGATGAGAGTCGAAGCCTGCGTCTTTCGCGGCGAGCATCAGGGACATCGCAAAAAATCCGGCATTCTTACAGGCAAAAGCAAGTTGCCTTTCCGCCGTCGCTCCATAAAGGGATTGCGTAGCCTTGGCGAACCACTCATATTGTTCTTTTTTCAAAGTGCCTTCTTTGACGGATTGCAGGAAATTTTTTTCAAAACTATCATTCCCCTTTTTCCATCCTTCCCGGTCGGCTAAAATGATCAAGACAACCGGTGCTTCGGTTATTTTGGGCTGATTCATGGCTGCCTTGCGCAGATTTTCTTTTTGTTGTTTGTCTTTTACTGCAATCACTTTCCATGGTTGCAAATTGAACCCGGAAGGAGACAAAGCTGCTGTTTCAATGATTTGCTGGATTTGCGCATTCGATATGTCTCGTGTTGAATCAAAAAAATTGACCGCCCGCCTTTGTTTCATAACGTCCTTGAATTCCATTGTAAACCTCCTGAAATGGAAAAGGGGAAATTCAATGCTCTTCGTGGCCGCGGCTTAAATAAAATGCGGCCATATCAAAAAAAATGGTCATCTGACGCTGCAGTTCAAATGTCATAAAGAAATCGAGATGTTTTTGCAAGGCGTCCTGCGCCAGAGCGACCGACCAGATATGTTTACGAATCAGACTCAAAGCACTTATCGCGCCGCTTATTTTGAATCCGGCCGTGCGCCTCTCCAGTCCCAATTTTGTATAAAAACGTTTAATTTTTTCCACATCGTGCAATCCGCCGAGCCAAAGCGTTATCTGGGATAAGATTCTATCGCAGATATTGTATAGGGTTTTTCTATCCACTGCGTGATATTCGACGGTGGAGGAGTTGCGCAGGACATCCTCAATCCAATTTTCAATAATTTTATCCCTATTTCTCAGTATCATATTGACCAGCCGGCGCGTCAGGGAATTTTTGACCACGGACGGTCCAACCGATTTTTTTTCCGTTTGTTCAATAGAATCAAAAATGGCCCAGTAATCACGTTTGCTTTTCACATAGGCTTCAATGGCTCTTTTATTGGAACGGAAAGCCAATGGAGGAAGTTTATTCACTGGCCAGAAACAGGCCTCGGAGCAATCATCGCCGGCGAGCAGCTTCCCGCCACTTTGCTCGACAATAAAAGTCAGAAAAAGCAAATCGCCGTAAAAGCGGCTTTTATAAGAATCCACATCAAGAAGTTTTATAATTTTCCCTTTAATTCCCGTTTCTTCCTCCAGTTCTCTTAAAGTTGCTTCTTCAATACTTTCTCCGGCTTCGGCGAAACCTGTCGGTAGACACCAAAGGCCTTGGGAAGGTTTTCTGGCACGCTTGACCAAGAGGATTTGACGGGAGGATTCTAAGATAGAGGATACCACCGGCAGTGGATTTTCATAAAAGAAAGAATTGCAGGACGGGCAGTAATCACGCCGGACATTGTCTTCCGACTTTTTGATGGTTTTGCCACCGCAGTAAATACAGTATTTCCGCTTTCTTTTCATGGAGTCAAAGCCTTTTTTCGAGGTTGGGAGCAAATAAATATTTTGTCGTCTTTGCACAGGGTGATGGCATGATCCTTTGTTGCCACGGTTTGCAGTTCATCGGTCAGTCGGTGAATTAACGATGAATTGTGCAGATCATGTCCCGTCAGAAAAAAAGATTTTTTAAATTGAAAATAATCCATGCAGTAACGAATGTCTTGCGCCTGAAAGACCAGCGAATTGCTGAATTCAATTTCTTCGATTTCGCCGAAAAAAGGTTCGAGAAGTTTTGCGCCGTTTTCTGCTGAAAACTGCTCGAAGATGATCTCTATAGGAAGCAAAGGCGTTTTGCCGGATGTGCTTTCGGATGCGATGGTTTTTCTTATCAAGCTGACCATTTCACGCATATCATTATGGGAGTGGGTGATGGTGATGAAATAGCCGTGTGGTTGAAGAATGCGGGCGATGTCCGGTATCTTGTCCGGAAAAAAATACAGAGCGTAACTGCAGACAACCGCATCGAAAGCATTATCATTAAATTTTGTAATTTTTTCGATTCCCGACGAGAAAAAATGTCCCTTGTATCCCGCATGATCGCATGCTTGAAGGAAAAAAGGTTTGTATTCGGAAATCATGTCAATGCCGGTAATTTCAGCGGCGGGATGCAATCTGCCCCGCAACGCTTCGGTAAAGGCGCCGAAAGCGCAACCCAGTTCAAGAACCCGCATACAACGGGAAAGGTCGATATGGGATAGCGCTTTTTCCCGGATATCTTCTTTATTCGTGGAAAAACGACGAATCAATTGGGCGATTGCCAGATGTTTCTGCACGTCGCGAAACACTTGACGAATCTTGTTTTTATCCAGGATTTCCGGCATGATTAAAGATCCGAAATTATTTTTCCAAATTCGCGATTTTTACGATTCTTCTCAAATGACGATCTCCCGCAAAAGACGAGGCCATGAAGGTTTCAATCATTTCCGTCACGGGGACGTCGTATTTTACACGCCCTCCGAAAGCGATGAAATTGGCGTCATTGTGTTCTTTGGCCATTTTCGCCGTGAAGAGATCGTGAATCAGGGCGCACCGGATCCCTTTGATCTTGTTTGCCGCGATGGTCATGCCGATGCCCGTTCCGCACAGAAGAATACCGAAGTCATAGCCGCCTTGGTTGAATACTTCGCAGGCCTGCGCGGCAATGTCCGGATAATCAACGGAATCGTTACTATTCACCCCCAGATCTTTCACGTCGCATTTTCGGGACAGCAAAAAATCGGCGACATCTTTTTTTAAAGAAACAGCGCCGTGATCAGAGGCGATGATGATTTTCTTCATAAGAGTTCTCCCGGCAAAAATTCTTGTTCATTCGGTTTATATCTTTACGATATTGTAAAATAAGTCAATAAAAAAACTTTACTTGGGAAAGTCATTTACGATAAATTAAACTTATGCATGAGGAGCTGAATCAATATTGCAACTATCTTTTGATCGAACGTGGTGTCGCCCGCAACACACTGGAGAGCTACGGCCGTGACTTGAGACGGTTTATCGATTATGCGATGAAGCAGAAAAAAATCATGACCGTCGGAAAAATTACGGCGGAAACCGTTGTTGAGTATTTGACAAGGATGCGGCAAGATGGTCTGTCCGCCAATTCCATGAATAGATTCCTTGCAGCGCTTAGGGGATTTTACAAGTACCTGATTCGGGAAAAAATTGTCGATGAGAATCCTTTGGCGAATATTGAACTGGCAAAGGTCTGGATGAAACTTCCCGACACGCTGAGCAAGGATGAGATGAGATTGATTTTGGAACAACCCCGAGGTCAGAGCGCCACTGAAATTCGCGATGGCGCGATGCTGGAACTCTTGTACGCGACAGGGGTGCGCGTTTCCGAACTGGTCCATCTGACCATGAATAATGTTAACTGGCAGGTGGGATTTCTCATCGTAATGGGGAAAGGCGGCAAGGAAAGAATCGTTCCCATCGGTCGGGTGGCTTACGATGCCCTGAATCGCTATATTGAGGAAGCAAGGCCGAAGTTGTTGAAAAAGAACACGGACGTCTTGTTCTTGAACCGATTCGGCAGAAAACTGTCCAGACAAGGGTTTTGGAAAATTGTTGTCGGGTATGCCAAGAAAGCGGGTCTGCACAAAAAGGTTTATCCGCATACGTTTCGTCATTCTTTCGCCTCGCATCTGTTGGAAGGCGGTGCTGATCTGCGGACCGTTCAGGTGATGCTCGGGCATTCGGATATTTCGACCACGCAAATTTACACACATATCACACGTGAAAGATTAAAAGAAATTCACCAGAAGTATCATCCTCGGAGTTGATGCTTTGTCGGATGCCGGGAGTGGCAAATTCATTATTCTGGGAAAGCAAGAAGAATATGCAAGACGTAGGAAAGTCGCATAAGTCGTTTTTATCAGGTAAGATCATTGCAGCTGTTGCAGTTCTGACCGGTTGTGCAATCATGACATTTCTTTTCGTCTCCCGCCCATTTTTTAACGCGCTGTCTTTCAAGGCGCTGCGGACTAAAAATGCTTTCTATCATTACGTGTTCAATGAAAAGCCCCGTTTTTATTATTTGGAAATGGAGAAAAACGGCAGCGACATCCGGGTCACGCAGAACCAACCCCTAAAAATTACCTATCAGGATGAATTTGCGGTGAAAGCGATTGCCAGCGATGATCTTCTTGGAAAACATACAACGGTTCATTTTAACGGGTTCAGTCAGGCGGCGAATGATTTGGGCGTGCTCATGAAGGGGCTCGATTATGTCAACGCAATTATCAAAGAAGGAATTGCCATCGATGCGTCGGGCATTGTGCGTCGGTATAGGATTGATGTCAAATATCGCGGCGATATCATTGGTTCTGTTCCGCTGGAAGTTTTGGTTTCCAGCCAGGATTGGTTTCGTTTCGCCAAGGAATCAACCAATGTCCAACAGCAGATTGAATATTTAAAAAAAGCCGCAGACCTTAACCGCGACGATATTGGCGTACGCAAGATTCTTGCGGGTGTATATTGCCGTCAAAATAGGCTGGATGACGCTATCCGTCTTTACAAAGAGGTGATCCAAACAAAACCTGATGATGAAACCGCTTTAGAAGAGCTGGCCAAATGCTACATCAAAATAAATGATTTGGAATCAGCCGAAAGACTTTCCCAGCAGCTTGTAAAAACAAATCCACAAAACGCTCGGGCGTTAGCTGTCATGGGTATAGTGCAGGCCAATCAGGGACGATGGGAAAAAGCGGTCCAGAGTTTCTCTGCCGCCGTTCGGATGGAACCGGCTGATCATGCTCTTCGGTATCAACTTGCGGAGGCATACAAAAGAAGCAATAGGATTGCTTCGGCTGTGGAAGAATACCGGTATCTTGCCGAGGCTTCTGAAGAGAAGGAAACCGCTTATTCGGCCTTGGGAGATCTCTATCTGCAGCAAAAAAAGTATTCCGATGCTTTACAGTGCTATCAAAAAGTCCTCAAAAAACAGCCGCGCAACGCAGGCATATACGCCAATATGGCGACCGCTTTTGCGGGATTGGGAAACAAAGAGGAAGAGATGAGTTACCTGAAAAAAGCGTTGGCTTTTAAACCCGAAGATCCTGTGTTGCATTATAATTTAGGTGTTGCCTATGAACGAAACAGGATGGACGACGAAGCGGTTCGGCAATACGAACATGTCCTGAAGATTAAACCCACTGATTTTGACGCGGCAGAAAGTCTGGCCAATGTCATGTTGAGAAACGGCCGGTATCAGGAAGCGGCGAACCATTATGAAAAGATTAAAAAAAACGTAACCGGCAAAGCATCCATTTATTTTAATCTCGGTTTGGCGTACGGCGAAATGAGAAATTACAAAGCAGCCGCCGAAAACTATGAAAAGGCCATCAAGCTAGGGATGAAAAATAACCAAATCCGTTACAGTCTTGCCCAAATGTATGAAAAAATGAACCTAACGAAAAAGGCAATCGCCGAATATGAAAAAATTTTGCCTCAAAACAAGGAAATTATGGGCATCTTGGCTGATTTGTATTTAAAAGACGGGCAATACGCCCGATCTCTTCACTATTATCAGAAGCTGGTCGGGCTTTCTCCAAAAAGCGCCGGGGCATACGCCAATTTGGGATATGCTTACTCGGCAGCAGGGAATGTGGATTTGGCCATTAAAAACTATTTGATTGCCTTAAAATATGATAGGGATGACGCTGAAATTTATGACAATTTAGGAGCGGCCTACGAGAAAAAAGGTTTGTATCAGGATGCGTTGGACGCCTACCAAAAAGCTTTTGTTTTGAATCCGGAATCGCCGAAAGCTTCAGAAAGGATTCCTCGGTTAAGGATCAAACTGCTTCAGGAAAAAAACCGGCAGCAGAGATGAGGAGGAAAAAGTGAAAAAAATCAGAATAAAGGATTTTGTTATCGGGGATGATAAAAAATTTGTGCTTATCGCGGGACCCTGCGTCATTGAAGATGAGCGTTCGGCCATGGATGTGGCGAGCGTCCTGAAGAAAGTCTCTGAAAAACTGGACATCCCCTTTATCTTCAAGGCTTCCTATGATAAGGCCAATCGGACATCGATAAAGTCCTATCGCGGTCCCGGCTTTCGGAAAGGATTGGCTATCTTGAAGGCCATTAAAGAAAAACTTGATATTCCTGTTCTGTCTGATGTGCATCGCTTTGAGGAAATTGATGAAGCGGCAAAGATATTGGATGTCGTTCAAGTTCCGGCTTTTCTATGCCGTCAGACCGACTTCGTCGTGGAAATAGCCAAAAAGGCGCGGGTTATTAATGTGAAAAAGGGACAGTTTTTGGCGCCCTGGGATGTTGCCAACATTATAGAAAAAGCAAGATCTGCGGGTAATGACAACATTATCATTACGGAAAGGGGTGCATCGTTCGGATACAATAACCTTGTTTTTGACGTTCGTTCTTTGCCCATTATGCGGAATATGGGCTATCCGGTTATTTTTGATGCGACCCATTCCGTTCAGTTGCCGGGCGGACAGGGAACATGCTCGGGTGGCCAGCGTGACATGGTCAAGTATTTGGCTCGGGCGGCGGTCGCCGCTGGAGTGGACGGTTTGTTTTGTGAAGTGTATCGCGATCCGGAAAGAGCGCCGTGCGATGGTGCGAACTCCCTGTATTTGAAGGAAATGGAAAAAATGCTGAAGACATTAAAGGAAATTGACAAAATTGTTAAAAAGAATTCTTGAAAGTCAAGATATTGAGTAAGAATTCTAAAGGACTGCTTAAATATGAAAAAAGTCATAAAGGATAAGCTGCAGAGAATTAAACTTTTAATTCTGGATGTTGACGGGGTTATGACAGATGGTCGCATTATTATGGATAGTGAAGGCCGCGAATTGAAGCATTTCGATGTTCGTGACGGTCATGGCATAAAACTCATTCAACGTTATGGAATAAAAGTGGCCATCCTGACTGGCAGAAAATCAAACGTTGTGAAATACAGGGCGAAAGATCTGGAGATAGTGGATGTTTATCAGAGGGCTTTCGACAAGAAGGGAGTTTTTGAAAAAATACTAAAAAAATATCAGTTGTCAAGTCAAGAAGTTGCTTATGTGGGTGATGACATTGTTGACATTCCGGTCTTGAAATGTGTCGGTTTTGCCGCGGCGGTGGCAGATGCCCTTGATGTGGTCAAAGGAGAAGTGGATTATGTGACAATAAACAGAGGCGGTCACGGGGCGGTACGGGAAATTTGTGAGATGCTCCTGAAAGCGCAGGGCCGGTGGCCGGAAGTCGCCGCCAGATATGGTTTTAAAGCTTAAAAACTTTGAAGAGTTTTCTACTATTTGCCCGCCAAGATACGCTTAATCGCTTTACATAGATAATGGTGGATGATATAATTCAATGAAAAAAATACGTTTGATGCATTTGAAATTGAACAAAAAAAAAATCATTACATTATCATTGCTTATATTGGCTTCTCTCATATCGGTCGGCGAGCTGTTGTTGTATAGAGCCGGATGGAATAAAGCTGAAAACAGGCTGAAAGTTATGCCCGGAAACATTGATCTGGAAATCAAAGATTTTTTTTATACGGAGGTTGGAGAGCACAAAGCTAAATGGGAAGTCAAGGCTCAAAGCGCAACATATGACAGGAAAAGGAATCTTGCTTGGATGGATAAAGTGAAAATCAAATTGACGACAGCAGACGGAAAAGTCTTTGAAATGAGCGCTGACAAAGGACAGATGGACACTGAAAAAAAGGATGTAGAAATTTCGGGGAACGTTGTTATCTTTTCAGATTCGGGAGATAAATTTATGACAGACGATGTTCGTTATAGTGATCGAGAAAAAAAATTTTATACCGATTCCCCCATCATGATGGAAAACAGCGGGCTGATTCTTACGGGCAAGGGGATGGTGCTGTATATGAATAAAGGGCAATTGAATATTCCTTCCGGGGTGCGGGCCAGAATTAAGTGAGAAAAAAATGCTTTCAATAAAAAAAATTTCTTCAGTCTTCGTCATGATGCTGTGGCTGGTTTCTCCCGTTTATGCCGCTACGGACCTCATCAAGGGCAGTCCTGAGGAACCCTTGGAAATAACCGCCAATAAAATGGAGGCCTTTCACGAAAAAAAACTGGTTGTTTTTTCAGGCAACGCCTGCGTGATCAGGGGAAACACCTCATTGAAGTCCGACAGGATTTATCTTTATTACAAAAAAGAACCGGCTAAAAAACAAAAAACCGGTGTTATCGAAACCGCAGGTTCCGGGGAGTTGGATAAGGTGGAGGCCAAGGGGAATGTCTTGCTGATTCGAGGCGATAGAACCGCGTCAGCAGATGAGGCGCTCTATGTGAGAGAAAGCAACAAAATCATCATGACCGGTAACGCGACGCTCAAGGAGGGTAAAAACATCATCCGAGGAGACCGGGTCATCGTTTTTCTCAGCGAAGACCGAGGCGTTGTGGAGAGTGATCCACATAAGCAGGTCAAAGCCGTTATTTATCCCAGAGAGACGAAAAGAAAAGAACCGAATGACTGAAGATTGACTTATGAGCGATCTGTTGGCGAAAAATTTAATCAAAATTTATAATAAGAGAAAAGTAGTTAACCAAATCACTCTCTCGATATCGCCGGGCGAAGTTGTCGGTTTGCTGGGTCCCAATGGAGCGGGCAAAACCACCACGTTTTACATGATCGTTGGACTTGTGCGGCCGGACGGCGGAGAAATTTTTTTAGACGGCGAGAGAATCACTGATTTGCCCATGTACCTGCGCGCCCGGAAAGGCTTAAATTATTTGCCTCAGGAACCGTCGATTTTTCGGAAGCTGACGGTTGAAGAAAATATTTTGGCCATTCTGGAAACGCTCGATTTGCGGGAGGATGAAAAATCCGACCGGTTGCGCGAACTGTTGGCGGAGCTCGATTTGACGGCTTTGGCGAAAAGTTACGCTTACGCCCTTTCGGGCGGCGAGAGAAGACGGGTGGAGATCACCCGCGCTTTAGTCACGTCACCGAAATTTATTCTTCTGGATGAGCCTTTCGCGGGCATTGATCCGTTGGCGGTGGCGGATATCCAAAGAATTATTGAAAAACTGAAAGCGAAGGGGATCGGCATTATTATTTCGGATCACAACGTTCGAGAAACCCTGTCCTGTTGCAATCGCGCCTACATTATCAACGAAGGGACGATTCTTGTTGAAGGTTTGCCCGAGGCAATTGCCCAAAGCGAATTGGCGCGTAAATTTTATTTCGGAGAATCTTTTAGCTTTTGATATTATGGTTATGGAATTAAAGCAGAACCTGAAACTTTCCCAACAGCTGATTATGACCCCACAGCTCCAGCAGGCCATAAAACTGCTGCAGCTGTCGCGGCAGGAACTCGTGGAAGCGATCAATCGTGAAATGGATGAAAATCCTTTGTTGGAAGAGGCTCCGGCAGAAGAGGAATCTGCCGGTGATGAGATTCAACCAGACGTTGATGAAGCTGTTATTTCCTTGGATCGTGAGATCCTCAAGCCGGTCGAACGGACGCAAGAAGTGAATATCGATAACGCGAGCAGTGCAGCGGAAGAATTTGACTGGGCGAACTATTTGGAAGATTACGGCCCCGTGGGCGTGAACTACGGCGGTCCAGAAGGGGAAGAAACATCATGGGACAATATTCTCACTGAAAGTCAGACGCTAACGGAGCATTTGACTTGGCAGATGAAGCTCTCTTCCTTCTCGGACGTCGAGGAAAGAATAGGCAGCCAGATTATCGGGAATCTCGATCAAAATGGTTATTTGTGCGCCACAATCAAGGAAATCGCCGAGTTGGAGAACGTCAGCGAAAAGGATGTAGAACTGGTTTTGAAAAAAATCCAGGAATTTGATCCTCCGGGCATCGCCGCCCGTGATCTTCAGGAATGCCTGATCATTCAGGCCAGAATGCTAGGCGTGGAAAGTCATTTGATTGAGAACATCATCCGTCACTTTTTAAGGGATCTGGAATTGAAAAATTACAGCCATATCGCCCATAAATTAAAGGTTTCCCTGCGCGACGTGGAAGCGGCTGTTTTATTGATCAGCGGCATGAATCCCAAACCAGGAAGCATTTATTCGGAGGAAAAGATTCAACCGATCGTGCCGGACGTCTATGTTGTCAAAGCGGGCGATGATTACAAAATCATTCTCAATGATGACGGGTTGCCGAGGCTGCGTATCAGCAATTTTTATCGGGAAGTGATGGCGGGTATTTCTTCGAAGGGCAAAAATCAGGAAGAAAAAGGAAAACAATACATCAAGGAAAAAGTTCAATCGGCGACATGGTTGATTAAAAGCATTCAACAAAGACAAAACACGATATACAAAGTTGCCGAAAGTATTGTTAAATTCCAGAAGGATTTCTTTGACAGGGGCATTGATTATCTTAAGCCCTTGGTATTGAGGGATGTCGCCAATGACGTGGCTATGCATGAATCCACCATTAGCCGCGTGGTCAACAACAAATACATGCATTCACCTCAGGGCATCTTTGAGTTGAAGTATTTTTTCAGCAGTTCGATTAAGAAAGCGGAGGGAGACTCCGTCGCTTCCAAAAGCGTTATGGAGGAAATCAGGAACCTGGTGAGCAAGGAGCCGCCGCTCAAACCCTACAGCGATGCTGAAATGGTTGATTTGTTGAGGGCCAAGGGGATTCATATCGCCCGTCGCACGGTTGCCAAATATCGGGAAATCATGGGAATTCTTCCTTCATCCCGAAGAAAGAAGTATTTGAAAAAATAAACATGACAGGCGCAATATTTTGGTTGACTTTTGATTTTTACAACAATATATGACGGGCCTCATGATAACCGTCTCGATTGTAATATCGAAAGTCGCTTTGAAGCATGCCAGCGCAACAAATTATTTATGGAGGAACCATTATGAAAATCTCGGTAACATTTAGAAACGGCGAAGGTGAAAACTGGCAAAAAGTTTACGCTGAAGAAAAAATTCAGAAATTGAAAAAATATTTGGATACACCCGCGGAAGCGCACATCATCATTTCCCTCGAAAAGTTCAGAAACATGATTGAAATTAACATTAGTTCCAATGGCTGGAACATCAACGCAAAAGAAGAGGGCAAGGATATGAGGCTGGCTTTCGACAAATGCCTCGACAAGGTTGAAAAACAAATAAAGAAACAGCGGGAAAAAGTGCGGGAACATAAACCAAGAAGCATCCGCCGAGGGCAGGGAAGCGAATCGGCCGAACCGGAAGAATTTTCAGGTCACAAAATCGTCGAAACACGCAAAATTATGTTGAAGCCGATGTCTTATGATGAGGCCATTATGGCTTTGGAGGAAAACAACGATCATTTTATCATTTTCCGTGATTCCGCGTCTGAAAACGTAAGCCTCATTTATCGGCGCGAAGAAGGAAATTATGGATTGATCGAAACCAACTGAACACTGATTTTACCGGGATGTCCGATGCAATTGGATCAGATCTTGAAAATAGAATTCATCAACGCAAACATGACCGCAAAGAACAAGGAAGAAGCACTGGCGGAAATGGTCAATACGATTATTCAAGCCGGTGTCAGGGTCAATGTTTCCGAAATTATGAATGTTTTGAAACAGAGAGAAAGTCTCGGTTCCACGGGCATCGGGGACGGCATGGCCATACCGCATGGCAAAGTCGCGGATCTAAATGACATTGTTGTCGCTTTTGGCCGGAGTCTGGGCGGGATTGAATATAACGCTCTCGACGGCAAACCCGTGCATCTGTTTTTTCTGCTTTTGGCACCGGAGAATTCTGCAGGTCAGCACCTCAAAGTCCTGGCCAAAATATCCAAAATGCTCAAGGATGTAAATTTTCGCAAGAAACTTTTAAAGGCGAAATCGCAAAGCGATTTGTATAAAATCATCATAGAGCAAGAAAGCGTTTGCTCTTGACAGGTTCCTTAAACGGATTTTCATTCCGAGAAAAAAGGTGCTCTCTCCGGACGCCAGAAATAGAGTAGAAATCGTAAATCCTCTCATGAAGGGTCGATCGGCATGAAGAGTCTCCGGGTGGTGATCATAACCGGTCTTTCCGGTTCCGGCAAAAGCACGGCGTTGCGAGCGCTGGAGGATATCGGTTTTTTCTGTGTTGACAATTTGCCGGTCATTTTGCTTCCGAAATTTCTCTCCATCACGGCGGCCTCTTCCCCGGAAATTCGGAATGTAGCGCTCGTAATGGACTTGCGGGAGCGAAGTTTTCTCAAAAAATACCAAAGAATATTCGCCGTCGTCAAGGAAAAGGGCTACAGGATAGAAATCGTTTTTCTTGAATCCAGTGACGACTCCCTGCTGAATCGTTTCAGCGAAACCCGTCGCACGCATCCGCTTTCTCAACGGGGGCCGGTTTTGGACGGCATTCAATTGGAAAAGAGCATGCTGGCTCCGTTGAGGAAAATGGCGGATATCGTTATTGACACGACAACGATCAATGTTCATCAGCTGAAGGATACGGTGCAGAGGCATTTTTCGCCGGAATTCAAGAAAAGAAAAATGGTGATTAACGTGTCATCCTTCGGATATCGCTACGGTTTGCCGGTGGAGGCCGATCTGGTGTTGGATGTGAGATTTTTGCCGAATCCCTATTTTGTGGAGCATTTGAAAATGCTCGACGGCTTCAATCCAGATGTCCAAAAGTATGTTTTGCAAAACAAGGAAGCCAGGGCCTTTCTGGACAAGCTCATGAAGCTGATGAGCTTCCTGATTCCTCTCTATGAAAAGGAGGGCAAGGTGCGCCTCAATATCGCCTTGGGCTGTACGGGCGGGAAGCACCGTTCGGTTGCAATGGCAAACAAAATCAGCGAGTATTTCACGTCCAAGAAGTACATCGTAAATTTAATTCACCGAGACATTAAAAAGAACTGATGACCGAGTGGAAAAAGGTTATCCGGCATCGTCTTATTTATTCAGATTATCCTTCAACCAATGCGGATCCCACCATTCTTGGGGATTGACGAATTGACCGCCGACAATCATGCTGAAATGCAAATGATCGCCGCCCGCCAGACCCGACATTCCGGAGTGGCCGATCTTTTCGCCTTTGGCAACGGTTTTGCCGACGGATGTGGCAATAGAGGATAAATGTCCATATAAACTGAACACGCCCAACCCATG